>Ga0180222_1000890_pt1 | contig 37503 bp, 39 predicted proteins | sample eDN5th37CKraftOP_FD_151336 | JGI IMG/M metagenome (GOLD analysis project Ga0180222, IMG submission 151336) | Enriched Organic Plus compost microbial communities from Emeryville, California, USA - eDNA 5th pass 37_C Kraft OP (version 2) (version 2) ...
CATAGTGCGCTAACCTCCTGTGCGGCCGATCGGCAGCAGAATGACGCTCCATTCGGGCTGCAAGCGGGATGCCATGAAATCCGTGCCGATCCGGCACGCAATGCGGCCGCAATGTCCCTTTTTGCGACGATGGAACCGCCGGCCCGTCGCGGCATTGTCCCGTGCCGCACGCGGGGTGCGGCATAATTCGGGGACGGATCTTTACGTGACCGCAGCGCAGAACCACCGCGCGAGGCGCACCGCCGAGCCTGCGGATATGTCCGGACGCGGCGCGGTCGCGGAGCCCGTGCATGCCTCGAGCGTGCAGCGCTTCCGGATCGGGGCGCAGGACCCCACGCCCTTCGAGGATTCGGCGACGTTCTGGCGGACGATGGCGCAGCTTGCCACCATCCTGATGGCAGCCATCATGTTCGGAGCGCTTCTATACATCGCACGGCCGCTGCTGATGCCGCTGATCTGCGCCCTGATCGTAGCGCTGACCATCGGACCGCTGACCGGTTACGCCGTCCGTCGGGGACTGCCTGCCTTCGTGCCGGCCGGGATCATCGTCGTGATCATCGCGACGGTGCTTTACCTGACCATCATGCTGCTCTCCGACCCGGTTTCCGACCTGATCGCACGATCCGGCGAAATCGGAGCGACGATCCGCGAAAAATTCCGCTTCATGGACCGGCCACTCAACGCGTTGAAGGAATTGCAATCCGCGATCTCAGGTCCCTCGACACTGAGCGTCGATGTCTCCAAGCCCACGGATCTGATCGGCAGCGTACTCGGGACAGTCACCCCGGCAATGCTGCAATTCGTCCTGTTCTTCGCGACCTTGTTCTTCTTCGTGCTCGGCCGCAACGCCATGCGCCAATACATTGTCAACATCTTCGACACGCGGGATGGCCGTCTGCGTGCGCTGAAAATCTTCAATGACACCGAGCGCAGCCTCAACGCCTATCTGCTGACGGTGACCAGCATCAATGCGGGCGTCGGTATCGTGGCTGCGCTCGTCACCTGGCTGTTGGGCTTCCCTGCTCCGCTCCTGTGGGGCGCACTCGCCTTCGCGCTGAACTACATCCCCTATGTCGGGCCCGGCATCATGCATGCCACGCTATTCCTGATCGGGCTCCTGACCTTCGACACGCTGCTGCCGGCACTGATCGCGCCGGCGCTGTTCATGACCTTCACCTTCATCGAGGGACATTTCCTGGTGCCGACCATCATCGGCCGCCAATTCCTCATGCATCCACTGGGTGTATTCCTGTCGCTCGCCTTCTGGGCGTGGTTGTGGGGACCGATCGGCGCATTCCTCGCAACGCCGATCCTGATCATGGCCGTGGTCGCGGCCGATCACCTTTATCCGCGCAACAAGGGCACGCTGCCGGAATAGGACATCCCGCGACTGGTCAGTCGGGACGGCATTCCCCGATCCGCTCGGCGGAGATGGACACCATGTTGTCCTGCACGATGCGATCCAGCATCGTCGCCCGCGTCTTGACGAGCGCGCTGTAGCGGACCGGGCTGCTGAAAATGAACTCGGCCGACACGTCGACATCGATCTGGCCGCGGCATTGCAGCCGCCACGTCATCCCTTCGGAATTCTGCGAAAACTCCGTGCGCCGGCATTCGAGATTTTCCGTGGTGCTCTGCGGCCCGAATGTCTTGCCAAGGTCGGCGACATCTTCGGCTGTCAGGCAGCGCGTCGCGACCATTGGCGGCTTGTGCGCCTCGGACAAGGTCGTCGTCATAACGCGCCAGCGACCGGCCTCGAGGCTTTGCGCCGAGGCCGGATAGGCGGCGATCAAGGGGAACAGCACCAGGCTGAAACGCAATACCGAACTCATCGCGGCGATCAATCCGGCATCGGCGTTTCGCCCTTCGGGAAGCCCGCGAAGGTCGACGCCGGCACGCCGAAATTGGTCGCCAGCAATTCCGGGGGATTTGCGGCGAACCACGCGGTCGCCGATATCGACTGGTATTCGCCGTCGTTGAAGGCCAGCACCAGCTCGAGTTCATCGTCGCCGATATTCTCGATGTAATGGCCAAAGCCCTGCGGCGCATAGCCGACATCGCCGGGGCCGTATTCCTCGGTGCGCGCGCGTCCGCCGGAGCCGAACACGGTCATGCGCGCCCTGCCCTTGATGTAGTATTGCCATTCGTCGGCATTCGGATGCCAATGCAGTTCGCGCAGCGCGCCCGGCTTGATGCGCAGCAGCGCTCCGGTCATCGTTGTGGAGATCGGAAATTCCTTTCGCGACACGATGCGCATGCTGCCGCCGGGAAATTCCTGCGGCTTCTGCGCCAGCATGCGATAGCGATGCGTCTCCGGCGGTGCGTTGAGCGAGCCGGGCGCGGGATTGGCCGGCAACGGCGGCGGCACCGGTCCCTGCACGAGATAGACTTCCTTCTTCGGAAAATTCGCAAAGGTCGCCGCCGGCTGCTTGAAGTTCTTCGCCAGCACCTCGGCGGGGACATGACCGATCCAGTCGGTGATGCTGAAGGTGCCGAATTCCGAGAAATAGCCGTTGTCGAAGATCAGGATGAATTCACAAGGGCCAGGGCCCAGCCCCTGGATCGAGTGACCGTGCCCGCGCGGGAAATACCAGACGTCGCCCTCCGAGAAATCGACGATCTCGCATTGATCCTGCGGGTCAATCGTCGTGACGCGGCAGCGGCCCTTGATGATGTAGGCCCATTCCGCGGCATTGGCGTGCCAGTGCAATTCGCGGAGCGCGCCCGGTTCGAGTTGCATCAGGACTCCGGCGAGCTTCTCCGATACCGGGAAATTGACGACGGTTGCTTCCTTCGACCAGCCGCCGTCGCGCGGGATATTCGGCGCCGCCCCGAGCGCATAGCGAAAGGACGGCAATTCCTTCCCTTGCAGCGGCGCCGACATCGGCCCGTAGGGAGGCTGGCCTGCGTATGAATCTCCGTCGATGCCGGTCGCCACGATCAATCCCCCTGTTACGGCTGCTCCGCCGATGAGCCCCCGTCGCGAAATATCGGCCAATGCTCGCACTCCCGATCGCATCTGCGACTGCGGCCGGCACGCTAGCATCAGCGCGGACGGGATGGAATCTACGCCGCCAAAGCACGATCAATTTTAACGGAGGCATCTGCTCTCACGCGGTCGTCCCCGCGAAAGCGGGGACGACTGGACATGAACGATGCGATTCCGCCCTGGCCGAACCGGCCTAATTCGATAGCCGCGCGCCCGCCTGTTCCACCGCTTTCGACCAGCGGGCGAGCTCGGACTGGTTCAGCTTAAGCAGGTCCTCGGGCGAGCCGGCGACGGGATCGATGCCTTGCGCGAGGAGGCTCTTCTTCACCTGCGGCGAACTGATGATTTTCAGGATCGTGTCGTTCAGCTTGCCGACCACCTCCTTCGGCGTCTTGGCCGGGGCCCACACCCCGAACCAGGCAGACACCACGAAATCGTCCATGCCGGCTTCCTTCATCACCGGCACGTCCGGCAAGGCTTCGATTCTCGTCGCGTTGGTGTTCGCGATCGCCCGCAATTTGCCTTCCTTGATATGCGGGAGAAGCGGGAGGTAGTGATAGAACATGAACTGGATTTCGCCGCGCAAGAGATCGGTGATCGCCTGCGCGCCGCCGCGATACGGCACATGCGTGGCCTTGAGCCCGTTGCGCGCGACGAACATCGCCCCGGAGAGATGATTGGACGTGCCGTTTCCCGACGAGCCGTAATTGACCTTGCCGGGATTGGCCTTGATGTAGGCGATCAGGTCGCTGACGCTCTTGATCGGCAGATCGGGGTGCACCACCAGCACGTTCGGCGCGGTGCCGAACTGGATCACCGGTTCGAAATCCTTGATCGGATCGTAGTTGACCTTGGCGTAGACGGCAGGATTGATCGAATGCGTGCCGATCGTGCCCATGAGTAACGTGTAACCGTCGGGCGCGGAGCGCGCGACTGCTTCGGTGCCGACGCTTCCCCCAGCCCCGCCGCGATTGTCGATGACCACCGTCTGACCGACTGCCTTGGCAAGCTCGTCCTGCAGGATGCGTCCGACAAGGTCGGTGGTGCTTCCGGCAGGAAACGGCACGATGAGCGTGATCGGTTTTGTCGGGTAACCCTGCGCATGCACCGCATGCGCGGCAAATGCCGTGAAAACGGCAGCAATCAAAACCCGCGGCCAGACCTTAGAACGCATGCCCTTCCTCCCATGTGCCGCCATCATCTGACGGTCGCTTGTTCGAACAAGACTAGCGAGGGTTGTGCGCCGGCGAAAGGCAATGTTTGGGCCTTCACGCGCCTACCAAGACAGCGTGGAAGGGAATTGGGCGTTCACGGGTTCCAGCTGCGGCGACCCCGTCCGGACCCTGAACGGCAAAGGGCCGCCGCGATGGCGGCCCTTCTTTGGTCAGAACCTTACCAGGTCATTCCCGCCCTCGCCATGAACGTTCGTCCAGGCTGCGGATAGGCGTTGTAGGTGCCGATCGCGCTGCCGAAGCCGTAAGGATACGGGCTCGCGATCGCGTAATCGAAATACTCCTTGTCGAACAGATTGAGGATCGAGAAAGACCAGAAGAACTGCTCGACCTTGCCGCCCAACCGCAGATCGACAGTGGTATAGGACGGGATCATCGGCTGCAGGTTCACCTGATCGTTGTCCATGCGCCGGTCGCCGAAATATCGGACCACCGTGTCGAGGGTCAGCCATTTCTTCCAGATGTCCCAGGACAGGCCGACGTTTCCGGTCCAGCGCGACACCAGCGGCACGTCGTTCCCTTCGAACAACCCCTCGCGGAACACGGCGCGGGTATAGGCCAGCCCGCCTTTCACACGCACGTCATCGTTCAGCCTGAGAGCGACGACGGTCTCGTGGCCGTAGCGCCGTGTTGGGTCGAGATTGATGTTGCTCGCTTCGAAATTCGGGCCGTAGCGGAAGTGGATCTCGTCCGTCAGATCCATGTTGTAGTAGCTCCACTGAGCCTCCAGGGGCCCGGCATTGACCCTCACTCCGGCTTCCCAGTCGTGTGATTTCTGCGTGCGTAGATTGAATGTGGTCGGAACGCCATTCAGCGCGGTGACCGCGCCGACACGATCGTCCACATTCGGCACCCGGAAGCTTTGTGCCATCCGCCCGAACAGCGCCACATGCTGGGTCAATCGCTGTTCGATACCGAGATGCCAGGCATGATTGACCTCGCTCTGATCGAGCGGGATTCCGGCCTGGTCGCCGAAACAGCCAAAGCCCGGAAAGCAGCTCAAGGGAATCGCGCCCGGCGCCATGCCGTTGAACGTGTCCTTGGCGTCGATTGAAGTCCGCTGCCAGCGCGCGCCACCCGAAAGGTCGGTGTTGGTCGGCAGCGTCACGGTCTGCATCCAGTAGAGACCCGTGGACGCCTGCTGCATGTCGTAGACATGGATCGGTGCTGCGCCGAAAAACAGCGGGCGGCTGGAGTCGTAATCGGCGTTGTAATAGTCGAGACCGCCGAGCGCCTTGAACGGCATCCCGAAGAGCGTTGTGTCGATCTTGAGCCGCGGCGTGACCGACGATGTCGTCAGTTTGGTATCGACCGCCTGCCGCGGATTGGTCGTGGCGAGAAACTCGGTCGCGTTGAAATACTGCGCCTGCTCTTCCTTGCGCCGCACGCCCCCGTCGACGATCAGTTCGAAACCGGGCGCCAGTCGATGGGTGAAACCGACGGTGCCGTTCTGTCCCTGCTTGTCGGCCCAATCGAACGGTGTGAAGGCGCCGCGCCGATCGGTGATCAGGTTGAAGATATTCTCGGAAGGAGAAAACCGGCGGTGTCCGGGCAATCCGACATGCTGATCGTCAGCAGACAGATTCACGTAAAAGCTTCCGCTGTCATGCGTGTATCGGATGTCGGCGACGCCGCCATATTGCTTGTAGGTGTTGTTCTCGCGATAGCCGTCGCTGTCGATCGCGTTCGAGAAGAAGCTTCCGGACCACGCGCCGTTCGAGCCGTAAGCCGACAGGTTGCCTTCCTTGTAATTGAACGAGCCGAACGCGCCATCGATCCGGCCTCCAGGCTTCACGCCGACGCCCGTCTTGGTCACGATGTTGATCACGCCGCCGACCGCGCCGTCGCCATACAGGACCGCACCCGAATTGCCGCGAGTGATTTCGATGCGTTCGATGCTCTCGCGCGGGATCGCGGCCAGATCGATGCCGACCATGTCGAGATCCTGGACGCGTCGTCCGTTAATCAGGAACAGTGTGTTGGAATTGGCTGCGGCGCCGAAGCCGCGCACATCGACCACGCTCCGCGCGCCATTCACGCCGCCATACAGGCTCTGAACCTGAACGCCGGGCTGGCGTGACAGGATCGCAGGCAGATTTTGCTCGGGTGAGCGCTCGATCTCTTCCCCGGTAATGACCGTGGTCGACGTTCCGGTGATACCCGCGCCGGCCACCGCAATCCCGTCCACCGTACCGGATGGAGCGCCATCGGGCGGGCCGCCCGGTACGGTCTGGTTTCCGCCGCCGACACTGCGTCCGATACCGGTAAGCCGCGTCTCGGTCACGTTGATCTGCGGCAGCGTCACACTCTGTGCCATCGCAGCGCCGGACGCTGCCGATGACAATAACGCAGCGAGCGCAACCGCACGGCGCCGCCTTGTCGCTTGATTCGTTGTAGATGTCGTCCCCATAGCACGGCCCTTCGTTCGCTCCGGCAAGGCCGGAGTTCGGGTGAACACACCCGATGCGAAGGGCACGCGAACGCACGCATACCATCGGCGGCAGCGAGATATGCCGTCGCACGCCGGTCAGCGCCGCTCACGCCTTTGGAAAAGTCGCAGGGAGAATCGCCCGGCGGCCTTCGCATCGGCTTTCAAGCGTCACCGCTGCGAACAACCGCTCCGTATGGACGCCCCGCCCACCGGTTGGGTGACTGCGCTGGCAGGTCTCCTGGCTCGCGGGTCGTCATCTGATCCGGCCTTCCCGGTTGCCCAGTGGCCATGTGCTGGATGCAGATTCGCCGCTTACAGTTGCGGGGGCAGCCACGGCTTCGGCCAGGTCGACCGTTCCGTGTTCCCTCTTGCCTCTCCGGCGGAGACCGGAGAACCAGTGCGGCACGGATGATTCACCGGCACTTCGCCTAAGTCAAGATCACGCTGTTTTGAGCGGGCGGCACAAGATCGACACGAAAAACCGGTAAGGTGTACGCCGCTGACCTTGCGGGTGGTGCCCGGCGCGCAAAGTCATCGAGCATCGTCATCGAGCATCGACTTGGACTATCATCGCGCTTCACCGACAACCATGAGCACCCAGCCATGACACGTCTCATTCAACGCATCGCGTGTTTCGCAGCCGCTGCCGCCCTGGTCTTCACAATCTCCGGCCAAGCCTCCGCAATGCCGTCGGACGAGCCCGGGAAAGCCGGCGCTGCAACTGACAAGAAAGACGAGAAGAAAGACGCGACGCCCGCCGCCGACAGCAAGGCGCCGGATGGAAAACCGTCGGACGCAAAGCCGGATGCCAAGCCGGCGGACAAGAAATCGGACCTCGATTTCCGCAACGGCTACAAGCAAGCCTATGACGCGATCTACAAGCGGCAGGATTATTCCGGCGCCCTCGTCATTCTGACCGCGCTGGGCCACGACGAACATCCGGATGTCGCGAACCTGATCGGCTTCGCCAGCCGCAAGCTGGGCCGCACCGAAGACGCGCGCATCTGGTACGAGAAAGCGCTCGCCGCCGATCCGAAGCACACGCGCACCTGGCAATATTACGGGATGTGGCATCTCGAACGCGGCGACCGCGCCAAGGCCGAGCAGCATCTTGAACGCGTCAGGTTGATCTGTGGCGAAGGCTGCGAGGAATTCACCTCGCTGCGCGACGCGCTGAATGGCAACGTCACCTACTGACCGCCAATCGCTTCTGCTGACCTTGAGGCTGACATGCCCCTGTTTCGATCCGCAATGCTGGCCACGATGCTGAGCGGCGCCCTCGCCGTCTCCGCTGCATCCGCGGCCGGCATTCAGAATCCGCCGTCGGGCGGCATGCAGCTGCAATCCGCCGATCCCGCGGGGCAACCAAAAGCGCCCCGCGGGAAACGCAAACCGTCCTCCGAGGGAAAGGCCAAAACGCCGGACAGGAAGTCCGAGAAGTTTCTCGAGGGCTACCGCACGGCCTACGACCTCATCTACAAGCGGCAGGATTACGCGGCGGCCATTCCTGTCCTGCGCACGCTTGGGCAGGATGACCATCCCGACGTCGCCAATCTGATCGGCTTTTCAAGCCGCAAGCTCGGCCGCACCGAGGACGCGCGCATCTGGTACGAGAAGGCGCTCGCCGCCGATCCGAAGCACACGCGCACCTGGCAATATTACGGGTTGTGGCATCTCGAACGCGGCGACCGCGCCAAGGCGCAGGACCATCTTCAGGCGATCGCCGCGATCTGCGGCACCGATTGCGAGGATTACACGTCCCTGAAGCTGGCTCTCGCCAGTGACAGCCTGACCTATTGATCGGGCGGACGATCGTGCCGGCGCTAGCCCGCACTCGGCGCAAGCGCCGCGCGGTCTGTTTCGGTCATGATCCAGCGCAGATAGGTGTCCTCCACCGACTCCACGGGAATGACCATGATCGCCGGCGTCGTATAGGGATGGCCGCTCTTGATGGCCTTGCGCACGCGATCGGCGAAGGAGGCGCGGGTCTTGATGACCATCACCACCTCTTCCCCGCGCTGAACCCGCCCCTCCCACCAATAATGCGACACCATTCCCGGCAGAATATTCACGCAGGCCGCCAGCCGTTGCGCAACCACATCCCGCCCCGCCTTCTCCGCCTCGACAAGCGAAGGATAAGTTGTGTAGACGAGCACTACGCGTTCCATAACATCCTCATTGATGGGGCTAGCACCGGGCGCGGCCGTTATATCAAGAGCGGCGCAGAGAGCGAACCCGATCGATGAGCCGCCGTTACGAGAAAATTGCCTTCATCGCGAGCTCCAGCCCGGAGGCTGCCGAGGCGGAGTCGCGGCTGGTGGCGCGGTATGGAACATGCGACCCGGCACAAGCCGACGTCGTCGTCGCGCTCGGCGGCGACGGCCTGATGCTGCAGACCCTGCGCGCGCTGATGCGGTCCGGCAAGCCGGTCTATGGCATGCATCGCGGCACCGTCGGCTTCCTGATGAACGAATTCAATGAAGCCGATTTGCGGGAGCGGCTCGCGGCGGCGGAAGAGACGGTGATCCATCCGCTTGTCATGCGCGCCAAGGACCGCTCCGGGAATTCTCACGAGCATTATGCCATCAACGAGGTGTCCGCGTTCCGGCAGACCTATCAGGCCGCGCGATTGCGCATCCTGGTCGATGGACAGGTGCGGCTGCCGGAACTGATGGCCGACGGGATCATGGTGGCGACGCCGGCCGGCTCCACGGCCTATAATCTTTCGGTCCAGGGGCCGATCATTCCGATCAGGGCGCCCCTGCTTGCTTTGACGCCGATTTCGCCGTTCCGTCCAAGGCGCTGGCATGGCGCACTCCTGCCGGACACGGCGCGCGTCACCATCGACGTCATCGATCCGGACAAACGACCGGTTGCAGCCGTGGCCGATCACTCGGAAGTTCGTGACGTGACGTCGGTCGAGATCGCCATGGATCATACGATCTCGATGCACATGTTGTTCGATCCGGGCCACAGTCTGGACGAACGGATTTTACGCGAACAATTCGGATATTAGACATCCGCAGCGAAAGCGAGCTAAACCCGACATTAAGAGGCTCCCGTTACCGTCCGGCGATGCCGGTTCAGCGGCACTGAGCTCATGTCGCGAATCGATTTCAACCGTCTTCGCTTCGTCGTTGTCGACGACAATGCGCATATGCGTCGCATCGTGCGCACGCTTCTGCACGGCTTCGGCGCACGCGAGGTGATCGAGGCCGAAGACGGCGCCGCAGGGCTCGAGGCCTTCACAAACCATCTGCCTGATATCGTGATCACAGACTGGGCGATGCCGATCTTCGACGGCCTCGAACTCACGCAGATGATCCGCCAGCCGGGCGCCAACGCCAATCCGTTCGTCCCCATCATCATGCTCACCGGACATTCGGAGAAGAGACGCGTGACAGCGGCACGCGACGCAGGCGTGACCGAGTTTCTCGCAAAGCCGCTGTCCGCTCAGGCGCTGTATGAGCGGATCATCAACGTCGTGATCAATCCGCGCCCGTTCATCCGCACCAAGACCTATTTCGGCCCGGACCGGCGGCGCGGCGCCAATACCGGCTATTCAGGCCCCGAGCGGCGCCGTGGCGGCCAGGCCGACGTCATCCAACAACGGTCGTTATTCATCAAGGCGCAAGCCGAGTGATCTCCAAGGGGCCTGCGATGATTTCGGGCAGCAGCAATCGTATTCAAGTCGACGTCTTCGCCGATCACGAGGTCATCATCCCCGTCAACAAGCTGAAAAATGCCGTAGCGAAGGTCACGCTGGCGGGCGACGATCCGTTGGCCAAGGCGGAAGCGGCACTCGCGCAATTATCCGGCGAGTTCGCCAGCTGGATGAGTGCCGAATGCGACCGGCTCGACGCGGCACGCCACAAGGTCCGTGACGCCGGCTTGAACACATCGACATTCAACGAGCTGTTTCATGCCGCGCACGACATCAAGGGCGATGCGGCGACCTTCGGATTCGCGCTTGCCGCCGGTGCGGCCGAAAGTCTGTGCCGCGTGCTTGAACATTCACCCGTTCCTGCCCGGATTCCGATGGCCCTGGTCGATCAGCATGTGGACGCCGTCCGGGCGATCGTGCGCGAATATGCGAGACCCGATATCAACGACATCGCGACCGCCCTGGTCCGCAGATTGCGTCACGTATCCGATGAATTCCTGATCCACGAAAACCGGCATCGGCCAGACTATCTGCAGGACCTGGTGTGACGCGCCGGAGAGCGCTTCGACGTGAGGGAGAGCCGAAGATTTTGACCTCGGGCGACGCTTGACCAGACCTTTTGCCCTGGAGTTGCGGATGTGGAACCCTATCGCGGATGCCGCGTTCTTTCGCGAATGCGGAGGAAAGCTCATGCAGACCGATGGCGAACACCGTTATGCTCTGGTCCTGGGGCAGGCCGTGATCAAGGCCTGGGGCGAATTGCCAACCGACATCCAACACAGGCTGTTCGAGACCGCGGTGTTGTCCGGCCATCATTCCGAGCAGGATGAATCGCTGCGCGAACAGCTTGCGGTTTTCCTGCATCAGCATCACCCGCGGACCGACCGCTAGATGCCACGCAAGCTGATCGAATTTCACGCCGAGGACCTGCGGGCCCTGGGTGAACTCGCCGAGGACAAGGCGACCACGATGCAGGAACTGATGGACGAGGCCGTACGCGACCTCCTCAAGAAGCACGGCAGGCCGACCGATCTGAAATCGGCTTTGCGTGAAAGCGCCAAGGTCACCGCGCCGAAGCGCCAAGGCCGGCACTGACGACCGTTACGCGGCAATCATCTCCGTGCCGTAATCCGGCATCACCCCGTCAACCAGATCCTCACAGAACATCCGCGCCTCTTCGCGCGCCGCTTCCGTGGCGAACCGACGCAACAGCATGATGAGAGGTGCGACTTCCTGGATATCGTGATTGGCGCAGCGCGTCAGCACGCGTTCGATCATGCGCCTCTTCAGGCGCGCTGACCCCGAAGGATCGCCGAGGAAGCCGTCCTCCTGCATGGTGGCGAGTGCTTCGCGGAAGGCGGGATAGGCGCTCGCCGGCAAGCTTGCCTTTTCATAGACGGCGCGGAACGTATCGCTGCGGCGGTCATGAACCAGCCGCGAGATCCGTGACAGCGGGATACCCGAGAGATCGGCAAGCGATTCCTCGAACATGGTGAGATTGCCGGACAGCAGCGCACGAAGCAGGAGACCGGCGGTCAACTGACCGCTCTCGCGCAGATGCCGGATCAGCGGCCGCACTTCCTCTTCGGGCGTGTCGGCGGCGAGCGCAACGGTCGCTTTTTCGCAGGCCTCCTTGACCACGCGCCGGGCGCGATCCTCGTTCAGCCAATCGCGCGCGACCACAAATTCGGCGAGCGTTTCCGACAGCTTGGCGACCAGAGCCTGGCGTGTCGATGCGGGAAGGCCCTCGCCCGCCAGCAGGACCTCCCGGATCGGAGCGAGATGACCGAAGCGCTCGACGATGCGGTCGATCGAGAATTGTGCGATCTGGGTGCCGGGATTTTCAAGAAGCACAAGGCAGGCCTCCGCCGAGCCGACTTCGGCGATCGCCGCCGCGACCGACCGCGGCACTTCGGCGCGCCGCGCGATCGCGCATTGCGCGGACGAGCCCTGCGTCGCCACGGCATCGACGAGATCGGCGTCGAGCAGCAAAGGCGAGCGCTCCAGCACGAGGGCTGCGATCTCGGGCTGATCAGCGGCAAGCGCGTAGATGACGGAGGCCGGGGCATATTCGCTGGCGGCGAGGACATCCGCGAGCGCCCCGCGCACGAGCGGCGACGGATCGTCGAGCAGCATCGTCATCGCGCCTTCGGCGGCAGCGAGATCGTCGTCCGACAGATCTGAATAGAGATAGGCTCTCGCCAATGCGGATGTCGCTTCGGCTCGCTCGCCGGCGGGGGCACTACGCAACCAAAACAGAAACTGTCTCACAATCATGTCTGGCTCAACACGCTGACGCGACGATGACCCCGCCGACTGATCAGGAGACTAGCGCGCGGCCCTTAACAAAGGGTTCACCATAAATCTTTGCGATTATTGCTGGATTCTTAACGCGCCTGCACGCTGCCCTGCCCGCATCTTTAGAATGCGAAGTCGCGGCTAGCCGCGAACGCCTTGGGTGAAGAGCGACCGCACGTCCGGTCGCGTGTCCTGGAACAGGCCGAGGCTGCCAGGGGATGTGTCGGTGCGCACATCCGCCGTCTGCGCAACAGGCGCCGATTGCGCGGGCTGTGCGCCTGTCACCGGAACTGCAGCCTGCGCCACCGCTTGCGCCCTCGAGCGTTGCTCAAGATCGCGGGCAATGTGACGCGCCTGCTCCTGCTGGGTGGTGCGCGATTGCGGCGCCCAGAGTTCGGCGACTGCAGACGAGATCGGCTGACGACGCTCGGCCGTCCGGTAAGGGTTGTGAAAGACGCGTTCGCCCGGCACCGGCTTCTGGTTCACAGATCGCACCCCGGTTTCGGCCCGAGCCGCGGACACCTGGCTCACCGCCTCCGCCACCTGATAGGCACGGGCCACGCGCGCGGTTTCGGCAACGGCGCCGATGCCTTGGGTTGAATTCGGCCCAGCGGACACAGGCTGCATGGCCGTGACATTCTGTGCGGTCGTCCCGGCATTCAGGCCGGCGACGCGGGATTGCGCAACGTCGTAACGCGCGGAGAGATTTCGCGCGACCTCGGCGAAGTTGCGGGCGCGCCCGCTCTTGTCGAAGAAGATCGAGCGATTGGCGCGCGCCGCCGCAGGAAACGCGTTGGCAGCGACGGCACCCGGATTGTTTTCCGCCGCCGTAATCAGCCGCGCTGCACCGGTCGCGCCCATGAAGTGGGCCATGTACAGCTCGCCGTCGGTCGGAGCACGGCCGAGCTTGTTGGTCAGGTGCTTGGCATTGGAATTCGTGAAGACGCCCGCCATCAAGGCATTGGCGGTCGGATCCTGGCGCAGCGCCATGATCTCGCCGCGCATCGCAGGATCCGAGATGACATAGCGGCCGTCACTGGTACGGGTGATCGCATCCGCATAACGCGAATAGCCGAGCAGCGGCCCTGCTTCCTTCAGGGTGCCGAGCCAGGTCCGGTCGACGAACTGAAACAGCCCGCCCGCAGAGGAGGTCTTGGCGGCTGCATTCGGATTGAGATTGGATTCGACCTTGGCGGTCGCCAGGAGGTAACTGAACCTGGCGCCGGTGACTTCGGACGCCTTGCGGATCGCGGCAGTGACCGAAGTCGCCCCCGTTGCCCCCGCCGCCGTCGTGGCTCCGACCGCCGCCATCGCTGCAAAATCCTTCCCGGCCGACAGGGGCGCTTGCCTGCCGCACCGTCGCGACCTTGGCGAATTATGGTAAACGGAGTCTTAAAGGCACTGGCCGGCACGGACATGCCGTAGGAGGGAAAAAAGCATGAGCGAGCCACAGCGGCACCCGCGCGGCGGGCTGTTTTTCGAGGATTTCGAGGTCGGCCGCACCTACGAGCACCGCTATTACCGGACGGTGACTCAGATGGACAACATGTTGTTCTCCAACATGACCCTCAATCCGCAGCCCCTGCATATCGACCGGCATTTCTGCGCCACCGAAACCGAGTGGGGCCAGCCGCTGATGAATTCGCTGTTCACGCTCGGACTGATGATCGGCATGTCGGTCTCCGACATTTCAACCGGCACGACCATTGCCAATCTGGGCATGCAGGAGACCCGTTTCCCGCATCCCGTATTCGAGAACGACACGCTGCATGCGACCACCGAGATCATCGGCAAGCGCGAGTCGAAGTCTCGCCCGAATGCGGGAATCGTCGAGCTGCATCACCGCTGCTTCAACCAGGACGGCAAGCTCGTTGCCGAATGCAAGCGTCAGGCCTTCATTAAGAAGCGGCCCGTGCCCTGATGCGCTCGCTCCTCTTCGTGCCCGGCGATTCCGACAAGAAGCTCGACAAGGGGCTCGCCAGCGATGCCGACGCGCTGATCATCGATCTGGAGGATTCGGTTTCCGCGGATCGCAAGGCCGCGGCGCGAGACACCGCGAGAAGCTTCCTGCAAGCCGCAAGGCGCGACGGCCGCAAGTTTCTCGTCCGCGTCAACGCGCTCGATACCGGACTGACCGATGACGACCTCGACGCCGTCGTGCCGGGCCGGCCTGATGCGATCATGCTGCCGAAATCCGCCGGTGGCGTTTCAGTCACGCATCTGCATGCGAAGCTCTCCGCCCGCGAGGCCATCGCCGGCCTGCCGGACGGCGCGATCGGCATCGTGGCGCTTGCGACCGAAACGGCGGCCTCCTTGTTCACCACCGGCACTTACCCCGGATCAAGCCCGCGCCTCGCCGCGCTGACCTGGGGCGCCGAGGACCTGTCCGCCGAGCTCGGCGCCGAGACCAATCGCGACGACAACGGCCGCTTCCTCGACCCCTATCGGCTCGCCCGGACGCTCTGTCTCGCCGGAGCGGCCGCGGCCGGGGTGCCCGCCATCGACACGGTGTATGTCGACTTTCGCAACGATGCGGGGCTGCGCCGGGAATGCGAGGACGCTCGTCGCGACGGCTTCACCGCCAAGATGGCGATCCATCCGGGTCAGGTCGCGATCATCAACGAGGTCTTCACGCCGACACCGGAAGCGATCGCCCACGCGCAGAGCATCGTCGCCGCCTTCGAGGCACAGCCGGATGCCGGCGTCGTCGGCATCGGCGGCAAGATGTACGACCGCCCGCATCTTCTGCGGGCGAAGGTCTTGCTCGCCAAGGCCGGCAAGACGCGCTGACGCTACGCCACCACGGGCCCCTCGCCCGCCGCGATCATGTTGGCGACGCGAAAGCCCGAGCCCGCGCCGAGCGTCCAGCCGAGCGTTCCGTGTCCGGTATTGAGCCAGAGGTTGCGATAGCGGGTGCGGCCGACATACGGAATGTTGGATGGCGTCGCCGGGCGCAGTCCGCTCCAGAAGGTCGCGCGGTCGAAGGCGCCGGCCCGCGGGAACAGCTTCTTCACGCTGCGCAGGATCGCCCGGCAGCGCGTCTCGTCGAGATTGCGGGTATAGCCTGACAATTCCGCGGTACCGGCCACGCGCAACCGGTCCCCGAGATTGGAATAGACGATCTTCAGTTCGTCATCGGTCAGGCTGGTGACCGGCGCGGTGTTCGTCCCATCGGTCGGGATCGTCACCGAATAGCCCTTCGCCGGATAGATGTTCAGCCGCACGCCGTATTGGCGGAGGAATGGGGCCGACCAAGACCCCATGCCGACGACAATGTCGCGTGCGCGCAAGGTGCGATAGCCGTCCGGGCCGCACACTTCGACGCCATGCACCGCGCGGCTCGCGCGATCGGCATGCAGCGCCGTCACCTGATGATTGTAGTGAAAGACGCCGCCCATCCGTTCGCAGACCCGCGCAAGCTCCTGCGTGTATTTCAGGGCGTCGCCGCTTTCATCGTCGGCGGTGTAGGTCGCACCGGCGATGACATGGCGCTGGTCGGCGAGCGCGGGTTCGATCTCGACCACGCGATCCACATCGATGACCTCGCGATCGCAACCATGCTTGCGCATCAGCTCGGCGACGCGCGCGGCGGCCTCGAATTCCTGCGGGTCGCGATAGAAATGCAGGATGCCCTTGGTGCGCTCGTCATAGTGGAAGCCTTCCCGCGCACGGATCGCCTGGATCAGACCGCGGCTTTCGGTTGCGAGCTTCACGATCTCCGTGGTGTTCCGGTCGGCGCGCGACGGCAGGCAATCGACCAGGAATTTCGCGATCCACAGCCACTGGTGAATGTCGAGTTTCGGCCTGAACAGCAGCGGTGCGTCGCTCCGGAACAGCCATTTCAACACCTTGAACGGCGCCGACGGATTGGCCCAGGGCTCGGCATGGCTGACCGAGACCTGCCCGCCATTGGCAAAGCTCGTCTCCAGCCCCGCCGCCGGCTGACGGTCGATGACGCAGACCGACTTGCCGTTGCGAAGCGACCAGTAAGCCGTGTTGATGCCGACCACGCCGGCGCCAAGCACGATGACATCGAAATCGTTGCGGGAAGAGAAATCCTTGCAGGAAGACATTGGCGCTCAAGGCCTCCAGAGCTGGCGCGCATCCGCTCAGTCGCGAACGCGGCCCCCTCTGTCATTGGCCTGAGAGTATCGCCGCCCGGCCTGATTGCCGGTACGACTTACACCGTCGGCGGGAGCCTCGTCTGGGTCCGCGCCTCGACACTGCGTCGGAGACACGGTCCCGGCTCCACTCTTCAGAGTGCTAACCTTCGGAGCGGTCCTTTTGCCTGAGAGATTCCGGGGCGGTTGCTCCTTCGGCGCCGGCCCTGCCGAACCACAGGGCCAGTCTCTCCCGCTCGCATGTCAGGTATGCGCTCCGCGGCCGAAAGTCGACCCGATCACGGCTTTATGAGCTTATGAGCGGCGATAGGTTGCATCCGCATCGAACGTGCGGCCTTCGCGGAATTCGAGCTTCGGCTCGCCGGTCTGCCCGAGCGGAACACTGCGGTAAAAACAGGACCGCCGGCCAGTGTGGCAGGCGCCGGGCCCTGCCTGCTCGACCTTGATCCAGACCGCGTCCTGATCGCAATCGACGCGCATCTCGAGCACACGCTGGGTGTGGCCGCTCTCCTCGCCCTTGCGCCACAGCTTCTTGCGCGAGCGGCTGTAATAATGCGCCTCGCCGGTTGCGATGGTCCGGGCCAAAGCATCGGCATTCATGTGCGCCACCATCAGGACCTCGCCGGTCGCGGCATCGGTCGCGACCGCGGTGACGAGCCCGTCGGCATCGAATTTGGGCTGAAGGCGGGTACCTTCCTCGATCTCGGCGGAGGCGGCCATGAAACGGCTCCCGAAAATGACAATGGCCGGGATTGCTCCCGGCCACCGCTATATCACGACGATCGGTGCCGTCAGTCAGCGCTGTCCGGCCCGGATCGAGGTCAGGAAGCGGACCTGCTCGTTGGGGTCGTCCCGGAAGCTGCCGCGAAACTGCGTTGTGACCGTCAGCGCGCCGGGCTTGGTCACACCGCGGATCGACATGCACATATGCTCGGCCTCGATCATCACCGCGACGCCCTTCGGCTTCAGGATCTCGTCGATCGCCGTCACGATCTGCGCCGTCATATGCTCCTGGGTCTGCAGGCGAAGCGCAAAGACATCCACCAGCCGCGCCAGCTTCGACAGGCCGACAACCCGGTCCACGGGGCGATAGGCAACGTGCGCCCTGCCGAAAAACGGCATCATGTGGTGTTCGCAATGGGAGTTGAAGGTAATGTCGCGCACCAGCACGAAGTCGTCATAGGCCTCGCTTTCGGCGAAAGTCCTGTCGAGCACCTCTGCCGGGCATTCGGTGTAGCCCCGGAACATCTCCTCATAAGCCTCGACCACGCGCTTCGGCGTATCCAGCACGCCCTCGCGCGCCGGATCATCACCGGCAAAGGCGATCAGGGTGCGAACGGCCTCCTCCGCCTGCTCCCGGGTGGGCCGGTTTTTCACCGGCTCCGGAGCGGCGCGCACATGGTCGGACTGCGATGAGGCCGACGTCTGCTTCGGCCAAGGCTTTACGATAGCGTCCATGGTCTCTCCGTTCGACCGGCACGCGACGTCGAAGGGGTGCCGGGGGTGTCACCGGGTCGGCCGCGTCGCCCTCCTCCGGGCTTGGACGCTGCATTCCCAGCGCCATATATAGTCGGTTGCTGAGGCAAGACAAATACGCTTTCCCGATCCGAACCATCGGCTCAATGCATGCTGAATGACGTCTATAACGCCAGAATTCTGGAACTGGCAGGCTCGATACCCCGTATCGGCCGCATTCCGGACGCGCATGGCAGCGCCACCGCCCATTCAAAGCTTTGCGGTTCGACCGTCACCGTCGACCTCAAGATGGAGGGCGATACGGTGACCGACTTCGCCCATGACGTGAAGGCCTGCGCCCTTGGCCAGGCGTCGTCGTCGATCATGGCGCGCCATGTGATCGGGTCCCAGGCCGAGGAATTGCGCGCCTTGCGCGAGACGGTGCGCCGCATGCTGAAGGAAAACGGCGCCCCGCCGGACGGCAAATGGGCCGACATCAAGGTGCTGGAGCCGGTGCGGGACTACAAGGCGCGGCATGCCTCGACGCTTCTGACATTCGACGCCGTGGTCTCGGCGATCGACCAGATCGAGAAGAAGCGCGCAGCTGCCAAGGAAGCCGCGGAGTAAAGGCAGCCGTCTCGCGCAAAGACGAGTTGCAGGTGGTGGCTATTGGGCCGGACGCTTGAGTTCGGCGTGCTCCGCGGACGCATTCGCAGGCTGCGCGCAATGCGACAGAAGGCGCGTCACATTCGCGGCAGCGCCGGTATTCCCGATGCGGACAACCGCCGGATCGCTGTTCTCCGCCGTCGATTCAATCACCAAGGACCGCAGCCCGCTGGCTGCGAAATTCTGCAGCATCCCGCTCGTGACCGCCCCACTTGCGTTCGACATCTGCTCGCCCGGATTTTGCCCGGGGCGCGTCGCTTCGACGGTCAGCGGAATGATCTTGTTGGCGATACGGAGTTCAACGCTCTTCAGCGGCTGCGGACCTGCGTCTTCGACGTTTCGTCGCAGTTCGCTGTAGAGGACGACAAACTCTCCGGCCTTGTCACCGCAGGCGAAGGTCAAATCGATCGAGCCAATATCGTCGCCTTCGACGGTCAGCGGATGCCGCCGCCGCAACGACGTTGAGCCACCATTCTCAGCCATGACCCAACCCCGTTCGCGCTCCTCGCGCGACGAGAAGGACACGCGGCGCGGCGCGAACTGATTGGTCGCCGCGCTGGCGGTCGATTGCGGCGCACTCGCCCGCGCGTCCGTGAGATCGGAATTGTCGAGCTTCATCCGCCGCATCTCGTCACGCGACAGGACGCGCATCGGCTCCCACGGCGGAATGCGCAGCGACAATTCAAGCAGATCGACGCTGCCGCCCATCTCGATCGTGTATTGGGCGAGCTTGCCGATGTCGCGCTGCACGAGGACAAGGTCCTCGGCGCTGTAATTTGCAGCAGCGGCGTCGTCTCTGCGGTCGCCGAGCCAGATCTGGTGCACGCGGACGCGCGCTTCAGGCGGCACGATCCGCTTGGCGCCGGAGAGCAGCACGAACGCACACATCGACTCGCAATCGGCGCGCGGCACAATGTTCGCGACACGCGGGTCGGCGGCGCCCTTCACCGGGACCGTACGCCCGACCGTCGTGGTCATCTCAAGCTTGCGGATGGCCCGGCCGAGGGCGATGGCGCCGTGAACGGAACCGCCTTCGGAATTCAGAACGATGGTTGCGCCGCGCAGGTTATGCTTTGCGGCAAAAGCCTCGAACTCGCGCGCCGTATCGGCACGGATCATGCCCGTGGCTGAAACCCAGGTTCTGCAGGGGGCCGTGCAGTTTGCCGCATCCTGACGCATCGTGAACTGCATCGGGGCCGAACGCGACGGGTCGCTTTCGGCGACCGGCGCGGCGAAAGACACAAGCAAACATCCAAGTGCGACCGCACCCATCCGGCGCAGCTTCATGCAACTCCCCCGGTTCCCGTGATCCCACGGTACGTGGAAATTCGGCTTGTTGTCCGCCGATCTGTGGGATCGCGTGTCACCCGGTGTATTTTTTAATATGCGGCCGGGATTCGCGTCCAGCGAAACTGTTGCTGTGCAACGAAATACCTATACGGGAACCGGAACCTTTTCCCTGTCGAAAGTTCCAGTTTGCTCCCTATTTAGAGGGACTTATCGAACGATGTTGCATCAGTGATCCCGAGAGTGGCGACACCGAGACGCCTATTGAATCTCGCGTTGTGTGTCCGCAGCGCCCCACGACAGGCGGGCCGCGGTCTCATCCGCCTGTACCGCTACACGCTGTCGCCGCTGATCGGGTTTCACTGCCGCCATTTGCCGACCTGTTCCGAATATAGCGATGATGCATTGCAGCGCCACGGACTATGGGCCGGCGGGTGGATGACGCTCGGGCGCCTGTGCCGCTGCCATCCCTATGGAACCTCGGGGCTGGATTTTGTCCCCGCGCACCTGCATCCCGAGGCGCGCTGGTATCTGCCCTGGCGCTATGCGCGCTGGCGCTCGACCAACGGAACTCCGCCCGGCGACGCAGCCTGAGTCCGGCCACGGCCGCGAACCGGTGCACCGGAGGCATCCTGCATGCGCCCGCGCACCAGATCGAGCGCGCAAACCACGAGACCGGCGCCCAGCACATACCATCCGGGACGGATGGCGAGGTCGAAGTCGAACACCGTTGACAGCACTGTCATCGGCGAAACCCGGTACCACAGCGCGATGCCGGCCGCCTCGCCGAGGAAGGTCGCCAGCGCCACCCCGATGGTCATGAAGAACAGCGTCAGCGTGGAGAGTTCCGGCCCTTTCCGGGCGGCGACCACGCGATAGACCATCAGCCAGCCGAACAGCCCGCTGATGGTCGCGGGCAGCGTGAAGTCTGCCTTGGTCTGCTGGAAAAAATGAATAAGCGACAGAAAGGCGACGAGATAGGTGATCTGATGCAGGCGCCGCCAGCGCAGAGCGCCGAGCCGCTTCACCATGGTGTCGTTCGAGGTGACGGCGAGCGCAAACAAGCCGATCCAGGCAACAAGGCCGACGGTCAGATACAGTCGCTTGACGATCTCAAGCGCCACCTTGACGAGATCAAAGCGCTCATCGGCGACGTAAAGCAGGATGTGCAGCGTCGCGTAGCAGAAGGCGCCCACCCCGATCATGCGGCGCACATCGATCAAACCGGAGAAGCGTCCGCTTCTTCGCAGCGGCGTGATCGCAAGCGCAACCAGCATGAAGATCAGCGCCCAATAGCCGGTGCGGTGCACGAGGTCATTGAGCAGCCGCGGCGCAAGCGCGTGCGCATACCAGGCCTGAAGCGCGAGCGCCGCCGGCACAAGCAGAAAGACAAGCGCCGCAATACGGAGCGCGGAAACCCGCCCCCGCCGGTCACGCCAGAGCTGATAGCCATGAACCGTCATGCAGCCCGCCTAACACATCGCGCAATAGCATCGAAGCATGACGTTGATGCACTGACGGGGTTGTGACCGGCTAACCCGCAGCGGCGCGACGATCACGCGATGGTTTGCGGATCGCGCTCTGCAGCACCCGCTTCAATTCCGCGATATCGTAGGGTTTGCGAAGCACCGGCAGCCCGCTCGGAAGCGGCTTGTCGACCGCATTGTAATAGCCGGTGGTCAGCACCACCGGCAGGTTCGGGTAATCCTTGGCGATCTGCTGCCCGAGTTCGACACCGTTCATGCCGCCCGGCATCACGACATCCGAGAAGACCAGGTCAAATTGTTCGCCGGTGCGCAAGACCTCGAGCGCCGTCTGGGCGCTGGCGACGCGCGTCACCTGATAGCCAAGCTCGTTGAGCAAGGCGGTCGCAATATCGGCGACTTCGGTATTGTCCTCAACGACGAGTATCGTCCCGGCGGCAACCTGCGCCGCATCGCCGGTCGGTGCCGGCGCCGAACGCTGCGGCTGTTCGTGCGAGCGAGGCAAGTACAGCGTGAAAGTCGTGCCCTGTCCGACTTCGCTCGATACCGTGACGGTGCCGCCGCTCTGTTTAGCAAATCCATAGACCTGGCTGAGCCCCAGTCCGGTGCCCTTGCCGACATCTTTCGTCGTGAAGAACGGCTCGAAAATCCGCCCAACCGTCTCGCGGGGAATGCCGCAGCCGGTGTCGGACACTGCAAGGGCCACGAAATCGCCCGTCAGCCGGTCGTGAGCCGGATCGCCACGCAGCGTCACCGGACGCACGGTGAGTTCGATCACGCCACCGTTCGGCATCGCGTCGCGGGCATTCACCGCAAGATTGAGAACGGCAAGTTCAAGTTCGCTCAGATCGACCCGCACCGGCGCGATGGTGCCCGGCACGTCAATTCTCATCTCGATGTCGCCGCGCAGCGACGGTGCGAGCAGCGAGCGGAATTCACGCACCCGCTGCGCAAGATCGATCACCTGAGGCGTGAGATTCTGCTTGCGCGAAAATGTCAGAAGCTGGCGCACCAGACTTTCGCCGCGCTGCGAAGCGGTATCGATCATGTCGAGCTTGCGCAGCAATTTCGGGTCTTCGAGATTGCGGCGGAGCCGATGCACATTGCCTTTCACGATCATCAGGATGTTATTGAAGTCGTGCGCGACGCCGCCGGTCAATTGCCCGATCGCTTCCATGCGCTGGGCCTGGCGCAGTGCGCCCTCGGCGACGGCGCGCCGGCCCTCCTCCTGATAGAGCCGCCGCGTGCGCTCCAGCGCCACCCAGATCGCGCCGAGCAACACCACCGTCACTGGCAATCCGAAGGCCAGATACCCCGCCATGGCTTTCAGCCACTCCGCGCGGATTGCGGATGTTTCCACGCCGGCGACGACGAACACGGGCAGGTTCGGCAATTTCTTCCAGGTCATGCGCCGCTCGACGCCATCGGTCGCCGATACGCGCGTGGTGAACGCGCCCGCCGGATTGCTGCGCATGGTCTCGGCGAGCATCGATGTCATGGCTCTGCCACTGCCCGTCGCGAAAGGAGGATCGCGCGCAAGCACCGCACCGTCCTCGCGCACGAGCGCCGCATATCCGCCCGGGAAACCCAGGCGAAGCTTCTCGAAAAAGCGCTCGAAATAGGACGGCAGGATCGAGATCTGGATCACGCCGCGAAAGGTACCGTCGGGGCTCGGCCGTGCCCTGCTGACACTGAAGAATTCGCCTTCGGGATACGGTTCGCGCGGCTTCAGCACGGTGCCGACAAAGATCCGACCCGCCTGACCGACATGCGCCTGGAAATAGTCACGGTCGGAGAAATTGACCCCTTCGGGCTGCGGATAGGCGATCGAATTGACCAAAGCGCGGCCGTTCGGATCGAAAACCCAAATTGACTTGAATTGCGGGAGGGCGAGGACAAGCTGCTTCAGCCGCTGATGCAGCCGTGCTTCCTCGGCCACGATCTGGTCATCCGACATCCCCCGGATGACCTCATTTGTTTCGGAAATGCTGCGCTCGATGGTTTCGAAGACCTTGAGGGCGTGCTCCTGCAGGATGCTGGCAGTTCGTTCGATCCGTTCGTCGGCGACCGCATGGGTCTGCCTGTAATTATTCACCGCCAGGATGAGAAACAGCACGATCGGAAGAACAAGGGCCGCCGACATGGCGAGCCGCAGCGACCGGATGGCGGAAGATTGCGCTATGTCCATTGAATTCCGGGCAGCACTTCCAACGCCTTCAGCCGGCCCGGCAACTTGCTCACCGGGTCCGTCGGGTCGTCCGCCGCAAACGCCCGACCCGCGATAATGTTCCGGCACGATCCGAGGATTCCGGGCGCGAACATCAGGTGCGCCCACCGCATCGCATCGGCGCTCCGTTCAGCGCCTCCAAAAGCCCCTTGGTCGACAGCCTGGTTTCCCGCCGCCACTCGTCCTTTTCCTCGTGCAGTACCATCGACTCGCTGGCCGCGAGGCGGCTCAGCGCATCGGCGGCCACCGGCTGGACCCGCAATTCAGTCGCGACGTCCGGACGCCGGCCCTCATTGAAGACGAGGACAAAAGCGTCGCCGGACGTCACGCGCAAGGCAAGCCGCGCTCCCTGCTCATTGGTCGGCAATTCGCGCCGCAGCGTGACATACGGCCGCTGACCGGCCACGCAATCGATGCCGATGATTGTCGTCCGATACTCGTTCTGATTGCTGCGCGATGGCTGGGTCACCGATTTGACGACCGTGAATTTCCCGTCCGCGAGCGGGATGCGCAACCATTGCGTCTCGAAATGATCCCCCGGGATGACGCCGTAACGGCTTAACTCCTCCGGTGACAGCCAATGGACCTGATTATGCGGAGTCCTGATCGCAAGATCGATGATTGCGGGATCGACCCCGGCGAGCGTGACATATTGCTTCAACAATTCGTAGGACTGGCGCTCGGCCTGGCGCACCGCTGCGACATCCTCCCGCATGGCCTTGCTGCCGCTTGCGCGAGGAAGAAGACGGCTCGCATGCACACCGAACCGCGCCCCTGATCCGATGCGCCGACCGGATGCGCCGATCAACGCATATCCGCAGCCCGAGGCGCATATCCCCGTCTCGACCCGCAGTCTCGCCTTCACGACGCCGCCTGAGGCCATCAGCTTGCGGCAGGCAGCGTCGGCGCGCGGACGCACGCGACAGCCTTCCGGGATGGTCTGGCCAATGCCGGCGACCATGCGCCGCTCACGCAGCACGTTTCCGGTGGCGATGGACGGCTGCAATTCCCCGCCCGGCGAATGGAAGAATATGGGAAGCCGGCGACGCGCGGGGACTTTCAGAAAGTCGCTCAGCCGTTCGTGGACTTCAGGATCGAAAGTGCCTTCAGCCGCAATCCAGGTGTCGCAGCCCGGCCCGCATGCATTGGGCGCGCCCTTGGCGACGAAGAAGATCATCGGCTCGTGCTTGAACGCAGGACGCGGCTTCTGCGACGGCTGCGCGAGCGCGGCGCCTGGCATCAGAAGGGCCACAAGGGCCGCAAGGGGTCGAAGCAGCGTCATCCGGGTTCGCCAACCGACTTCACCAGCATAGGGACAGTTGGGTGCGAAATAACGGCGCCGCGAGCCCCGCCCGCATGAAATTCCCGTCACAAGCGATGTCGGCGAGCCAAGACCTGTACCGGTGCTTGACGGGGCGGCGATCTGAGACTATATTCCTATCACCTCGCTCACCGAGGGGCGTCAACCGGTGACGCCAGTTGATGGAGCGGGGTGCGGCGCCTGCGGGCGCGCGTTCGTCGCGCGCGCACCCGGGCTGCATGGGGGCACCGCCCGGGGTCATTAGGAACCCCTGCCGGGAGCCGGCTGACGCCATGCGTCGCTTCAGGCGCATGGAGGCAAAGCGCGGCCCCATGCCGGACGGAAAACGCCGCGAATGGTGCGCCGTAAGGCGGCCGGCCCCGCAAGGGTTCGGCGCAACAGGAATGCCCTGCGTCTTTCGGCGCATCATTCCCCTCACCTTCTCCATGGGAGTACGGGCGCGCCCGCGCCGGCCAAACAACAGGGCCGGCGGAGCTTTGCCCGCAAACCAATTGCCCTCCCCGATTCCCCTGCTATATCCCTCGCTTCATGCGCTTACCCGCGCTCGTTCGCGGGAGTGAGCAACAGGAGACGATCATGGCTCAGGTCACGCTGACCTTCCCCGACGGCGCACGCCGCGAATTCCCCAAAGGCACCACCGGTCTCGACATTGCCAAGGGCATCTCGCCATCGCTGGCCAAGCGCACGGTGGCGATGGCGCTCGACGGCACGGTCACCGACCTCGCCGATCCGATCGAGACGGACGCGAAGATCGAATTCCTCAATCGCGAGGACCCGCGCGCGCTGGAACTGATCCGGCACGATGCCGCGCACGTGCTCGCGGAGGCCGTGCAGGCGCTGTGGCCCGGCACCCAGGTCACCATCGGCCCGGTGATCGAGAACGGCTTCTATTACGACTTCGCGCGCAACCAGCCGTTCACGCCGGAAGACCTGTCCGCGATCGAAAAGAAGATGCGCGAGATCATCGCGCGCGACAAACCCTTCACCAAGGAAGTGTGGTCGCGCGAGGAGGCCAAGAAAAAGTTCCGCGAGATGGGCGAGAACTTCAAGGTCGAACTGGTCGACGCCATTCCCGAAGACCAGCAGATCAAAATCTACAAGCAGGGCGACTGGTTCGATCTGTGCCGCGGCCCGCACATGACCTCGACCGGAAAGATCGGCAATGCCTTCAAGCTGATGAAGGTCGCAGGCGCCTATTGGCGCGGCGATTCAAACCGCGAGATGCTGTCGCGCATCTACGGCACCGCCTTCGCCAAGCAGGAAGACCTCGACGACTACCTGCATCGCATGGAGGAAGCCGAGAAGCGCGATCACCGCAAGCTGGGCCGCGAGATGGACCTGTTCCACTTCCAGGAGGAAGGACCCGGCACGGTGTTCTGGCATCCGGCCGGCTGGACCATGTTCCAGGAGATCGTCGCCTATATGCGCCGCCGCCTGAAGGGCGATTATCAGGAGGTGAACGCACCGCAGCTGCTCGACAAGTCGCTCTGGGAGACCTCCGGCCACTGGGGCTGGTTCCGCGAAAACATGTTCATGGCGAAGTCCGCCGGCGATCACACCGAGGACGAGCGCGTCTTCGCGATCAAGCCGATGAACTGCCCGGGCCATATCCAGATCTTCAAGCACGGTCTGCGCTCGTATCGCGAACTGCCGCTGCGGCTTGCCGAATTCGGCATCGTGCATCGCTACGAGCCGTCCGGCGCGCTGCATGGCCTGATGCGCGTGCGCGCCTTCACGCAGGACGACGCCCATGTGTTCTGCACCCCCGAGCAGATGGCCGAGGAGTGTCTCAAGATCAACGACCTGATCCTGTCCACTTACGCCGATTTCGGCTTCGAGGGCGAGATGACGGTCAAGCTCTCCACCCGCCCCGAGCAGCGCGTCGGTTCGGATGAAGCCTGGGATCACGCCGAAAACATCATGCAGGATGTGCTGAAGCAGATCGAGGCGCGCAGCGGCAACCAGAAGATCAAGACCGCCATCAATCCAGGCGAAGGCGCCTTCTACGGGCCGAAATTCGAATACGTCCTGCGCGACGCCATCGGACGCGACTGGCAGTGCGGTACGACCCAGGTCGACTTCAACCTGCCGGAGCGGTTCGAGGCCTTCTATATCGCCCCGGACGGATCGAAACAGACGCCGGTGATGATCCACAGAGCCATCTGCGGCTCGATGGAGCGTTTCCTCGGCGTCGTGCTCGAACATTATGCCGGGCACCTGCCGCTGTGGCTTGCGCCGAAGCAGGCGGTGATCTGCACCATTGTCTCGGACGCCGACGATTATGCTGCGGAGATGGCGCGCACCGCCACGGCCATGGGACTTCGCGTCTCGACCGATCTGCGCAACGAGAAGATCAATTACAAGGTCCGCGAGCATTCCCTCGCCAAGGTCCCTGCCCTTCTTGTCGTCGGCAAGAAGGAAGCCGCAGAGCGCACGGTGTCGATCCGCCGTCTCGGCAAGGAGGGCCAGCAGGTGATGCCGCTCGATCAGGCCTTGGCGATGCTGGCCGATGAGGCGCTGCCGCCCGACATCCGGCGCGCTAAAGGCGCCGGAGCGGACTAACCTTAAGGTCGCGCAAACATAGATATTGCGACATTTCTCAATCTCTGGTTGTATTCTCCCAACATGCTCGGGAGGATACAATGCAGATTGAGTCAGTGCGGGCGCTGAAAGAGGAAATTGCATCGGAAGTGGTGCCGCCGGCCGTTGCGGCCATTCATGATAAAGGCGGCTTCTCGATCACCACCTTCTCCCTCGACAAGGTGACGACAGCCGAACCGCTCCTGGCACTTGGCGTTGCGGCCGGTCCCCAGGCAGGCGATGTTCGGCTCGCGGTACGGCTACAGCGGCGGTCGTTGCAGCGATCTGGGGAACTGCTCGAAACCATCCGGAAACGGGCACATAATGAAGTCGACATTCGCTACGTCGGCCGCATCTCTAAACAGGCAGGCCCCTGGTATCGCTCGCGCCTTCGTCCGATGCGGCCAGGGGGGTCCGTTGCTCACTACAAAGTCACCGCCGGAACGATCGGCGCCTTTGCCTCGCACAAATCCACCGGTCAGACGGTGATCCTCAGCAACAACCATGTGATTGCCAACGAAAACGCCGCCAAGGTCAATGACTTGATCCTGCAGCCGGGCACCTATGACGCTGGCAAGCGGCCGAAGGACGAAGTGGCGCGGCTCACCAAATGGGTGCCCTTGCTTCGGAACAAGACCAATTACGTCGACGCCGCGATCGCGACGGTGAAAAAGTCGATCGAAGTGGATCCGCTGAAATATACTGGCATCGGGACGCTCGCAGGTGTGCGCGCCGGACCGGTAAGTCTCGAAATGCCGGTGTCGAAAGTCGGGCGCACCACGGGTGTAACCCATGGTCGGGTCACCGCGATCGAACTCGACGATGTCGTGATCGAATACGATGTCGGATCAATCTCGTTCGACAACCAGATCGAGATTGAATCGACAGGACCGAGGGCATTCTGCTCGGGTGGCGATTCCGGCTCGCTCATCCTTGACGAAAATTTGTGCGCCTGCGGCCTGCTATTTGCGGGCAGCGAAACCGGCGGCACTAACGGCCGGGGGTTGACCTATGCCAATCCCATCGGACCCGTCCTGAAGAAGCTGGCAATCAAGCTGCTGGTTTCCTAAAATGTAGGAATGGACGAGAAGAAAATCGAAGCGGCCCGGCGCGCAAAAAAACGATTCTCCGAAACCGCGCCCGTCGATCTCGACATCGTCGGCGTCGGCATCGGACTTTCCGGCGGCGATCCGGCGGTCAAAGTGAACCTTCGCAAACCGCCGGCCGACCTGAACGCGCTTCCGAAGTCGATCGATGGCGTGCCGATCGTTTACGACGTCACGGGTAAGATTACGCCGAGATGAAGGGAGTCGGTCCCACCTCGGCTTCGTGCCAGTCGTTGTCGCTTGGGCTCTGATGTCGACGGAGCTGTTCAAGCTCGATGGAAAAGTGGCGCTGGTCACCGGTGCCGGGTCAGGGCTCGGTCGCGAGATGGCGATCGGGCTATCGGCCGCGGGCTGCGACGTGGTCTGCGCCGATCGCGAGAGGAGCTGGGTAACCGAGACGGTTTCGATCATCCAGAGCCGCGGTCACAAGGCGTCGCGCATTATCTTCGACGTCACCAAGGAAGACGAGATTGCCCATCTCGGGCGAGCGATAAAGAGCTCGCACGGCAAGCTCGACGTCCTGGTCAACAATGCCGGGGTCGCGCCCTATCCGAAGCGGCTGCACGAGGTCGATGCATCCGACTGGCGGCGCGTCGTCGACGTCAATCTCAATGGGCCGTTTCTGGTGATGCGGGCCGTCATCCCCTTGATGATGGAAACCGGCGGGGGGTCGATCATCAACGTCGCCTCGCTGATCGGGCTCGGCGGCTTCTATCCGGGTTTTCCGGTGTCGGGCGTCGCTTACGCAGCGACCAAGGCCGGCCTCGCCGGCATGACGAAGCAGGTCGCCGCCGAATATGCAAAGGACAAGATCCGGGCGAATGCCATCGCACCCGGATGGCAAGGCGCCGGCACGCGGCTCGCCGATCATTTCAAGGCGGATTGGAGCGCGGAGGATCGCGAGCGCTTCGAGCAGGCCATCCTCTCCGGCACACCGATGGGCCGGCGCGGTGACGCCAAGGAGTTGCAGGGTCTTGTGATCTATCTCGCGAGTGATGCGTCGAGCTATGTCACCGGCCAGATCATTGCGCATGACGGCGGCTGGACCGCGATCTGACCCTTGCTTCAGGAATGAACTGAATGCCCCGCCTTCGCGGGACATGACAAAATGGGCGATGCGATTTCACCTCAACCGAAATCGATCTACTTCGCCTCCCCTTCCCCCGTCAGCGTTTCCAGAAAGGCGACGAGATCGTCGCGGTCCTGTTCCGTCAGATCGATCGGATTGATCATCGGCGAGCGGCTGTCACGATCGATGCCGCCCTTCACGTAAAGCGCGATCACCTCGCGCAGGGTCCTGGCGCTGCCGTCATGCAGATACGGCGCGCGCAGCGCAACCGAGCGCAGCGTCGGCGTCTTGAAGGCGAACTGCATCTTCGGATCATGCTTCAATTCGCGGCCGCGCCCGCGATCGGTGGTGGTCGAGCCGACATCGTGGAATTGATCGTCGGTGAAGCGCCATCCGCGATGACAGGCGGAGCAACCCGCCCTGGTGTGGAACAGCACGAATCCGCGTTTGGCCGATTCCGGGATAGCGGCCTCGTCGCCTTCGATCCAGCGGTCGAACGGGGCGATGCCAGGCTCGATGGTTCGCTCGAAGGCCGCGAGCGCGATGACCACATTGTCGAGATTGATCGGTGCGCCAGGCAAGGCCCGGGCGAATTTCGCGACATAGCCCTCGTTCTTCCGAACCCGGGCGATGATGTCATCGACCTTCACCTCGTGCGGGGTCGCGAACATCGACATCGGACCCACGCCGATCGCGGATACCGCTTGCGCTTCGAGCGTGGCATGCCGGCCGTCCCAATCGAAGGGCGGACGCGCGTGCCCGATGCCGAGCAGCGTCTGGGTCTTGCGTGCCGTCGGGCGCCCCGAGTCGGTCGGGCTCCGCGCCTCGTTTGCGGCGAAGCCCAATTCGGGCCGATGACACGTCGCGCAGGCGGTGCGGCCGGAGGCGGAGATGATCGGATCGAAAAACAACTCGCGCCCCAGCGCAGCCAACGCGCGATTTTCCGGAGCGGTTGGCGGCGGACGCCGATAGTGAGCTTTCATCTGATCAAGGGTTTCGGCGTGGCCAGGACGATCGCCCAGGCCGAACATCACGCCGAGCGCCACCGCCGCGAGCGCAGCCTTGCAGAACTGCGAGCGAGGGGAGCGTGGGTTCACGACCTCACCTCTTGGGTGTCAGCGCATTCAGCGCGCGACCACGGAAATTTCCCGATCAACGCCAGGCACGACGTTGAAGTCGTGCTGGAACGACCGGCCTTCGTTGCGCGCGATGACTCGATAATCGCCCTCGGCCAACACCACGCGCGGAAACGCGCCGATCGATTCCTTGATCACGTCACCGCCCGGCGTAAGCACCGACCATTGCGTATTGGCCAACGCTTCGCCGCCGTCGCTGGTGACGAGCTTGAGCGTGATCACTGCTGCGCGATGATTGACGGTCACGTCGGTGACCCGCCCGGCCTGCACCCGAATGTCCGATCGCACCACCGCATTGCCGTCGCCGTAATGCGAGACGATGTGGTACGTGCCCTCCGGCACCAGCATCACCTCGCCGGTCAGGACATTCTGCCCGAGGCGATGCTTGTCGCCCGGCTCGAACTGACTGCCCTTGTAGATGTCGAAGTGGATGTGCCCTGTCGGGATCCGCGCATCACCCACCTTGCCTTCGATGCGGATGCCCCCAGCCGGAATATCGAACACCTCACGCACCGTCTCAGCGCGCAATTGCACTTTTTTCAGCGCATGCGCATGACCCATGGTGACATGGACGATATAGCCGCCGGGCGGCAACAGCAGCATGGGCGCGGCGGACTTGTCTTCGCGGACCGGTCGCAACACGCCGGTGGGATCCGGGCGGTCCGGGAAGACGCGCCACAGAAGGCCGCCCGGGACCGGTGGCTGGTCACGGCCAAAACGCGCGCTCAGATGCAACGCGACCTGTCCCGCCGGAATACTCGGCGCGAGGGCTGGAAGCGGAGCCGGGGTCGGTGGTGCGGGCGGCCGCTCGACCTGGGCTGGCGGCGGGAGCGGTGCCACCGGCACGGGGATCGGCGCCGGAGGACGCAGCACCTCGGGCGATCCTGGCGCTGCGAGGTTGGCTGCCGGGGGCGGCGCGAGGCTCTGCGGTTCGCCGACGGACGGACTGGCCGGTGCCAAAGCATTTCCACCGCCTGTGAAGGGCTGACCGGATGACGGCAGCGCTCCAAGGCACAGCATTGCCACGGCAAAAGCCGTCCGCCTCCCTGCCGACACAGCCGCGGATTTCAAAGCCCTCATGCGCTCGTTTTCGGCGGAAATCGCGGCGAATTCAAGCCTAACAGGATTAGTCCACGAATTGTGCAACCATCATGGCTATGCTAGCCGCAGCATCATGCAAGACACGATTTCCCTCCTCAGCACGCGCCGCTCCGTAAAGCCGATCGAGTTGCGCGACCCGGCGCCGTCGGCGGCCGAGATCGACACGATTCTCACCATTGCCTCACGTGTCCCCGATCACGGGAAACTGACGCCCTGGCGCTTCATCCTGTTCGAAGGCGATGCCAGAGCCGCCATTGGCGAGACCATCGCCGCAGCCTTCAGCGCGGACCGGCCGGATGCGACCGCCGACCAGATCCAGTTTGAACGCAACCGGCTGACCCGTGCGCCGCTGGTCATCGCGGTGGTCAGTCGCGCGGGGCCCCATGTCAAAATTCCGGAATGGGAGCAGATATTGTCGGCGGGCGCCGCGACAATGAACCTTATCACCGCCGTCCATGCGCTCGGGTATGCCGCCAACTGGATCACCGAATGGTATGCCTACGACCCGCGGATCCGCGCGGCACTGGGCCTTTCGGATCATGAGCGCATCGCGGGCTTCGTCCATATCGGAACACCCGTTCGGCCGCCGGAAGATCGACCGCGTCCACCGCTGTCCGAAATCGTGACCCGCTATCGCCGCTGATCGCATGTTCTACGACGCACGCATCAACGATCATGGCCTGCCGCGCGATCCATTCAAGGCCATCGTCGCGCCGCGTCCGATCGGCTGGATCACGTCGATGAATGCAAAGGGTGAGATCAATCTCGCCCCTTATTCCTTTTTCAACGGGGTCTGCAGCCGTCCGCCCGTCGTCATGTTTTCCAGCGAAGGGCAAAAGGACTCATTCGCCTTCATCCAGGAGACTGGTGAATTCGTCTGCAATCTCGCGACCTGGGATTTGCGCGATGCGATGAACAAGACGGCTGCGCCGATGGCGCGTGGCGTCAACGAGATGGCGGCCGCCGGATTGGAGCCCGCGCCTTCGCGCCTCGTCAAGCCGCCGCGCGTCGCGGCTTCGCCGTGCGCTCTGGAATGTGTCCTTTTGCAAATCGTGCCGCTCAACGACATAGACGGGCGCGCGCTCGACACCTACGTCGTGTTCGGCCAGGTGATCGGCGTGCATATCGACGACCGCTTCATTCGCGACGGCTTCCTCGACACCGCCGCCATGAAGCCGATTGCGCGCAACGGCTATCTCAATTACGCCGTGGTCGAGAGTGAATTCCGGATGGTGCGACCGAACCGCGCATGAATCCCATCCTTGCTTTTTCACCATAGGCTGCAAATTCCGGTCGCGTAGCCTTGTCTCGATCGGTTGCCGCCGCGATGATGAGGGCGAGGTTCGAATCGTGCTGCAGACCATAATCCGTCGCGCCGCGAACGGTGACCGCGCGGCAGAGGCGACCACGGCCGGAAAGAAAGACGCGCCGAAACCCAATATCGGTCTGGCGTTGGGTGGCGGCATTGCGCGCGGCTTCGTCCATATCGGAATTCTGCAGGTGCTCGTAAGGAACGGCATCGAGCCGGATGTCGTGGTGGGAACCTCGATCGGTGCGGTGGCGGGTGCCTGTTACGCAAGCGGCAAGCTGGATGTATTCGAACAATGGGCACGCGGCCTTACCACACGGGGCGTGCTCGGCTATCTCGATGTCAGCCTCGGCGGATCAGGACTGATCGGCGGCGACCGCCTGGCGCGGCGTCTCGAAGAAGCATTGGGCGATGCCTTGATCGAGGACTTGCCAAAACGCTACGCCTGTATCGCTACCGAACTCGGCTCAGGTCACGAAATCTGGCTCACGCGGGGCCGCGTCGTCGATGCGGCACGCGCCTCCTACGCTCTGCCCGGCGTGTTTACGCCGGTGCGGCTCGGGGGCCGCTGGCTGGTCGATGGAGCGCTGGTCAATCCGGTGCCGGTCTCGGCCGCGCGTGCGCTCGGCGCAAGGCTCGTTATTGCGGTCAATCTGAATTCCGACATGCTGGGCCGCGGCGGCACGATTGCCGATCATGGACCTGACGAGACCGATGCGCGGCTACTCTCGGAAATGCGCGCGCGCCCGGCGGGTATACGGCGCATTCTCAGCCCTGAATTCCTGCTCAAGCGGCAGCTGATCGGCGACAAGCACAGTCCGAATATCGCCAATGTCATGATCGATGCATTCAACATCATGCAGGATCGCGTGACGCGATCGCGCCTTGCCGGCGATCCGCCCGATGTGATGATCGCGCCGCGCTGCGGCAAGGTCGGACTATTCGACTTTCATCGTGCGAAGGAAGCGATCGAGATCGGCGTTCAGGCCGCCGAGCGTGCTATCCCTGACATCAACGACGCGATCGCCGCCCTCACCTGAGGCGATCGCGTCGCATTAATTCATTCGTCAAGCCGTCTGGATGTAATCGCGCATCGCGTCCTGTTCGAACTGAAGTTCGGTCAGCCGGTACTTCACCACATCGCCGATCGAAATGATCCCTGTGAGCGCGCCGTCATCCGTTACAGGAAGATGCCGGAACTTGCCCGCGGTCATTCGCTCCATCAGCACCGCGACCGTATCCCTCGGCGTGCAGGTCACGACCTTGCGGGTCATGACATCCGTCAATGGCAGTTGCAGCGCGTCGCCGCCGTGCTGCGCCAGGGCACGAACGATGTCGCGTTCCGAAAGAATCCCGATGATGCGGCCGCCGGCGCCGGTTACAACCAGCGCTCCGATCTTTCGCTCTGACAGGATCTTCGTGGCTTCCGCTAACGTGGCGGTGGGTGCGATCGTCGCAACATCGCGGCCCTTGGCGGAGAGGATCGACTTAACGATCATGGACGCCTCCTTTCGAAGCGGGTCCCGCGACGGGCAGAACCCGCGCAATGCATCTCAACCGGACGCTAGCTTGAGTGTTCCACGAGAATGCGGAGTTTGCCAGCGGCAAGCTTGCTGCAATGCATCAGGCCGCGTCGCGCTCGTCCCGTTGTGATGCAACTCCGACCGGATCGAACCAGCTGAATAATACCAGTCCGGCAATGAACCCGCCGACATGCGCCTGCCATGCAACCGGTTGTTCGTTACCGGTGATCGAAACAGAGCCGATGCCGAACAGAAGATTGAGGCCGAACCACACCGCGAGAAACACGAGGACGCGCGGATCACGGAAGGTATCGACCAGCGAAAGCGCCGGGACCCGGTAAGACGAATGTGATCCGCCGAATGACAACGGCCCGCCGCGCTGAAATGCGAACCGCATCGCGCCGGACATGGTTCCGGAAATCGCTCCGGACGCACCAATCATCGGCGCCAATTGTCCGAAATGTGTCAGCAAATGTGCAAGCGCACCGGCTGCCGCGCACACCGCGCAGAAGGCGAGGAAACGCATAGCGCCGAAGCGGCGCGCCAGCGGCGTTCCGAAAGCCAGCAGCCACACCGAATTGAACAGCAAATGCATCCAGTCGGCATGCAGAAAGGCATAGGTGATAAACGTCCACGCATCGGCTGCCGTACCGCCGGGCCATGCAGCTCCGGAAAGAATATTGGTTTCGTAGCGCGCCGGAATGAACGCGAACATCAGCAGCACTTCGACATCGGCGGGCTCCGAGAGAAGCGACCGGGCCGCATGGACGAGGAAAAGCACCGCCAAGGTTGCGATGAGCACGCCTGGGACGTTGAAGATCGGTTCGCGGGACGAAGAAGATTGCATGGGCGGGTGTATCCGTCGCCCTAGTCACCCGCCTGAACCGCAACTTCAAGTCAAATCGAAGCAAAGCGGCACAAAAAACACGATGGGGAGAGCCCTGTGCGGCTCTCCCCATGCGCGGTCCCGACGCGCGGCGCGCGAAGATCGCACCGTCACGTCCCCTGCGTCGCGAGCCAATTGGGCTCGGGACTTATTGCGCCGGCACCCTACCGGCACCGGGCGGCAACGACCTCCGTAACCTCTTGTTAACGATAACGCCCCGGCGGTGTGCACGGCTGCAGGCACGCGTCATGCACCCCCTTCGCCAACGGCAACGGTTCGGCTCCACTCTGTTCCGGTTCGGAACAGATTCGCTGCCCGCACCCCAAGATGTGATCCATGAAACGACGGGCGACACAAGACTTGTTCGAATACTGGGACGCGCTGCGCGGCAGTCGGCCTGCGCCCGCGCGCAACGATATCGATCCGGGCGCGATCCGATCTTGCCTGCCCCATACCTTTGTCCTGAGCTTCGCTCCGGGACACGGATATCCATTCCAGATCGCAGGGACCTCGGTCTGCGCGATGTTCGGCGCGGAACTGAGCCGCACGCGCTTCGACCGGCTTTGGGCCGCGGACCAGCAGGAGCGCGTCCGCGATCTTATCGCCGCCGTCATCGCCGATCTCGAGCCGGCGACGGTTAGCGTCATCGGGCACAATCCGGACGGAGAGACGATCGACCTGGACATGGTCGCCCTGCCGCTGAGCGTTGCCGACGGCCCGCCCCGCATCCTTGGTGCGTTCGCGGCCGTCACGCGACCGTACTGGCTTGGCACGCGCCCGCTCACGACGTTGACGATTGATGAGATTACGCGGCCTGGCGTCGTGGAACACGAAGCTTCTGACCGGTGCGCCGCGAATTATTTCGGCCAGCCGTGGATATCACGAATTTTTCACGGCTAACTCTCCGTTAAGGACGCTTCAATAGGTTTTTACCGTAGCGTGCAACGACACGCGGGCGGCGAGTTCGACATCGGCATCATGGCAGCAACCTTCGGCCATCTCGCTCAGGCGCAGACTCGCATTCTTCCGCATAGCGAAGAACGCCGGCGCTTCCAGCGCGTGAAGGTGAATCTGCTGGGCCGTTACATGCTCGGCGATCGCCGTGAATACCCATGCCAGGTGGTGAACATGTCGCCGGGAGGCATGGCGGTTTTCGCGCCGGTCTTCCCGCAGATCGGCGAACGGGTGATCGCCTATATCGATCACGTCGGCCGTCTCGAGGGCGTTTGCACCCGCCTTTTCGACAACGGTTTTGCGTCAACGATTGCAGCCACCGCCCGCAAGCGCGACAAGCTTGCCGCCCAGCTCACCTGGCTTGCGAACCGGCATCTGCTCGCCTCCCCGGAAGACCGCAGGCACGGCCGCTTCGCGCCGCGCAATCCGATGACGATGCTGGTGCTGCCGAATGGCGTGAATATCGGCTGCCGGCTGATCGACGTTTCGCTCTCGGGCGCCGCGGTCGCAACCGATCAGCGGCCCCCGCTCGGCGCCCTTGTCACCATCGGCAAGGTGCAAGGCCGCGTAGTCCGTCACCTCGACGAAGGCTTCGCCGTAGAGTTTCTGCGGCTGCAGCATCCGGACTTCCTTGAAGAAAGCGTGACCGCCGGGTAAACGCCCA
>Ga0180222_1000891_pt1 | contig 37470 bp, 40 predicted proteins | sample eDN5th37CKraftOP_FD_151336 | JGI IMG/M metagenome (GOLD analysis project Ga0180222, IMG submission 151336) | Enriched Organic Plus compost microbial communities from Emeryville, California, USA - eDNA 5th pass 37_C Kraft OP (version 2) (version 2) ...
GGTGTCGAGCGACACCTTGATCTCGGCGAACTGCGTGGTTGTGACCGTGCGCGTGGTGCGGGCGCTCGCGGGCAGGGCGATGACGAGACCGGCGACCAGCAGCGCCGCAAGTCGTGGAAGCGTCACTCCGCCGCCTCTTGCGCGTGGCCGAGCCGCTTGCCGAGCTTGCGCAGGAGGTCGACGGCGGCGTCGGCGATCACCGTGCCGGGCGGGAAGATCGCCTCGGCGCCGGCCTTGTACAGCGCATCGTAGTCCTGCGGCGGCACCACGCCGCCGACCACGATCATGATGTCGCCGCGGCCCTGCTGCTCGAGCTCGGCTTTCAGCTCCGGCACCAGCGTGAGATGCGCGGCGGCGAGCGAGGACACGCCGAGCACGTGCACGTCGTTCTCCACCGCCTGGCGCGCGGCCTCTGCCGGCGTCGCGAACAAGGGGCCGATATCGACGTCGAAGCCGAGATCGGCGAAGGCCGAGGCGATCACCTTCTGGCCGCGGTCGTGGCCATCCTGGCCGATCTTGGCAACGAGGAGGCGCGGCCGGCGGCCTTCCGCGGTCTCGAACGCCTCGACCAGCCTGCGCACCGTCTCGACCGCGCCGGTCATCCCGACCTCCCGCTTATAGACGCCGGTGATCGCCTTGATCTCGGCGCGGTGGCGGCCGAACACCTTCTCCATCGCCGCGGAGATTTCGCCGAGCGTGGCCTTGGCGCGCGCGGCGTCGATCGCCAGCGCCAGAAGGTTGCCGTTGCCGGTGCAGGCGCGCGTCAGCGCGTCGAGCGCCTCGCGCACCGCCTCCGGGTCGCGCTCGGCCTTGAGCCGCGCGAGCTTCTCGATCTGCTTGGCGCGCACCGCGGCGTTGTCGACCTTGAGCACGTCGATCGGCGCCTCATGCTCGGGCCGGTACTTGTTGACGCCGATCACCGACTGGTGGCCGGCGTCGATCCGCGCCTGGGTCTTGGCGGCGGCCTCCTCGATCTTGAGCTTGGGAATGCCGGCCTCGATCGCCTTGGTCATGCCGCCGAGATCCTCGACCTCCTGGATATGGCCCCAGGCCTTGCGCGCCAGCTCATAGGTCAGCCGCTCGACATAGAACGAGCCGCCCCACGGATCGACGATGCGCGTGGTGCCGCTCTCCTGCTGCAGCACGATCTGGGTGTTGCGGGCGATGCGGGCCGAGAAATCGGTCGGCAGCGCGAGCGCCTCGTCGAGCGCGTTGGTATGCAGCGACTGGGTGTGGCCCTGGGTCGCCGCCATCGCCTCGATCATGGTGCGCGGCACGTTGTTGAACACGTCCTGCGCGGTCAGCGACCAGCCCGAGGTCTGCGAATGCGTGCGCAGCGACAGCGAGCGCGGGTCCTGCGGATGAAACGGCTTCATCAGCTTGGCCCACAATAGCCGCGCCGCGCGCAGCTTGGCGATCTCCATGAAATAGTTCATGCCGATCGCCCAGAAGAACGAGATACGCGGCGCGAACTGGTCCACGGTGAGACCAGCATCGATGCCGGCGCGGACATATTCGACGCCGTCGGCGAGCGTATAGGCGAGCTCGAGGTCCTGCGTCGCGCCGGCCTCCTGCATGTGATAGCCGGACACCGAGATCGAGTTGAACTTCGGCATGTGCGCCGAGGTGAACGCGAAGATGTCGGAGATGATGCGCAGCGACGGTGCCGGCGGATAGATATAGGTGTTGCGCACCATGAATTCTTTGAGGATGTCGTTCTGGATCGTGCCGGACAGCTTCTCCGGCGGCACGCCCTGTTCCTCGGCGGCGACCACATAGAGCGCCAGCACCGGCAGCACCGCGCCGTTCATCGTCATCGACACGCTCATTTGGTCGAGCGGGATGCCGGAGAACAGCGTGCGCATGTCGTAGATCGAATCGATCGCGACGCCGGCCATGCCGACATCGCCGGCGACGCGCGGATGGTCGGAATCATAGCCGCGGTGTGTGGCGAGATCGAAGGCGATCGACAGGCCCTTCTGCCCGGCGGCGAGGTTGCGCCGATAGAAGGCATTGGAATCTTCCGCCGTGGAGAAGCCGGCATATTGCCGGATCGTCCACGGCTGCGCGGCGTACATCGCCGGATAGGGGCCGCGCAGATAGGGCGGGGCGCCGGGATAGGTGTCGAGGAAGTCGAGGCCGGCGACGTCGTCCGCTCCGTAGACCGGCTTGACTGCGATGCCCTCCGGCGTGGTCCAGGCATCCGCGGCGGCGGGCGGCGGCGCGGCCGCGTCGGCGAACGGGACCTTGGCGAAATCCGGAATCTGGCTCATCGCAGCCCCAGACTAGCATGGGCGGCCCACAGCGTCGCCACCACGTCGCAGCCCGCGAAAATGAAGGTTTGCACGCCGGCCTGCCGCAGTGCCGCCTCATTCTCGCCGGGGCGCCCGGCGAGATGGACGATGGCGCCGGCGGCCGCGAGCGCGCGGCCGGCCTCGGCCGCCTCGCGGTCATAGACCGCGTCGCTGGAGCACAGGCAGGCGAGCGCCGCGCCGGAGGCTTTGAAAGCGGCGATCATCTCGTCGCGGGTCTTGAAGCCGTCGTTCGTCACCGCCTCGATGCCGCCGGCCTCGTAGAAGTTCTTGGCGAAGGTCGCGCGCGCGGTGAAGTCCGACGGCCGGCCAAGGCTGGCGAGGAACACCTTCGGCCGCGCGCCGGTGCTCGCCAGTGCCGCGTCGGAGGCATCGCGCAGCGCCTCGAACGGCGCGGCGAGCCGCATCTCCGGCAGGCCGGTGAATGTCGCGGCCGCGGCCGGCGCGGTCACGCGCGGCACGTCGAGCACGGTCACGGCTGCTTCTCCGAGATGCGGGTAGTCGCTGGCGCCGGTGAGCGGCTCCTTGCGCCGCGCCACCGCGGCCTCGCGTTCGGCGCGCGCGGCGGCGACCCTGTCTTGCAGCAGGCCGCGCATGATCGCGTCCGGCGCGCCGCCGGCAGCCTCGATCTCCTGGAACAGCGTCCAGGCCGCGGCGCAGAGCTGCGCCGTCAGTGCCTCGATGCCGCCGGAACCGGCTGCGGGATCGGCAACCTTCGCCAGGTTGGATTCCTCGAGCAGGATGAGCTGGGTGTTGCGCGCGACGCGGCGCGCGAAGCGGTCGGGCAGGCCGGCCGCGGCGGTGAACGGCAGCACGCTGATCGCATCGGCGCCGCCGAGGGCCGCGGCCGTGACCGCGATGGTGGCGCGCAGCATGTTCACGTAAGGATCGCGCTGCGTCATCATGCGCCACGCGGTCTCGGCGGAGACGAAGGCCGGCTCCGGCTCGAGGCCGCAGGCGTCCTCGACCCGCGCCCACAGTTTGCGCAGCGCGCGCAACTTGGCGATGGTCATGAACTCGTCGGCGTCGGCGGCCATGCGGAAGAAGACGAGCCGCCGCGCTTCGTCGAGCGCGACGCCGCCCGCTTCGAACAGCCGCAGATAGGCGACCGCATTGGCGATGACGAAGGCAAGCTCCTGCGCCTCGGTGCCGCCGGCGGCATGCACGGCGCGGCCGTCCGCCACCGCGAACGGGCCGGCAAAGCCCTGCGTGCGCAGATCGTCGACGATGCCGTTGAGCAGGCGCACGGTCTCCGTCCACGGCCGCGGCGCCGAGCCGGCGCGCGCCATCAGCCCGAGCGGATCGTGGCCGAAGCGGATCGCGGTCGCGGACGGCGCGAGACCGCGCGCCTTGACCACCGCGGCGAGGTTGAGGCCGGCGTCCCTGGTCTGCGTGCTCAGGTCGGTCTCGATGGCGATGCCGGCGTCGAGATAGACGCCGTCGAGCGCGCGCGCGAGCGCCGCCTGCGAGCCGTCGAGGCCGTAGCCATAGGCGCCGACGCTGCCCGCCGTCACCAGCGTCAGCCCGGTCGCGCCGTTCTCGAGATCGTGCAGCGCCTCGGCATTGGCGGCGGCCGGGTCGGGATGATCGACGCGCTGCAGGATCTGCCATGGCCGGGCCGGCCGGCCGGCGACCGGCGCTGCTGCGGCGGCGCGCGGATAGAGCGGCTCGATCCGCAGCCCGTCATAGGTCCGGCTGACCAGCCGCTTGTCGAAATCCGCGCCCTTGAGCGCGGCATCGACCAGCTTGCGCCATTGCGCGTGGCTGGTGGCCGGAAACTCGGCCGCGAGGGGAAGGGTGTCGGCGGGCTCGGTCATGGGATGGAATGGGCCGACACTGGCTTACCGGGCTTTTCGCGGCGGTTCAACGCGGCGGCAGCCGCACGATTCCGCCGGCATCGACCGCGGCGGCGGCGTCGCCGACCCGCCGGCCGGCGATGACGCGGTCGGGCACGATCTCGGCGAGCGGCACCAGCACGAAGGCGCGCGCGAACAGCCGCGGATGCGGCAGCGTCAATTCCGGCGTGTCGAGCGTCACCGCGTCATAGGCGAGGATGTCGATGTCGGCGGTCCGCGGACCCCAGCGCCGCTCGCGCGCCCGGTCGCGGCCCAGGCTTTTCTCGACCGCGCGGGCGCGATCGAGCAGGGCGTGCGGGTCGAGCGTGGTCGCGACCGCGATGCAGAGATTGACGAAGGGCGGCTGGTCGGTGTCGCCCCACGGCGGGGTCCGATAGTCGGAGGAGCGGGCGAGGAGCCGCACCTCGTCGCCGTCGCACAGCATTGCCACCGCGCGGTCGAGGATGGCGCGGCTGTCGCCGACATTGCCGCCCAGCGCGATCAGCGCCTCGGCGGTGTCCATGCTCATCGTTGCGGTCCGCTCACCGCCGCGCGCGGACGAGCGTGACGCCGATATCCGCGAAGATCGCGGCGACCGGGGCGTGCGGCTTGTGGATCGTCACCTCGACGGCGCTGACGCGCGGGAAATGCGCGAGCACGGCATCCGCGACCGCGCCGGCGGCGGCTTCGATCAGCTTGAAGCGCCGCGCCCGAAACGCATCGCTCGCCACCGCCGCGACCTGGTCGTAGGACACCGTGTCGGTCACCTTGTCGGAGCGCGCCGCGGCGCGCAGCTCGATGGTGAGCACGAGGTCGATGCTGAAGCCCTGTCCGACCTTGCCCTCGTGCGGCATCACGCCATGGAAGGCATGGACCGACAGGCCCTTGATGAAGATGCGGTCGCTCAAGCAAGGCTCCGCAGCGCGGCATCGACGCGCAGCGCCTGCACGGTCTCGGCGACGTCATGGGCGCGGATGATGGCCGCCCCGTTCTCGACCGCGAGAAGATGCGCGGCGAGCGAGCCGGGCACGCGCTGCTGCGGCTCGCTTGGCACGATGCCGTTGATGAAACGCTTGCGCGAGGCGCCGACCAGGATCGGCAGGCCGAACCGCTTGAACGCCGCAAGCCGCGCGATGCAGATCATGCTCTGCTCCGCGGTCTTGCCGAAGCCGATGCCGGGATCGAGCACGATGGCCTCGCGCGCGATGCCGGCGCGCGCGGCGATGTCGAGCGAGCGGGCGAAAAAAGCGCAGACCTCGTCGATGATGTCGAGTGACGGATCGGCCGCCTCGCGGTTGTGCATGACGATGACCGGCACGCGGTGCTCGGCCACGACCCGCGCCATGTCGGGATCGCGCTGCAGACCCCAGACGTCGTTGACGATCGACGCGCCCCGTTCCAGCGCGAAGGCCGCGACCTTGGCCTTGATGGTGTCGATCGACACCGGCAGGCCGAGCGCGACCACGCCTGGCAGCACCGGCGCGAGCCGGGCTTTCTCCTCCTCGAGCGAGACCGGCGTGGCGCCGCCATAGGGGCGCGTCGATTCCGCGCCGATGTCGAGGATGTCGGCGCCTTCGCGCGCCATGCGCTGCGCCTGCGCCAGCGCCGGTTCCGGCGCGAAGAACTGGCCGCCGTCGGAGAACGAATCCGGCGTCACGTTGAGGATGCCCATCACCAGCGGCCGTCCGCGCGCCAGCAGGCCGTGAAGCGGCGATCCGGCGGGATCGGTGCGGTGGACCGGTTCAGGCGCGGTGAGGGCGGCGCTCATGGTGCCGGCTTTGCGTTGCCGCCGCGGCGCTGTCAAGGCGCTGCGCGGGCGGTGTCTCAGACGAACTGGTCGAGGCCGGGAATGGCGCCGACCACGGTGCCTACGGTGTCCTCGCCGGCCTTCTCGCGCGCATAGGCGATCACCTCGCGGGTGACGGCCTGCACCTGTCCCATGCTCAGCCCGGCGGCCATCATCTTGCTGCCGGCGCCCATCAGCCCGCCCATCGCGAACATGCCGCCGCTGTCTTCCGGCTGGTTCTGCAGCAGCGCCGCGGCGCCCGGCATCTTGCCGATCAGGTCCTGCACCGCGCCAGCCGGGCCTTCCTTGTTGAGGAAGTCGAGGATGACGGCGACCGCCTTGACCGCGGCATCGCGGTCGATGCCGACATTGGCGACGAGACGCCCGATCAGCTCATCCATGACAGCCTCCCATATGCCGGCATATTGGCGGCCGCGCGCGCCGATGACAAGCCGCGGCGGCGTTGCTAAAGCAGTTCCTGGAAAAGTGCGAAGCGGTTTTCCGTCCGGAACTGCGTCGGGATACGCGCCGCCCGCTGCTTCAGGAGATGCGCATGACCACGCTCGATGCCGTGCTGGACCATATCGACCGCGATCTCGACAATGCCGTGGCGCGGCTGTTCGCGCTGCTGCGGATCGCCTCGGTCTCGACCGATCCGGCTTTCAAGGACAGCTGCCGCGCCGCGGCCGAGCACGTCGCCGCCGACCTGCGCAGCATCGGCTTCGACAGCGCGGTGCGGCCGACCGCAGGCCATCCGGTGGTGGTCGGCAAAGCGAACGGCGCGGCCGCCGCGAAGGGGCCGCGCGTGCTGTTCTACGGCCATTACGACGTGCAGCCGGTCGATCCGCTCGAGCTGTGGACCACGCCGCCGTTCGAGCCGCGCATCGAGACGCTCGACGGCGGCCGCAAGATCATCGTCGCGCGCGGCGCCTGCGACGACAAAGGCCAGGCCATGACCTTCATCGAGGCGTGCCGCGCCTTCAAGGCGGTCACCGGCGCGCTGCCGCTGCCGGTGACGACGATGATCGAGGGCGAGGAGGAGTGCGGCTCGAAGAACCTGTTCGCGTTCCTGCGCGACAACGCCGACGAGTTCAAGCTCGATCTGGCGCTGGTGTGCGACACCGCGATGTGGGACCGCCGGACGCCCGCGATCACCACCTCGCTGCGCGGTCTCGTCTACGAGGACGTCACGCTGACCTGCGCCGACCGCGACCTGCATTCCGGCCTGTTCGGCGGCGCGGCGCAGAATCCGATCCGGGTGCTGGCGCGCATCCTCGCCGACATGCACGACGCCGACGGCCGGGTGACCATTCCCGGCTTCTATGACGGCGTGAACGAGCTGCCGCCCGACATCAAGGCCGATCTCGCGGCGCTCAACCTCACCGAAGCGACGTTCCTCGGTCCGCTCGGCCTCAAGCATTCCTCCGGCGAGAAGGGCCGGCTCTTGATCGAGCAGGTGACGACGCGGCCGACCGCGGAGTTCAACGGCATCATCGGCGGCTATACCGGGGAGGGCGCCAAGACCGTCATTCCGGGACAGGCTTCGGCCAAGGTGTCGTTCCGCCTGGTCGGCGACCAGGACCCGCAGAAGATCCGCGACAGCTTCCGCGATTTCGTGCGCGCGCGCGTGCCGGACGATTGCAAGGTCGAGTTCGCCAATCACGGCCTGGCGCCGGCGATCCAGCTCTCCTACGACAATCCGGCGCTGGTCAAGGCGCGCGCCGCGCTCGCCGCGGAATGGGGGCAGAAGGCGGTGACGGTCGGGGCCGGCGGCTCGATCCCGATCGTCGGCGACTTCAAGAGCGTGCTAGGCATGGATTCGCTGTTGGTCGGCTTCGCGCTCGACGACGACCGCGTGCATTCGCCCAACGAGAAGTTCGACCTCGCCTGCTTCCACAAGGGCATCCGCTCCTGGGCGCGCATCCTCGCGGCGCTGGCGCAGCAATAGGATTACGGCGGCGGCATGGTGAGCAGGTCGCTGACGGTGCGGCCGCGGATGTCATAGACGGTGGCGAACACCACGCCGTCGCGCTCCACCTTCGTCATCACCGGCGCGTTGATGGTGCGGCAGTAGAACTCGCCGAGCATCAGCGCGAAGTCGGCGCCGCGCGGATCGGCCGTGGTCTGGAATTTGGCGCCGAGCTCGACCTCGGCGACGCGCTGCGGCCCGCACACCGCGACGATCCAGTAGCCGCGCGGCGGCCTCTCGCCGTTGGCCTTGAGCTGCGCGCGCAGATCGTCGGTCGCCTGCTTGAAGGCGAGCCCCCAGTAATCGAGCATGTAGTTGAGGTCTGCGCCGCGCACGCCGCCGGCCAGCCAGTTGAAATGCGCATACTGATAGGGATGCAGCCGCACCATGTCGCTCGCCGCGACGGCGATGCCGAGACCGAGGAGCGCGATGCCGGTTATGGCCGCGGCGGCGCCGCGCGCGCGCAGCCAGTCCCAGGACCAGCAGGCCGCGACGCCGCACAGCGCCGCGAGCGGCGGCAGGATGAAGGTGAAATGGCGCAGCCCGTTGTACAGCGCCGGCCGCGAGATCATGGCATAGACGACCGGCACCATCGCGGCGCACAGCACCAGCAGCAGGCCGGCGCGCCAGCGCACCGGCAGCGCGGGACGCGACAGCGCCGCCAGCGTGCCGCCGATGCCGACGGCGCTCAGCGCCAGTTCGGTCTCCGGCAGCTTCAGCGCCAGGAGCCGCGGCACGTAGCTCGCCGGCATGTCGGGCACCGACACCAGCACGCCCTCGTACATTTCCTTCCACGGCTTCTCGAAGAAATGCGCGAAATATTCGACCGCCACCACCGGGTTGAGCGGATTGAGGATCGCCCACGGCCACAGCAGGCCCATCACCAGATAGGCGACCGGCAGCGCCGGCAGGAGCGCCAGCACGAAGCTGCCGAACCGCTTCAGCGCCGCGCGCCAGTCCTCGGCGCGCGCGTCGTGGACGATCAGCAGCACAAGCGGCGGCAGCATGAACAGGCCGGCGATCAGGCCGAGGATGCGGGTGCCGAGCACGAAGCCGAGCGCCGCGCCGGCGCAGATCACCACCGCGCGCGGCGGCCGCGGATAATCCTCGAGCAGCCGCACCAGCGCCAGCAGCAGGAACACCATCGCCACCGCGAACGGCGCGTCCTTCGGATTCATGAACATGTGGCCGTAATAGGCCGGCGTGGTCGCCAGCAGCACCAGCGCGATCAGCCCGGCGGGCGGGCCACCGAGCCTGCGGCCGAGCCGCCAGGTCCCGGCGATGCCGAGGATGCCGATCAGCGCGCCGACGAGGCGGCGCGTCTCGAACAGGTCGAACGGCAGCACCTTGGCGGCGAGCGCGGCCAGCATGTCGAAGCCGCCGCCGTAATAGTAGAGGTTGACGAAGGACAGCGCGCGGCGGTCGGTGAAGCCGGACGAGAACAGCGACAGCAGCAGGTCGCCGTATTGCGAATGGGTGTAATCGTCCCAGCCGAGCCCGTAGTCCGCGAAGGTCAGCGCGGCGATGACGGCGAGCAGGGCGAGCAGCACCAGCGCGGCGCGGTCGCACAGACGGGCGCTGCGACGGGCCGCTGGCTGAGCCATTGACCCCGGCGGTGGCGCCTCGGAGGACGAGGCCCGCAGATCGGCAGCTGTCACGGCAATCGGCCCGGTTCCGAATGACGCAGAGACGGCGCGCCCCTGCCGCCCCGTGGTGGCTCTCTCATCTCACGGTGTTTCTGTACCCCCCATGAACACGGCGCCCTCATGACAAACGGGGCCTTGCGGCCCCGTGTCACGTCGTCGGACAGCTGCCGTGCCGGCGGCCTATTTGGCCGCCGCCTCGTAGAGTTCCGCCACATAGTCCCAGTTCACCAGGTGGTCGACGAAGGCCTTGAGGTAATCGGGGCGACGATTGCGGTAGTCGATGTAATAGGAGTGTTCCCAGACGTCGCAGCCGAGGATCGGCTTGCCGCCGTGGACCAGCGGGCTCTCGCCGTTCTGGGTCTTCATGATCGTGAGCTTGCCGTCCTTGACGGCGATCCAGCACCAGCCCGAGCCGAACTGGGTGACGCCGGCCTGGATGAAGTCCTCCTTGGCCTTGGCGAGCCCGCCGAGATCGCTGTCGATCTGCTTCTGCAGCTTGCCGGGCAGCTTGTCGCCGCCGCCGTTCGGCTTCATCCACTTCCAGAAATGCGTATGGTTGAAATGCTGGCCGGCATTGTTGAACAGGCCGGCATTCTTGCCGAACGCGCCCTTGACGACCTCCTCGAGCGGCTTGCCCTCGAGGCCGCTGCCTTCGAGGAGCTTGTTCCCGGTGTCGACATAGGCCTTGTGGTGCTTGTCGTGGTGATATTCGAGTGTCTCGCGCGACATATAGGGCGCCAGCGCATCGTGGGCATAGGGCAAATCCGGCAGTTTGAACGTCATTGGCAATCCTCCTGGCTTGTCTTGAGAACGATGCGCGAACGTCGGTGCGGCAACGGCCGGCAGGCGACGCTGGTTCCATCTAGTTAGGCCGTTGCGCGCGTTCCGGCAACGCCGCAGCCGGGGGAATTCGAGCCGCGGCATCATGACCGGCCGGATCTCGCGTTAAGCACGTTCGCAGCCGCCGCCGATCGCCTTAACTTTAATGGTTGCGGAGCGTCCCGGGCGGCGTCACAGTCGTTAACGAAGATGGCGACGAGCGCCGGCCGGTTCGGCGGTGCGGGACGCCTGGAGGCCAGAGCCTGGACGTTATGGCGGTTTTGCTGGTGATTTTAGGCGTGCTCGGCGTGGCGGCGGGAGCTGCGATGGTCGCCTTCGGCGTGCCGGTGAAGGAGTTCAGCCTCGGCAACACGCTGATCATGGCCGGAACGACCGCGGTGATGGGCGGTCTGATCGTGGTCGGGCTGGGCGTCGTCGCCCGCCGGTTGCAGACGCTCGCCGACCTGCTTGCCATGCGTCCGCTGCAGCCCGGCCGCCCCGGCGATCTGCCCGGCCTGTTGGGAACGGCGCCGCGGCCGCCGGCAGCGGGCCGGGTGCCATTCCCGCCGCGGCCCAAACCTGAATTCAAGCCTGAATTGAAGCCGGAACCACGGCCGGAGCCGCCGGGGACGGCCGACCGCGGCAGCCGGCCGTTTCCGCCGGAAGCCATTCCCGCCGCGCTGACGCCGGAGCCGATCGAGCGCAACGTATTCCAGCCGATGCTGCGCGACGAGCCGCCGGTACCGCCTGAGCTCGACGACACGTCGCCGCCGGCCCTGCAACCCGGCGTTCCGCCGCCTCCGCTGGGGGCCGAGCCGAAAACGGCCGCGGAGGAGGCTCCGCTTCCGCCGCCGGTGCTGCCGCCGCTGCGCGACTTCGACGAGCCTGATGGTCCCGGCTTCCCCGTATCGCCGCGGCGCGATAATCCGGAGCGGACCTTCGTTTTCGGCCACAGCAGCTTCGAGGCGGTCTGGCACAACGAGCCGGCCCCCGAGCCGCGGCTCGATGATATGCCGGAGGATGCGCCGGGCGAGCCAGCGCGCGAGCCCGAGACCGTCCGCCGCGTGGCCACGCCGCCGGCCGCATCGCCCGGCGAGCCGCGCCCGGTCGCGATCCTCAAGTCCGGCGTGGTCGACGGCATGGGCTATACGCTCTATGTCGACGGCTCGATCGAAGCCGAACTGCCGCAGGGCACCGCGCGCTTCGCCTCGATCGCGGAGCTGCGCGAGCACCTCGAGAAGAACACCGCGAAGGTGCCCGATTCCGATTGACTTGCCGGCAAGGCTTGCCAGCCGAGGCTTTCAAGCCAAGACTTTTCAGCCAAGACTTGACCGGCAAGACAAAAGCCCGCGTTCATCTTGCAGCGGCTGAATTACGCTAGTATCTATTGAGTTGCGGTCACGGTTTTACTGATGTCCGCATCACGCCGGCCGATCCCTGCAGGAAGCCCGATCCCGATGAGCGAGCCCGCCGCGAACGAGAACTTTCTCGCCCTGACGGCCAACATCGTCTCGGCCTATCTGCGCAACAACACGGTGGCGGCGGCGGACATCCCGGCGCTGATCAATCAGGTCTACGGCGCACTCACCCGCATCTCCGCCGGGCAGGCGACGGTCGCGGCCGAGCCGCTGAAGCCGGCGGTGCCGGTGAAGAAATCGATCACGCCGGAATACATCGTCTGCCTCGAGGACGGAAAGAAGTTCAAGTCGCTCAAGCGCCATTTGCGCACGCAATACAACATGACGCCGGAGCAGTACCGCGAGAAATGGGGGCTGCCGGCCGACTACCCGATGGTGGCGCCGCGCTATGCCGCGGCGCGTTCCCAGCTCGCCAAGCAGATGGGGCTCGGCCAGCAGCGCCAGCGCCGCAGCAGTTAGCGGATAAGAATCCTATTTTCTGTGGATAAAGCGCCGCTGCAAAACGCAGGTTTGCTCAGAAAACCCATGATTATCAGAGGCATATTCTAAAGGCTGCGAACTTATCCGCAGCGCTGAAAGTTGCGCGATGATGGTAGGTATATAGTCCTACAGGAGCATCGCCATGACCGCTGCCGTAACTCCTTTCGTGACAGCTTCGACCCGGCCCCAGCCCCGGCGTCCGCGCCGCCGGCGGCCGCGACCCGCAGCCGTCGATCCTGAAACCGCCCGGCTGTGCCGGCTGGCCGAGGCCGCTGCGGCGGCGGCGTTCGCGGTGCCGCTCGCCGCGCTGCGCGCGCCGACCCGGCGCTGCGCCGGCATCGCCTTCGCCCGCCAGAGCGCGATCTATCTCGCCCATGTTGCGCTCGGACAGGATCTCGCCGCGGTGGCGGCGGCGTTCGGCCGCCATCGCAGCACCGCGATGCATGCCTGCCGGCGGGTCGAGGAGCGCCGCGACGATCCGGCAACCGATGCGCTGATCGAGACATTGGAGGACCTGTGCCGGGCGCAATCGGCCGGGCCGGCGGGAGCGCGGCCATGAAGCGCATCAGGACGATGGTCGATCCGCAATCCGCCGAGATCAACGGCTTCCGGGCGCGGCATCTGGCGCTGGCGCGCCGCCAGGTCGACACCGGCCACGGCCGCCACAGCGTCACCGTCAACGAGGCCGAAAGCCCGCTGGCGTGGCTCGCGCGGCGCAAGGGCCGCGACGGCCGGCCGCTGATCGAGCCGCACCAGCTCCAGGCCGGCGAGCGGCTGCGCAGCGATTTCACCCGCGCCAATGTGATGCCGCGCATGGGCACGGACTGGTCGGCTCCGGTCGGCCGCTCCGGCAGCGGCGGGAGCCGCGGCGAGACCTTCACGGAGACCATGATCGCGGCGCGCCAGCGCGTGCATCATGCGCTCGATGCGGTCGGGCCGGAATTTTCCGGGCTGCTGTTCGACGTCTGCTGCTTCCTCAAGAGCCTCGCCGATATCGAGCGCGAGCGCGGCTGGCCCGCGCGCTCCGGCAAGCTGATCCTGCAATTCGCGCTCGACCGGCTGGCGCGGCATTACGGCTTCAAGGGAGAGATGCGCGGCCGCGACCATGCCGCGATCCGCACCTGGTTCGAGGACCGCGGCGACGACGGCGCCGGCGCGGAGCTCAGGCCATAGCCAACGCCGACTGCGCATCGGCGCGGATGCGCTCGACCATCGAGCGCAACCCGTTCGACCGCTGCGGGGTGAGATGCTCGCGCAGCCCCATGCGGTCGAACAGCGCCAGCGCCTCGGTGTCGAGGATGTCGCGCGCCGGCTTGCCGGAATAAAGCGCGAGCAGGATCGCGATCAGCCCGCGCACGATGTGGGCGTCGCTGTCGCCCTTGAAGGTGAGCACCGGGCCGCGGCTGCCGTCCGGATGGATCTGCGTCGTCATCCAGACCTGGCTGGCGCAGCCCTGCACCTTGTTGGCTTCGGTGCGGGCCTCGTCCGGCAGCGGCTCGAGCTCGCGGCCGAGCTCGATGACATAGCGGTAACGGTCGTCCCACTCGTCGAGCAGCGCGAAATTGTCGAGAATCTCGTCGATGGTCATCGTCCGCCGGCCGGGTTGCTGTGCGGACATATATAAGCGGGCGCGCGGCAGCGCGCCATCGCGGAAGCCGGCCGATTTTCGCCGCCGGAACCCGGGCTCAGGCGGTGGGGCGGCGGTTCTGCGCCTCGCGCCGCGGCGCCGCCGGCGGCAGCGGCACTTGCGCCGCCGGGATCGCCTGCGCCGCCGGCATGCTGAAGGCCGGCGCGGTGTCGGCGGGAGTCAGCGTGTTCTGCGAGGCCGGCTTGTGCGGCGCTCCCTCGCTGATCTGCTGGCTGATGAACTCGACGATGGTCTTGGCGCCTTCCTGCGCGCGGTGGCCGAGCGCGCTCGCGACCTGGCCGCCGACCGCGCAGGCGTCGGGCTGGCGCTCGCAGAAGCCGCGCATGTCGGAATAGGTCGCGCTCGCCGCCGACACCGCCTGCAGCGTGTCGACGCCGGACAGCGTCGGCGCGGACGACTTGCCGCTCGGCAGCAGCACGCAGACGACGCCGAGCCAGAACGTCATTCGCAACAGGAACATCATGACGCAAACCCCGTGGTCCCCGGCGGTCTTCCCCTCCGCCTTGGCCAGCACCATAGCAAAGCCGGTTGAAATGCGCGTTCACGCAATCGCGCGGTTTTTCCGCGGTTTTGCCGCATATTTTCCTCGAATTTGAAATGTCGGCATTTTGCTAAAATTGGAACGACGGGCAACGAACCGTTCACCATGCCGGGTTTCGCAACCGAAACTTCACCATCCAGGCGGAAACGGCCGCCGCAGCCGGCGAATTGCGCGATCGCGCGGCCGTGCGCGGCGGCAAGGCCGCGCGCCTTAGCGTTCGCTTAAGCCGCGGCTCGCTAGGATCGCGCCCCAGAAACAAGGGGAGTGCAGCCGGCGGGGGCCGGCCGCAGACAGGGCCGTGAGTTTCGTCGCGTCGGTGCGCAATCATATCGATGCGCTGGTTCATCCGTCGGCGCGTGGCGACGCGCTGACGGCGGCGCGCCACCGCGCCTTCATCGCGCCGCGGCTGATCGGCAGCACCGCCGCGCTCGCGGCGCTGCCGCTCTATCTCGTGGCGCGCGGCGTGCCCGGCGTGCTCGAAGTCGTGGTGCTCGGCTGGCTGGTGGCGCCGATCCTGCTCGCTTATTTCCTGTCGCGCACCGGACGCTTCGAGGCCGCGCACGGATTGTCGGCCCTGGCGCTGACCGGGCTCGTCACCGCGATCGCGTGGCGCACCGGCGGCATCGCCTCGTTCGCCGCGGTCTGGCTCGCGGCGGTGCCGCTCGAAGCGGCGCTGTCGGTCTCGCGCCGCGTCATCGCGCTCGCCTGCGCGGCCGCGCTCGCCGCGGCCGGATTGCTCGCGGCGCTCACCGCCGCCGACCTGCTGCCGCCGCCGGAAGCAGACGCCGGCGCGGCGCTGGCCACGCTCGCCGTGATCTCGGCGGCGCTCTATGCGGGCGTGATCGCGCTCGGCGTCGAGGCGCTGGCGCGCATCAACGTATCGCTGCGCCATGCCGAGGAAGACCGCTACCGGCTGCTGGCGCGCAACATGACCGACGCGATCTCGCGCCACGGCCGCAACGGCGCGGTGCTGTTCATCTCGCCGGCGATCGAGCAGCTCGTCGGCGTGCCGGCGCACGAACTGCTCGGCCACGGCCTGTTCGGCCGCATCCATGTCACCGACCGGCCCGCCTATCTCACCGCGCTCGCCGACGCCGCGCGCCACGGCGAGGAGCGCTCGGTCGCGTTCCGCGTGCGCCGCGAGGGCGGCGCGGCGGGGCCCGATTCCGCCCTGATCTGGATCGAGATGCGCTGCCGGCCGGTGGACCGCGCCGGCGATCGCTCCGGCGATGCGCAGCCGCGCGACGTGGTCGCGGTGCTGCGCGATATCGGCGAGCGCAAGGCGCAGGAAGAGGCGCTCGAAGCCACCCGCATCGCGCTGGAAAAGGCCAATGCCGGCAAGAGCCGGTTCCTCGCCACCATGAGCCACGAGCTGCGCACGCCGCTCAACGCCATCATCGGCTTCTCCGACATGCTGATGAAGGCCGACAACTATCGGCTCGACGCGGCGCAGCGCGACGAATATGCCCGGCTGATCCACGAATCCGGTTCGCACCTGCTCTCGGTGGTCAACGGCATCCTCGACATGTCGAAGATGGACAGCGGCAATTTCGAGATCGAGCCGGAATCCTTCGCGCCGGCGCCGGTGATCTCCGGCTGCTGCGATCTGCTCGGCCTCAAGGCGCGCGAAGCCGGCGTCGACATCCGCCTGCGGCTGCCGCCGGCGCTGCCCGACATCGTCGCCGACAAGCGCGCGCTCAACCAGATCCTCATCAACCTGATCTCGAATGCGGTGAAGTTCAGCGACCGCGGCGGCCGCATCACGGTCAGCGCGGTGCGCGAGGGCGGAAGCCTGGTGCTGACGGTCGAGGACACTGGCGTCGGCATCGGCAAGGACGACCTGCCGCGGCTCGGCGAAGCCTTCTTCCAGGCGCGCGCCTCCTACGACCGGCGGCACGACGGTTCCGGGCTCGGCCTCTCGATCGTCAAGGGCCTGGTCAAGCTGCACGGCGGCGACATGACGATCGCGAGCCGGCTCGGCGAGGGCACGCGGGTCTCGGTCCGCCTGCCGCTCGACTGCGACGGCCGCACCCGCGCGGCGAAGCCGATCCCGCTCGCCGCCGCGCGTGCCGAGGACAACACACTCACGACGATGCAGGCGAGGAAGCGTGCCTAGACGACGCGAACGATCGACCCGGATGACTGACGGCCGCCCCGGCGCCGGCACGCTGGCGCTGGCGGTGATCTCCACCTATCCGCGCCAGAGCGTGGCCACCTTCATGGCGGTGGCGGCGGCGATGATCATCATCGTCAACGCGCTGTGGCTGCAGCCGGGCCGGCACCCGGCGCCGATCTTCGCGCCGCGGCCGGTGGCCGTGCCGGCCGTTGCGCCGCCGCCTGCCGTAGCGCCCGCGCCCGCACCCGCGCCGGCTGCGGCCGTCGTGCCTGCGCCGGCCCCGGCCCCGGCCGCGCGCAGCCGCGGCGAGATCATCACCGATCTGCAGCGCGAGCTGGCGCGCAAGGGTTTCTATGACGGCGCCGTCGACGGCATCTGGGGCGCCAAGACCGACACGGCGCTGCGCGATTTCGCGCAGGCGGTCGGCGCCCGGTTCGCTCCGGAGGCGAGCGAGGAGGTGCTGCGGCTGGTGACGTCATCCACGGTGACCGCCGGCGTCCCGGGCAGCCGCCGCGAGGCGCCGCGCCACGATCCGATCGCGACGCTGCTGGCGCCGCGCCAGGAGGCCGCGCCGCCTGCGCCGCCTGCGCCGCCCGCGCCGGTGCCGCCGCGCGAGATTCCGGCGGCGCAGCCGGCGCCGGGCGCGAAGCGGCTCGTCGCGGTGCAGCGCGCATTGTCCGAGTTCGGCTACGGCCAGATCCGGCCGACCGGCACCATGGGGCCGGAAACCCAGGCCGCGATCGAGCGGTTCGAGCGCGACCGCAAGCTGCCGGTGACGGGACAATTGTCCGAGAGGCTGCTGCGCGAGCTCGCGCTGGTCACCGGCCGGCCGATCGACTGAGGTCCGCTCGGCCGTTGCCAGCATCAGCGCCGCGTGCGATGCGATGGCGATGCGGCTGAAATCGGCGATCTGGGTCGCAGCCTATCTGCGGCGCTGCCAGAGCGAGGGCGTGACCGCGGTGCTGCGCCGCCGCGGCGCCGAGGAAGCCGGCGCGATCTTCGTCAAGGTCGCGCGGCTCGACGGCACCGCCGTGCTGTTCGCGCCGGCGCCGCAATCCGCCTTCGACGAGGCGCGGCCGTCCGACCGCGCCTTCGTCGCGAGCCTCGGGCGCGACAAGCCGGCGTCGGAGGCCGAGGTCGAGGCCGCGCTGGCGCGCGAGATCCGCTTCGATCCGGATGTCTGGATCGTCGAGGTCGAGGACCGTGCCGGCCGCTCGTTCCTCGACACGGTGGCGCCGTGAGCGCCGCTCAGGCGCGCCGCGCCGCGTCCGTGCGGTCCGGCGCGGCGGGGCGCGACCGCGGCTCGGCGTGCGCGATGCGCGCGATGTCGTCCCACAGCGCCGCCTGATAGAGCGCCGCGTGATGCGCGGGCCGCGCCGGGGCCGGCGCCGCGTCGCGCAGGATCGCCAGCAGGTGCCGCGCCGCCGGCACGCTGATCCGCTCATAGAGCGCGGCGAGATCGTAGACCCGCTGCACCGACTGGCCGACCGCCGGATTGAGGAACAGGAGGACGCGCTGCAGCACCGCGGCCGGCATCCGCAGCACCCGGCCGACGATCAGCAGCGGCTCGCCGGTCTCGTCCTCGACGATGCGCCGCGCCAGCGCCGGGTCGAGGCCGAGCGCGCCGGTGATGGCGCGGGCGAAGGCCGAGCCGTCGTGACGCAGCGCCGCGGTCTCCAGCCGCTGCACGGTCTCTTCGTCCTCACCGCCGGCTTCGCCGTCGTCCTGTGCGGCCACGGCATCGAGATGCGTGAGGATCAGCGCGCGCTCCTGCGGGCTGGCGGTGAAGAACAGCTCGCACAACTCCGCCGCGGTCGGCGGCGGGGCGGGCGCCGGGCGCGGTGCCGAAGGCGACGCCGGTGCGGATCGCAGTGCCGCGGCTTCGGCCGGAGCGGCGGCTTCGGCCTGCGCCGGCTCCTGGGTCTCGGGCAGGATCACCTGAAGCGCGAGATGCGGCCGCAGCGCCGCCGGCACCTGCCGGTAGCTGATGAGGCGCGCGGTGACCGCGGCGCGGGTGGCTGCATCCACGGTTTCCATCAGCCGCTGCGCCAGTTCGACATAGTGGCGCTCCTCCTCTGCCGTATGCGTGGGCTTCTGCACATAGAGATCGGTCAGCACGCGCAGGAGCGTCGGCCGGATGTCGACGCCGTCGCGGCAGGCGAGGTCGACCAGACTCTCGAGTCCGGGCGGGGTGGGGATGGTCATGTCAGGCAACTCAACAGCAAACGCAGGGCGAGCATAGCCGCGGCGCGTTAGCAGAGCGTTAACCTTGCATCCGCCTTAATCGCGGCGTCGCAATTTGCAGCGATTGGCGAAGCGATCAGCAGGGGCCGACCATGGGCGAAGTGATCCAGTTTCCCGAGGAGGCAGATCCGGCGCGCGCGGCGCGCGCCGCCGAGGCAGGAGCGACACCGGCAACCGTCATCATCCTTCCGGTCGTCCGCATCGAGCGCACGCCCGAGGGCCCGCACAACGGCCTCGAGCCGAATGCCGGCAACAGCGCCGGCCGCCGCCGGCGCCGTCGCGCAGCGCGCTAGCGCGGGATCGGCCCGGATTGAAGCGCGCTCTCGCCTCCGCGCGTTCCCGCGCCAGCGCGAATCCGCTCTTCAGGGTGGGTCTGCGCTGTTGCGGGCGGGTGCGGGTGAGGGGACATGATGCCGTTCGCGCGAATCATGTCGCAGCGCGGCCTGTCGATAGGCGCCGCGTGCCGCGCCGCGGCCGGCCGCTCTGGCTCGCGGCCGCAGTGGCGCTGCCGCTGCTGTCCGCCTGCACGCAGGGCGATTTCGGCGAGGTGCGGCCCTCGCTGGTGCGCGACGACATCCACGACTGGATGGGCGCCGCCGCCGCGCCGCCCGGCGGCCCGGTGGCGGTGTCGCGGTTCGAATATACCGACGACGAGCGCCAGCTCCGCGACCTCGGCTATCCGCTGATCGAGCCGCCCTACGACCGCAAGCGCTGGGACAGCGTGCTCGGGGAATATGGCCTGCGCGGCTATGCGCGCGACAACCGGGTGCCGCCTGACGCCTATGCCGCGCATCTGCTCGCCGAGCCGCACCGTTCGCCGACCGCGCGCTACCAGAAGCTGATCGAGGACATCCGCAACGACATCACCCGCATTCCGGCATTCTTCCAGGTCGCGACGCGGGTCACCGACATCGATGCCAAGCGCCGCCGCGCGCTGGATTTCACCCGGCCGAGCGCCGAGGAGCGCGCCGGGGCGCTGCTGCGCATCCGCGAGAACGCCAATGTCATCGCCTGGGTCGAGGTGTCGCTGAACGACCGGCTGGCCGGCTATCGCTATGCGCTGGAGCGGCTGGTGACGATGACGCCGTCGCCGATGGCGGTCGAGGTCGAACAATTGCTGCGCGCGCTGCGGGCGGCGATCGACGCGCGCGGCGTCGGCGGCGCGCCGGCCGCGCGCGTGCATTATTTCCCGGTCAGCAAGTAGCTCTTCCTTCACCTTCCCCTTGCAGGGGGAGTTATCACTTTGACTGCACATGACCCTTTGCGCTATGATCCCTCAGACGATTGGGGGGAGTTTGAAATGGCTTCAAAGACAAACGTCGTGAATTTGGACGCCCTCATTCCGAGGGCAGACCTTTCCGTCGGCATTAATTCGGACAACGTAAAAGGTCTAACCCTTACGTCCCTAGAGCCGGGAACTCTGACATACAAACTGTTGAGAAAGCCAGATTTTCAGAGAGAGACCGCCGACTGGTCGCCGGAACAGGTGGCTCAGTTGATTATCACCTATTTGAAGAAGGACTTGGTTCCGGCAATCGTTCTGTGGGAGGCTGGGCCGCAGGTGTTTGTTATCGATGGGGCGCATCGATTGAGCGCTCTAATTGGTTGGGTGCATGACGACTACGGAGATGGGGACCTTTCGCGCGGATACTTTCACGGCCAGATACCAAAGCCTCAAAAGACCGCAGCTGATCGCGTTCGAGAGATCCTGAAGAACGCCGAGATTGGCACCTACAGGGATCATAAGGCGGACAATCCGGCCACGCCGGCAATTGCCGAGCGGGCTACTCTGCTAGGATTCCACGAAATCCAGGCACAATGGATTCGTAACGCCGATCCTAAGAGCGCGCGAGACTCGTTCTTTCGGATCAACCAAGGCGGCACAACCATCAACTCCACCGAGACTCGCATTTTGCTGGCTCAGGGGACGGCTACGGCCCTAGCTGCGCGAGCCATCTTGCGAGGCGGAACCGGCAATGTGTATTGGCGACAGTTCAGCCAAGGAAACCGGGAACAGATTGAAACGCTAGGCGGCGAAATACATTCACTCCTATTCAAGCCCGACTATGACTTGCCACTCCGAACGCTAGACGTTTCGATGGCGGGGTTTGGCTATGGAGCGGCAGTGTTGCCGTTCGTTTTTGATCTCGTGAACCTCGTCAATGACCTTCCCGTCCTTGATTCGAGTCATCGGCGTGTCGAGAAAGACACCGGATATGAGGTCGATGCCGATGGCACCTTGACTATTCGATATCTAACGAAGGTAAGGGCTGCTCTTTGGCGTATATGCTCCCTGCATTCGTCGTCGCTGAGCCTTCATCCTGCCCTCTACTTCTACAATGCCAGCGGCGGTTTTCAGGCGAACTCGCTTCTAAGTGTCGTGAGCCTTTTCAAAGGCTGGGATACCAAGGACTTTGTTTGGTTCACGGATGTCCGCGAGACGCTTGAAGCATTCCTGCTTGCAAACCGCAGAACGACCGAGGCTATCAGGCGGCTGGGAAGCGGGAGCCGCAGCAGACCTAGGTTGATATCCCTTTTTCGGCGCGTTCTTGAAGAAGCAAGGAAGGGCAGGACCGCGCCGGAAATTCGCTCTCTTCTTGCGCAGGAACAGGACTTTGCGTTCCTCGCACAAGAGGCTTCGGTCGAACCGCCATCGGAGTCAAAGGGGAAGAAATTCCCCAGAGACTTGAAGGGAGCCGCCTACCTAAACGTCGCGCTCCCGACGGCCATGAAATGTCCAACCTGTAGAGGCTTACTGCATGGGCCAACGTCGCAGTTTGGCCATCGGGTGGCGCGCCGCGATGGAGGCGCTGCCGTCTTGGACAATACCCAACTTCAACACCCTTTCTGCAATAGCACCTATGCCAACTGACAAAGACCAATACAGCGAGGAAGAGGCGGCCCGTAGGCGCGACGAGGTAATTCGCCGGATGGCGAACACCCCGCCACAACCGCGCGTCAGTCATCCTTCCAAAGCACCCAAAAAGAAAGCTGCGCAGGGTCAACCTTCACGGAAGCCCGACGCTCGGAAGGACTAGACCGGCGCTCCGACCGGTCGGCCATTAGTTTGTTGATATGTGATGCGCTTGCCGACGACGCCCTTGATCGCCTTAACCGCGCGCTCGGCATCCGTCACGTTCAGCGCAGAGCGTTCGTTGTAACGGAAATCGAACTCGGCAAGGTAGCGCTTCAAATGCTGCGGGCTGACATGATGATAAACGCCAGTGATGCCGCGCTTCATAATCGAGAAGTAGCCTTCAATGGTGTTCGTGTGGACTTCCCCGCGAACGTATTCGCCAATGCTATGATTGACCGATTTGTGGCCGGGGAACATACGCGCAACGCGAGCGCCGCCGTCATCGCTATACAGCGTCGAAGCCGTCGCGATCTGCGCCTCCATGATCGGACGCAGCGTCTTTGCCGTCACGGACGGAATGTGGTGCGACCGAACACGGCCCTGCCGCTCGACCAGCGCAAAGACGATTTCCTTGCCCGCCCCGCCACCAATGCTGTGGCGCTTCCGCGCGTGCTTGTTCTTCTCTTTGCCGCCGACGTAGGTCTCATCAACCTCAACCGTCTTGCCTTCCCCACCAAGCGGGCCGGCAGGATGCAGTTCGCGCATTCCTTCGCGGATGCGATGCGCCATGAACCACGCCGTCTTGTAGGGCAGGCCAAGCATACGGTGCAGCTGGTGCGCGCTCATGCCCTTCTTGCTGGCGCACATGAGGTGCGTCGCCAGAAGCCATTTGGTCATCGGGATATGCGACCGCTCATAGATCGTGCCGACCGCAGCCGTGAACTTGCGGCGGCAGTCTTTGCAGTGATACCAGCCCGGCCCCATCGACTTGCCGCCAAGCTCCTTCACGGTCTCGGACTGGCCGCAGTAAGGGCAATGCGCGCCGTTCGGCCAACGGATGCCCTCGAAATGCTTCCGGGCGGCGTCGGCGTCGGTGAAAATCGCATTTGTCAGGTCAACGGCGGCAGGCATGGGTGATCTCCTTGAACATCAATATAGGAAATCAGCCGTGTTCAGTCAAGGTGATAATTACCCTTGCAGGGGGAGGGGAGCATCAAGACCGGCGCGTAACGCCTGTGTCGCTCAATTGGCCCGCTGGCATTTCGCCGCCTGCAGCGCGGCGCGCGCCATCGGCATCTGCCCGGGCTCGGGCGCGAGCGCCCGCACCGCGATCAGCCCGGTCGTGGTCGGCGATTCCACGATCAGGCGGTCGGCCGCGGTGACATCCTCCTCCTCGGGCAGCTGCGCGCGCTGCTCGGGCGTCATCAGATCGAGCTCGATCACGCGGCGGCCGGCGGCGCGGTCGTTGATGGCGTAATAGGCGACGTTGTAGCGCGTGTAGAACGTCACCGAGGTGTAGGCCTGGCTGACCGGCACGCTGAACTTCAGCGAGCCTTCGGACAGGTCGTAGCGGCACACCGCGAGCGCGAAGGCGGGGTCCATGAAGGTCATCACCGCCTTGTCCGGTTGCGGTGCCGGGATCTGCGCCACGGCATTGACCGGCGCGATCGGGGTGAGCCGCGCATAGGCATCCTGCGTCGCGGTGCGCGGCACCATCATCACCGTGGCGAGATGCACGATGCCGCCGAGCAGCACGCCGCCGAGGAGGAGCAGCAGCCAGCGCATCACGGGCACTCCTTCGCCGCGATCTGCGGCATCGGCGCTTCACGGCCGGCGCGGGTGGCGACTCCGATCGGCGTGTCGTAGAGCCTCAGCATCAGCAGATAGCGTTCGATGCCGCCGGTCGGCAGCCAGTTGCCGTCGCTGGCGCGCGGCGCGACCGTGATCTCGAACGAGCCGTCGGTGTGCCGCACCAGTTCCTGGCTGGTGAAGCCGTAGCGGCCGAGCGTGTTGGCGACCAGCCGGCCCTCGAGATCGTACAGCGTCAGGGTCCAGAACCGCGCCGCGGGGGTGATGCCGCTCAGCGTGACGACGCAGCGGCCGTCGAGCGGGCGGCCGTCGTCATCCTGCCGCGCGAGAAAGGCGACGCCGTCGCCGAGGCCGGTCGGCAGTTGCCCGGTGCGGGCGATCGCGGCGCGGGCATAGGGATCGGCATCGGCGGTGCCGGTGCGCGGCCACGCGGTCCAGCTTCCGATCGTCAGCGCGCCGAATGCGACGTTGTTGGTCAGCGACAGCCAGGTGGCGCCGAGGCCCACGACCGCGGCGATCGCAAAAGCGAAAAGCGAGCCAATCAGCAGTCGCACGGTCGATCCGGAGCGGGGAGTGGGCTGTCAGGAATGCGTCGGGGCCGTTCGCGATCAGGGTCCGCCGGTGGTTTCGGAAAGCGCGCGGTCGGCGGAAGCGACGGCGGGCCGGTCGAGCGCCGAGGATCGCTGCGGCGGCTGCGCCGATGCGGCCGAGGGGACCGCGGCCGGCAGCGCCCGGGTGGCGTCGTCCATCATCCGCTCGATCCGCACCAGGATGTCGGCGGCGCGCCGCGTCAGCGTCGGCGGACGCTCCGGCACCGGCTCGGTCTTCTTGGAGGCGGCATTGGCGGCCACGAGCGGCTCGCGGCGCTGCAGCGGCGGCACGCCGGGAATCGGTTTGATCTCGATGCCCTGATGCGCATATTCCATGATCTGGTGCCAGGTCATCGCCGGCAGCGAGCCGCCGGTCATCTTGTTCATCGGCGCGTAGTCGTCGTTGCCGAACCAGACGCCGCACACATAGTTGCCGGTGAAGCCCATGAACCAGGCGTCGCGATAGCCGTTGGTGGTGCCGGTCTTGCCCGCGACCTGCACGCCGTCGAGCCTGGCGCGGCGCGCGGTGCCGTTCTCGACCACCGAATGCATCATCGCATTCATGTCGCGCGCCACGGAGGCGGGGATCACCTGCTTGGGCTTCGGGCCGTCGCGGTCGAAGCGCCAGATCGTCTCGCCGGAGCCGGTGCGCACTTCGAGGATCGCATGCGCCGGGATCATCTTGCCCTCGCGCGGGAAGGTGGCATAGGCGCCGACATGATCGAGGATCGTGACTTCGCCGGCGCCGATCGGCAGCGACGGCGTGTCGGTGAGCGGCGTGCGGATGCCCATGTCGTGCGCGGTCTTGGCGATCTTCGCGCGGCCCGCCTTGGCATTGCCGTTGCCGAGCGCGAGCGACAGCCGCACCGGGATGGTGTTGATCGACTTGGTGATCGCGGTGAGCAGCGTCACCGAGCCGGCATAGGAGCGGCCGTAGTTCTGCGGGCACCAGTTGCCGAGGCAGATGGGGGCATCGACCACGATCGACGACGGCTTGAAGCCGTTCTCCAGCGCGGTGGCGTAGACATAGGGCTTGAACGACGAGCCCGGCTGGCGCAGCGCGTCGGTGGCGCGGTTGAACTGGCTGGCGCCGTAGTCGCGGCCGCCGACCATGGCGCGCACCGCGCCGTCCATGTCGACGACCACGGTGCCGGCCTGCCGGACGTGATAGTCCTGGCCGAACTGGCGCAGCGAATTCTCGATGGCGTCCTCGGCCGCCTTCTGCAGATTGGTGTCGAGCCCGGTGCGCACCACGAACACCCGCTCGGTCATCGATTTCGGGAAGGTGTCGACGAGCTTCTTCATCTCGTCGAAGGCGTAATCGAGATAGTAGTTCGGCGAGCGCTCGTCGCGGCGGTCGACCACGGAGGCGGGGTTGCGGCGGGCGCCGAACACCTGGCCTTCGGTCATGAAGCCGGCCTCGACCAGATTGTCGAGCACCACATTGGCGCGCGCGCGCGCCGCCGGCAGGTTGACGTGCGGCGCGAACTTGGTCGGCGCCTTGAACAGGCCCGCCAGCATCGCCGCCTCGGCGAGGTTCACGTCGCGCGCCGACTTGTTGAAGTAGAACTGCGCCGCCGCGTCGACGCCGAACGCGCCGCCGCCCATATAGGCGCGGTCGAGATAGAGCTTGAGGATCTCGTTCTTGGTCAGATGCGCCTCGAGCCACATCGCCAGGAACGCTTCCTTGACCTTGCGCTCGATGGTGCGCTCGTTCGACAGGAACAGGTTCTTGGCGAGCTGCTGCGACAGCGACGAGCCGCCCTGCACCACGCCGCCGGCCTTGGCGTTCGACACCAGCGCGCGGAACGTGCCGGCGATGTCGATGCCGAAATGGTCGTAGAAGCGGCGGTCCTCGGTGGCGATGGTCGCCTTGATCAGGTGATCGGGGAAGTCCTCGAGCGGGATCGAATCGTTGTGCTTGATGCCGCGCGAGCCGACCTCGTTGCCGTAGCGGTCGAGGAAGGTGACCGCGAGGTCGGACTTCTTCAGCCAGTCGCCGTCCGCGGTCTCCTGGAACGCCGGGATCGCGAGCGCGAGCATCAGCAGCAGCCCGACGGTGCCGAGATTGGCGCATTCCGACACGCCCTCGTTGAGCCAGCGCCGCCAGCCGGAGGTGTGGAAGCGGTCCATGAAGGCGGAGTAGCGCTCGAACAGCTCGCGCGAGGCGGCGCCGCCCTGGAACATCGAGGTGTCGACGCGCGAATCGACGTCGAGCAGCACCCGCTTGAGCGCCTGGAGCCAGTGATCGGGAATGAGGTTGCGCAAGGTGCTGGATGCCGGCCCTCGGCCGGAGCCTCCCGAATGACTGAATCTAATGTGTCATCATTATCTTAGCCGATCCGCCCGCGGCGGACCATGGCGATACCGCCTCAAGGTGAACGGAATTGGGGGGATTTTGAGGCGCGGAACCGGGGAGCGCGGCGGGGACGGAGGAACCGCCAAATGATAACGGGACATGACGCCGCCGGGGCGGCGTTCTAGAAGCAGGCAGCCCGGAATCAGCATGCCCGTGAAAGCCCGCAGCATCCGCGACGTCGCCCTCCGCCAGGCCGGACCGTCCGCGCCAGCGCGCGCGGACGTGCCGTTCTGGCAGCGCAAGACGCTGGCGCAGATGACCGCGGCGGAGTGGGAGAGCCTGTGCGACGGCTGCGGCCGCTGCTGCCTCAACAAGCTCGAGGACGAGGACACCGGCGAGATCTTCTTCACCGACGTGGTGTGCAAGCTGTTCGACGCCGGCACCTGCCGCTGCACCGACTACAGGAACCGCCAGCAGCGGGTGCCGGACTGCGTCAAGCTCACGCCGGAGGAGGTGAAGGACTACAACTGGCTGCCGCCCACCTGCGCCTACCGCCTGATCGCCGAGGGCAGGGACCTGATGTGGTGGCACCCGCTGGTGTCGGGCGATCCGCAGACGGTGCACGCCGCCGGCGTCTCGCTGCGCGGCCGCGCCATCAGGAGCGAGGTCGGCATCTCCGACGCGGAGCTCGAACACCACATCGTCACATGGCCGGGCCGGGTGCCCAGGGCGGCGAAGCGGGCGCGGTGAGGCGGCCGTGGAAGACTGCGGCCGCGCCGTCAGGACGCCTTGCCGAGATCGCCCTTGGCGGCAGGCGGCCGTTCGTATTCCTCGATCGCGACGCGCGCCATCTGTCGCCAGAAGCTGCGCTCTTCCGCCGTCACGTGGGTAAGCTTGCGCTTTTGTCCTTCGCGGACCTTCGAGAATTGAGCAAGCAGACCTGTCGCGATCCGCTCCACCTTCTCGGCGCTGGCACTCATATCGCCTCCGATAATCAAGAACCGTGCGTATATGAGAGTCTACCTACAACTCCATGACAGGCGCGTCAGAACCCAAATTCCGGAGTTCACAGCTTTTAGTTGTCTTGGCTCCAAAATGCCGGGCCGCCCTGCGCTCGCTCTCAGAGCCCGTCGAGCTCCTCCGGAGGCTTGGTTCTTTCGCCGGCGCGGATTTTCAACGCATCGGTCTCTTCGATTTCGTCAATGGCCGCGCGGATCAGAAGCGCAGCCGATACGAATCCTTGCTCGACGGCGCGCTCCCGGCATTCCGACAGCTTCCAAATCAACAGACGTGCGTCTTCGGATAACAGCGATCCCATCTTTGCCCCGCTCTTTGAAATGACCGGATGGCCAATCGGCTACCGGCAGCGGGTTGAGACCCCAAGGGCGCTTACAATGTCCCTCTTGTTATCAGCACCCTAGGCCGCTTCGAGCAATAAAGATACAACGAAGCCAAAGACGCGGCGCGCGACGCATTCCGCTCGTCACGCTTCATCGATCTATTTGACGCAGGTCGTCCTCAAACATCGCCAGCGAGCGCTCGAACTGACGGAGCAGCTGCTCCGCCGTGCTGGCGTCCCGGCCGTCGTTGCACAGCCGCGTAACCAGCGCCCGCTGAGCGGCCACAATTCTGTGCCCGGAAACGACGTGCCGCACAGCCATCTCTCGGGCCGTTTCTGCCATGCCGGACCATATAATACCGGCGCCGGCGGCCGGGGATGCCGCCGGAGCCGGCGCGCTCAAGTCCCGCTCGAAGGCCTCGATCGCGACCGCAGCGATCAATCCTTTTGAGCTGCGGCCGGGCTCGCCCCGGGAGGGCGCTCGTATTCTTCGATCGCGATGCGCGCCATTAGCCGCCAGAAGCTGCGCTCTTCCGCCGCCACGTGGGGAAGCTTGCGCTTTTGACCTTCGCGTATCCTGGAAAAATACGCGAGCAGACTGGCGGCGATCCGCTCGGTTTTCTCGGCGTCGGCGTTCATGGGGATACCCGGGATGAAGCAATGTTTGGCGAGACCAGCTCTTAATGATGAAATTGTAGCAGGGCCGATCGCGCGCCGGCACTGGCGTCCGCGTCCTCAGCCGCAATTATTTTTTCCAGCTGGGGTGTCCGGCCGTCATGCCCAGCCGATCAATTCTCCCCGCTGCTCGATTCCGGGCAGGGCGGGTGCGCTGCCTCGCTCGATGGTCGGACCTGGGTCCCGCAGCCGGTGAAGCCCCGCGACGTTATTGCAAATCTGCATTTATTGACGTATATTATGCAATATTGCATTGACCGGCCATGACCCAGATACGCCCCACCTCGATCTCGGACAGCCTTCCCGCCGACCGGCAGGCGCGGGCGCTCGAGGGCTTTTTCCAGATCATGGATCGCTGGCGCGTCGACAACGCGACGGCGCGGGCGATCCTGGGATCGCCGGCGCAGCGCACCTTCTTCCTGTGGAAGAAGGGCGGCCGGCCGGCGCGCCTGCCGGAGGACACGCTGCGGCGCATCGGCTATGTCGCCGGCATCTGGAAGGCGCTGCAGATCGTCTATGCGCAGCCCGAGCAGGCCGATGCCTGGGTCATGAAGCCCAACGATTTCTTCGGCGGCCAGACGCCGTTGCAGCGCATGGCCGCCGGCGACGTCACCGACCTCGCGGCGGTGCGCGCCTATCTCGATGCCGCCCGGGCGCCGTGGTCGTGAAGAGCCGCCGGGTCCGCTGGCGACAGGCGTGGCGGATCATTGCCTCGCGCTATCCGCCGATCAACCTGTTCGAACGGGTCTCGGACGATCCGGCGGTGTGGGAGGCGCTGATCGAGCTCGAACAGGCGACCAATCCGCGCCTGCGCGACGAGGCCGGCGAGGTGCGGCTGGTGCCGGCGGCGCGCCGCGTCAGCGGGCCGGGCGCGAGCTGGGTGATGGCGCCGTTCACGCACCTCAATCCGAGCGGCTCGCGGTTCTCCGACGGCAGCTTCGGCGTGTTCTATGCCGCCGGCAGCCTCGACACCGCGATCCGCGAGACCGCCTATCACTTTGCCCGCTTCGCGCGCGATGCCCATGACGGGCCGCGGCGCGAGGACATGCGCGTGCTGGTCGGCGCCGTCGACCACGATTTCGACGACGTCGAGACGCTGCCGCCGGCGGAGCGCGCCGCGGTGCTGGCGCCGGAGACCTATGCCGCGAGCCAGGCGCTCGGCCGCGCGCGGCGGCAGGCCGGCAGCGACGGCCTCGTCTATCCGAGCGTGCGCCATCGCGGCGGCCGCTGCATCGCCGCGTTCTGGCCCGACGTGATCGGCGTTCCGGTGCAGGAGCGCCACCTGCAATACGAATGGAACGGCGCGGCGATGACGCGCTATTTCGACTTCCAGCGCGAGGCGTGGATTGCGCTGGCGTGAGCAGGGGACGGAAAATATTCCTTCCCAGCGCGACGCTGCTCCGTTAAATTCCCGGCATCCTCCCCCGTTTCCATTCCAAATCCGGTGCTGCCATGTCCCGCGCCTCGTCTCCGCGCGCGGCGGCGCGCGCGCTCTATCGCGCGGCCGCGGCGCAAGCCGTGTCCGATTCAGCCGCTGCCGCCGGCGCAGCCGACGCGCCGCCGCCGACGGAAACCGCGGCCGCCGCGCCGCCGCCGCTCACCGACCGCGGCCGCGCGCTCTACGAGGACGGCGTGGTGCCGGTGCGCGAGATCGCGCGGCTCGTCGGCGTCTCCGAGCGCACGTTCTATCATTATGTCCGGCGCGGCGGCTGGCAGCGGCGCTACCGGTGGTCGTCCCGCGGCGCCGGCGGCCGCGTTGTCCGCAGTATCGAGAGCGGCGATCCGCACGCCTGCGCGCTGGAGGCGCTCGACCGGGATGAAGCCGCGCGCGCATTGCGCCGCTGCGATGCGGCGGCGGCGCTGGCCCGCGATGCGCAGGCGGCGGCTGCCGCCGAGGCCGCGCAGCGCCGTGCGGCCGCGAGCGCGGCCCGCGCCGCGCGGCTCGCCCGCCGGCGCGAGCGCGAGGAAAGCCGCGCCATCGACGCGCAAATCCGCCTGCTGGAATTGCTCGGCGCCGCTCTGGTCGATCTCGCCAAGGGCTACAGGAAGGGCGGCGCGCGCTATGCTGCGCTGGCGGGCGAATTGCAGACGCTGATCGCGGCCGAGATGCGCGCCGCGCTGCGGCGTCAGTGTCTGATCCGACCGGATTGAATCATCTCTCGCGCCCGCTCGTCCCCGCGTCTCACCCCTCGCTCGTCCCTGCGATAGCAAGGCCCCACGCTTGAGACCGCACTCCCGCTGTCGCGGGAATGAGCGCAGGAGAGAGAGTGCTTTAATTCGAAACGATCCCGCGCTAACGATTCGTGTTTGCGCGGATGACGAAGGAAGAGCGTGCCCGATCCGAAACGATCCCGGTATAGAACGTGGCTTTTTACGTCTACATTCTCGCGAGCGAGCGGAACGGCACGCTTTATATCGGGATGACCGATGATCTCGTGAAGCGGGTCTGGCAGCATCGCACAGGTGCCGCAGACGGATTCACAAAACGATATGCCGTGAACCAGCTCGTCTGGTACGAATTGCATTCATCGCGCGATGCTGCATTCTTGCGCGAGCGGCAGCTCAAGAAATGGAAGCGCGCATGGAAGATCGACCTCATTGTCGAGAGGAATCCGCTTTGGCGCGATCTTTGGACTGAGATCAATCTCTGACCGGCTTATCTGTGGCTAGCGTGGATTCCCGCGTGCGCGGGAATGAGCGAATGGTCACCCCCCGCTCGTCCCTGCGAACGCAGGGACCCACGCTTAGAGCCTTATCGGCTTAAGTTGAATCGGCTTTTGCTTCCGCTCGTCCCCCCGACAGCAAGGCCCCACGCTCGAGCGTGGATTCCCGCGTGCGCGGGAATGAGCGGATGGTCACCCCCCGCTCGTCCCTGCGAACGCAGGGACCCACGCTTAAGACCGCACTCCCGCTGACGCGGGAGTGCGCGATGGAGAGCGCATGCTTCAATTTGCGCGATCCGACTCCGGCGCGTGCTCCGGGACCGCCGCGTCGCGCCGGTCCCGGGATCGCCTCACGCCGCGATGATCACCTTCAGCGCCTGGGTCTCGGCGGCGCGGCCGAAGGTGTCGTAGGCGTCGAGGATGCGATCGAGCGGGAAGCGGTGGGTGATCAGCCGCTTGGGATCGACCTTCTTGGCCTGTACCGTCTTGAGCAGCATCGGCGTCGTCACGGTGTCCACGAGCCGCGTGGTGATCGCGATGTTGTGCGACCACAGCCGCTCGAGATGCAGATCGGCCTTGTGGCCGTGCACGCCGACATTGGCGACCACGCCGCCGGGCGCCACAAGGTCGGTGCACAACTCGAAGGTCGCGGGGATGCCGACCGCCTCGATCGCGGTATCGACGCCGCGGCCGCCGGTCAGCGCCATCACCGCCTCCGCCGCCTTGCCGTCGGCGCTGTTGACGGTGTGGGTCGCGCCGAACTGCCGGGCGATGCCGAGCCGGCTGTCGTCGATGTCGATCATGACGATCTCGGCCGGCGAATAGAACTGCGCGGTGAGCAGCGCCGCGAGCCCGATCGGCCCGGCGCCGACGATCGCCACCGTCGCGCCCGGCGCCACCTTGCCGTTGAGCACGCCGCATTCGAAGCCGGTCGGCAGGATGTCGCTGAGCATGACGAGGGCCTCCTCGTCGACACCGTCGGGCAGCCGGTACAGGCTGGTGTCGGCATGCGGGGTGCGGACATATTCGGCCTGGGTGCCGTCGATCCGGTTGCCGAGGATCCAGCCGCCGGTCTCGCAATGCGAATACATGCCGCGCCGGCAGTAGTCGCAGCGGCCGCACGAGGTGATGCAGGAGATCAGCACGCGGTCGCCCGGCTTGATGGTGGTGACGCCGGCGCCGACCGCCTCCACCACGCCGACGCCTTCATGGCCGAGGATGCGACCGGGCGCGCAGGTCGGCACGTCGCCCTTGAGGATGTGCAGGTCGGTGCCGCAGATCGTGGTCTTGACGATCCGCACGACGGCGTCGCCGGGCGCCTGGATCTGCGGCCTGGGCCGGTCCTCCAGCGCCTTGCGGCCGGGTCCGAGATAGACGAGAGCCTTCATTGTCGCCTGCGTCGTTGTCGCCTGCATCATGGCCGCCTCCGTCGAAAAAAAGCGCGGGCCGCCGCGCGCTGCGGCGGCGTCCTTGCATCAATGACAGAGCGCGCCCAGGGTTCGCTTGATCTGGCGCAAATCCGCCGCGGCGCCGGGTCGCGCGCCTCGCTGGCATTTTCCCGCGGCGCCGGTATGGTGCGGCGCCAGTTGCGCTTTTCCGAAACTGCCTGATGCGATGACACGGCGGATCACGATCAAGGACGTGGCCAAGGCCGCGGGCGTGCATGCGTCCACGGTGTCGCGCGCGCTCGATCCGAACTCCAAGCATCCGATCTCCAAGGACGTGATCGCGCGGGTGCGCAAGATCGCCAAGCGGCTCGGCTTCAAGGCCAATGCCGCGGGCTATTCGCTGAAGACCCGGCGCTCGCGGCTCGTCGGCGTCATCATCCCCGACATCACCGATCCGGTGTTCCCGCCGATCATCCGCGGCCTCGAGGCCGGCCTCGAGCGTCACGGCTATGCCGCGCTGCTCGCCAACACCGACGGCGAGCGCAAGCGCGAGGCCGAGCTGGTCGAGATCATGACCGCGCGCGGCGTCGACGGGCTGGTGCTGGCGAGCGTGTCCTATCACGATCGGCTGTTGAAGCGGCCGAGCGTGAAGGGCCTGCCGGTGGTGACGGTGGCGCGGCACACCGACGATCCGAAGATTTCCCGTGTCGTGCACGACGAGGAATCCGGCTTCCGGCAGCTGCTCACCTATCTGGCGCAGAACGGTCACCGCCGCATCGCCGACGTCGCCGGTCCGCAGGACATCTCCACCGGCCGCAACCGGCAGTCGGCGTTCCAGCGCTTCGCCGCCGAGCTCGGCATCGAGATCTGCCGCACCGTGTTCGCCAGGGCGTTCAACGAGCAGGAAGGCGAGCGCTGTGCCGAGGCGCTGATGGCGGACGATCCCGGCTTCACCGCGGTGGTGTGCGCCAACGACCGGCTCGCGATCGGCGTGATCGCCGCGCTCAAGCGCCATGGCCGCCGCTGCCCGGAGGACGTCTCGGTGACCGGATTCAACGACATGCCGATGGTCGAGCGCCTGGCGCCGGCGCTGACCACGGTGCGCGCGGAGCAATACCGCATCGGCTTCGAGGCGGCGGAGTTGCTGGTCGAGCTGATGACGCAGGACCCCGACAAGCGGCAGGGCCGCGAGGTCCGGCTGCCGGTCGAGCTGGTGGTGCGGGACTCGACGCGGCGCAACGGTTGAGTGCAGCCTGCGCATCGGCGGCCTGCGCATCGGCGCGGAGCCGTTCGCTTAATGTGCGCCGGACCGGCTGCGACCGGGCGCGGGGTTGCAATCCGGCCGCCGCTAAGGCAAACGATTGCCGTACGAAGGCGCGTAACGAAGGGAGCGCGACGCCGTGAAGATCGGGTTTGCAGGGCTGGGCGACATGGGATCCCTGATGGTCCCCCGCCTGATGGAGGCCGGCCACCAGGTCACCGGCTGGAACAGGACCAAGGCCAAGGCGGACGAGCTGATCGCCGCCGGCATGCGCTGGGCCGACAGCCCGGCGGAGGCGGCGCGCGACGCCGACGTGATGGTCTCGATCGTCACCGACAGCAAGGCGGTGCGTGCGGTCGCGCTCGGCGAGCAGGGCATCATCGCCACGCTGAGGCCGGGCGCGGTCTATGTCGACATGAGCACGATCGAGCCCGACGTCAGCCGCGCGGTGGCGCAGGAGTTCGCCGCCAAGGGCCTGCGCATGCTCGATGCGCCGGTGTCCGGCAGCCCGGTCACGGTCAAGGCCGGGCAGGCCTCGATCATGGTCGGCGGCGACGAGGCGGCGTTCGAACAGGTCAAGCCGGTGCTGCTCGCGATCGGTCCCAAGGTGACGCGGATCGGCGGCAACGGGCTCGCCTGCCAGATGAAGATCGCGGTCAACCTGCTGCTGATGGTCGAGGTCATCGCTTTCGGCGAGGCGGTCGCGCTCGCCGAGAAGGGCGGCGTCGCGCGCGAGGTCGCGGTCGACGCCATCCTCAAGAGCGTCGCGGCCTCGCCGGTGCTGGCCTATCGCGGCCCGTTCGTGATCGAAGGCCGCATGCCGGCAAAGCCGCTCGCCGATGTCACGCTGCAGCAGAAGGACATGCTGCTCGCGCTCGATCTCGGCCGCAAGCTCGGCAGCCCGGTGCCGCTCGCCGCCGCCGCCAACGAGATGATGAACGCCTGCCGCGGTCTCGGCATCGACCACCGCGATTTCGTCACCGCCCATGAAGTCTACCGCCGTCTTGGAGGACAACAGTGACAGCGAAAGCCTACCGCACCAATATCCGGGACGTTCCGCTCGAGCGCGGCCTGCGCGAGGACGAGGGCTGGATCGACATGCAGGTGCAGTTCCTGGTCGACAGGAAGACCGCGGGCGCCAACAACGTCGTCGGCTGGACCGTGCTCAAGCCGGGGGCGCGGCATGAGCGGCATCTGCACACCAATTGCGACGAGTTTTTCATCGTGATCAAGGGCAAGGGCCACATCTACACCGACACCGGCGAAGAGCCGGCCGGCGAGGGCGACGTGGTCTATTCGCCGCGCGGGGTCTGGCACGGCTTCAACAACACCTCGACCGAGGACGTGGTGCTGGTGTGGGGCTGGATGGGCGCGGGCTCGATCGAGGAATCGGGCTACCGCATTCCCGACAGCAAGTGATCCGGAACGGCCGATGAGCGACGCCGTGCAGGATCCGCGCATCAAGGCCGGCCTCGACCGGCAGTTCGCGGACTGGCGCGCGCAGATCCGCGCCGGACGCACCGCGCTCGGCTGGAAGGTCGGCTTCGGCGCGCCCGACGCGCTGACGCGGCTCAAGATCGCGGCGCCGCTCACCGGCTATCTGCTGGCGCAGAACGTGCTGCCGTCCGGCGCGACCTGCGATCTCACCGGCTGGGTGAAGCCGCTCGCGGAGCCGGAGATCGCCGTGCATCTCGCACGCGATCTCGCCGCCGGCCGCTCCGAGGACGAGGCGCGCGCCGCGATCGGAGCGCTGGCGCCGGCAATCGAGCTCGCCGACGTGACGTTTGCGCCGAACGAGCCGGAGGACATCCTCGCCGCCAACATCTATCAGCGCCACCTGATCCTCGGCACTGCCGACGCCAGCCGCGCCGGCGCGCGGCTCGACGGCATGACCGGGACGCTGATCGTCGACGGGGAGGAGGGTACCGCGCTCGCCGACCTTGAAGCCAATACCGGCCGCATCGTTGCCATCGTCAAGCACATCGCCGACACGCTCGGCGCCATGGGCGAGACGCTGCGCGCCGGGCAGATCATCATCGCCGGCTCGGTGGTGCCGCCGCTGTTCGTCGGGCCGCAGCACCGCGAGGTCGCGTTCCGGCTCGATCCGATCGGCACCGTGTCGGTCCGGTTCGCGCACGGCGCCCCGGCGGCGTGAGGGTGTGACGCCGTGAACGCGCCGATCGCCGCCAGCACCACCGCCACCGCCACAGCGACCGGCGCGCCGGACATCGTCATCCGCGACGCCTACGTGATGACCATGGATGCGGCGATCGGCGACCTGCCGCGCGGCGACGTCCATGTCCGCGGCGAGGCGATCGTCGCGGTTGAGCCGCGCATCGACGCCGCGGCATGGCCGTCGGGCGCGCGCATCATCGACGGCAGCGGCATGATCCTGATGCCCGGCCTGATCGACGCGCACACCCATCTGTGGTCGTCGCAGATGCGCGGCCACTTCGCCTGTACGCCGGAGCGCACCTATTTCCGCACCCGCAACCGGCTCGCCGACGGCTACACCGCGCAGGACATGTATGCCGGCACCCGGCTCGGCGCCGCCGAGGCGCTGCATTCCGGCATCACCACGGTGATCGACTTCTGCCACAACAACCGCAACCGCGACTTCGCCGAGCAGTCGATCCGGGCGCTCACCGAGACCGGCATCCGCGCCTGCTTCCAATACGGCGCCTCGACCATCTCGCAGCCGACGGACGCGATCGACCTCGATCATCTCGCCTGGCTCGCCGGCAACTGGCGCGCGGTCGTCGGCGACGCGCCGGTGTCGCTCGGGCTCGGCTGGCGCGGTCCGCTCGGCATCGTCACCATCACCGAACGCCAGCCCAGGCCGGACTGGAGCGTGGCGCGGCGCGAGCTCGAGGTGGCGCGCGCCCACGGCCTGCCGGTCGCGATCCATGTCAGCGGCATCACCGCACAGCGGCAGTTCGCGGCGCTGCTGGATGCCGGCGTGCTCGGCCCCGACATCCAACTCATCCACATGACCGCGCCGTCGCCGCCGCAGCTTGCCGCGATCGCCGAGAGCGGCGCCGCGGTGGCGCTGACGCCGCTGACCGAGCTGCGCGTCGGCTACGGCGTGACCCGGCTCGGCGACTTCCTCGAGGCCGGCGTGCGGCTCGGCCTCGGCATCGATTCCAATTCGCTCGCCGGCAGCGCCAACCTGTTCGCGGTGATGAAGCTGTTCCAGCTCATCGAGGCCGGCTGCAAACAGGACGAGCTGGCGATCGACGCGCGGCGGCTCATCGCGCTCGCCACCATCGAGGGCGCCCGCTCGCTCGGGCTCGACGGCCTGATCGGCTCGATCACGCCGGGCAAGAAGGCCGACCTGATCCTGCTCGACGCCGGGGCCTGGAACATGGGATTGTTCGCCGACGATCCGGCGCATCTGATCGTGGAGGCGGCCGGCCCGGCCAATGTCGATACGGTGATCGTCAACGGCCGGGTGCTGAAGGCCGGCGGCCGGCTCACCGGACTCGACCGCGCCGAGGTGATGGCCGCGGCCCGGGCGTCGATCGCCGCGATCCTGGAGCGCGTGTCGTGAACGCGCCGCCGGCTCGGATTTCATCCGTCGCGCCTTGCCGGGCGGGCGGCAACGGAGGGAGAACGCCCGCAATCGGCTTGAGGCGTCCTGCTGGGGGTCATGGGCATTAGTTTTGAGTTGTTGTTGAATGCGATTTTGGCTGGGTTGTTGCTGGGCGGGTTTTACGCTGCGGTGACGATCGGGCTGTCGATTTCGTTCGGGATCCTGGACATCGTCAACATCGCG
>Ga0180222_1000893_pt1 | contig 37313 bp, 33 predicted proteins | sample eDN5th37CKraftOP_FD_151336 | JGI IMG/M metagenome (GOLD analysis project Ga0180222, IMG submission 151336) | Enriched Organic Plus compost microbial communities from Emeryville, California, USA - eDNA 5th pass 37_C Kraft OP (version 2) (version 2) ...
GGAGACAAGAATGCCGATCAAGGACGACTATTATATCGAGATGTGGAAGCAGGTTCTGTCTCTCTCCCGCCTGAAGGCAGACGAGCGCGTGGTTGTCCTCACGACGGAAGGAAGCCGCCCCGTGAATGTCGACGCGGCGCAGCGTTCGGCAATGGCCATGGGCGCTTCCATGTTCCGGCTTGAATTGCCTCCGATGCCACCGCGCGGCCTTGCGGGGGTTCCCGTCAAAGGGATCACGCCGTTGTCGAGCAACAAGCTCGCGGTCGAGACGTTGAAACAAGCCGACCTTGTAATCGATCTAATCGGTCTTCTTCATTCACCGGAGCAGACGGAGATCCTTGCCGCGGGAACACGGATGCTGATGGTGATCGAGCCGCCGGAAATTCTGGCGCAGATGCTGCCCAGTCTCGACGACAAGCGTCGTGTCATGGAAGCCAACCGCAAATTGAAGTCGGCCAAAACGATGCACGTCACGTCGCAGGCCGGCACCGATCTTATGATGCAGCTCGGCGCATATGCCACGCTGCCCGAATACGGTTTTGCCGACGACCCCGGACATTGGGATCATTGGCCAAGCGGATTCCTCGCGACCTGGCCGAAGGACAACACGGCGAACGGCCGGGTTGTCATCGACATCGGCGACATGCTGTTTCCGATGCAGATGTACGTGATGTCGCCCATCACGCTGGAAATCGAGAACGGCTTCATCCGTAAAATAGAAGGCGGGTTCGAAGCGGCTTACCTCCGGCGGCATATCGACAACTATATGGATCCGCTCGCATACGCCGTGTCGCATGTCGGCTGGGGAATGCAGCCCAAGGCGAAATGGACGGGTCTCGGCATGCGCGACAAGTCGGGAGGGATCGGCATGGACGCCCGTTCCTTCGAAGGAAATTTTCTCTTCTCGACCGGCCCTAACGGCGAAGGCGGCGGCTCCAACCATTCCGCGTGTCACGTCGACATCCCGATGGCAGGCTGTTCGGTTTCACTCGACGGCATGCCGATAACGAGAGACGGGGTTATCGTCGATCGGGATCTGGTCGCGGCAGGCTAGCCCCGCATGGTGGATCCGACATCGCTGTCCGCCGTCGCGATCGCGGACAGGATGCGAGAGGGCCGACTTTCGGCTGTCTCGGTGGCGGAAGCTTATCTTGCGCGCATCGACGCTCGCGAGCCGGTCATCCGGGCTTTTGCGCATTTCGATCCGCTCGCCGTCTTGAAGGAAGCGGAGATCGCCGACGGCCGCCCGCTGCCGCCCCTGCATGGCCTTCCTCTCGGCGTGAAGGACGTGCTGGACACCGCCGATATGCCGACCGCTTATGGATCGCCCATCTGGTCCGGCTATCGACCCAAAGCGGACGCCGCGGCGGTCGCGTTGGCGCGCCGTGCCGGTGCGATTGTCATGGGAAAGACGGTGACCGCCGAGTTCGCCGCGCGCCATCCGGGCCCCACGCGGAATCCGGTCAATCCGGAACATACGCCCGGAGGGTCTTCCTCCGGCTCCGCGGCGGGCGTTGCCGCCGGCTTTTTTCCTTTCGCGCTGGCCACGCAGACAGCGGGAAGCATCATTCGACCCGCGGCATTCTGCGGCGTAGTGGGGTTCAAGCCGACCAAGGGAACCATTCATCGAGCGGGCATGCGCGTCATGAGCGAAACGCTCGACACGATCGGCGCGATCGCGCGCACGGTCGCGGATTGCGCGCTGCTGGTGGGCGCTGTCGGCAGCCGGGATCTCGGCAATCCCGATCGTCGCCCGGAGCGACGGCCTCGTTTTGGACTTTGCATGGGCCACGCTCCCGAGCGTGCTGAAGCGAGCACGGTCGAGCTGATCGAGAATGTCGCGCGTGCCGCGGAAAAAGCGGGCGCGACGATCGCGCCCTTCGACTTGCCCGAGCCGATAGCCGCCGCGGCATCCATCCATCGCACGATCATGTATGCCGAAGGAGCGCAGGGTCTCTCGTGGGAGCTCAATACCGCTCCCGAGCTGCTGTCGGAAGCATTGCGTGAGCATCTGGAGTGGGGACGGGCGCAACCCAGGGAGTCGCTTGAGAAAGCGTATCGCATCCTGCGTGATGCCCGGCGCTTCTTTGCCGAGGCGACTCGGGACTTTGACGCCGTTCTTACGCCCAGTGCACCGGGCGAGGCGCCGGAAGGGCTCGCATCTACAGGGGATTCGGTCTTCAATCTGCTGTGGACGGCTCTTGCCGTTCCGTGCGTCACCGTACCTGCGGGGCATGGTCCGAAGGGACTGCCGCTCGGCATACAGATCGTTGCGCGAAGGAGTGAGGATCGTGCCGCGCTGGCCTGGGCGGAGTGGATCAGGAACGCCATTGGTTAGCGGACGTGATACCAGTTGGCCCTGATTTTGCTCCTTATGATGTTTTGCGAGGGGACGTTCCGCGGGTAGCGAGGAGATGTACATGGTAAGGAATGAGAACCCCAATTTGCGCGGGAGGTTCATCAAGAGCCCGCAGGATTTCTGCGGCGCGCTCTTTCTGCTGGCAGTCGCGCTGATTTCGTTGTGGCTTGTCGCTCCCTTGTCGGAGGCGACGGGGTTTCAGATGGGAACCGGAACGGCGCCGCGTCTGTTCGCCGTCTTTCTTGCTGCAACTTCGGCGGTTGTTATCGTCAGAAGCTTTTTCTTCGAAGGGTTGCCGATCCAGGGGTTTGCCCTGCGCGGGCCGCTGACGATACTTGGCTCGGTGATTTTCTTTGCTCTCGCCATCAGGCCTCTGGGTTTTGCGCTGACCGCGTTTGTCACGACGCTGATCGCGTCCTTCGCTTCGTCCGAAGTGCGTGTCCGCGAGGCGCTGGTTTTCTCGTTCGGACTGGCGGTTTTCTGTTGCCTCGTCTTCATTTACGCAATTCGACTGCCGTTTTCCCTTTGGCCGGCGTGGTGAGCTCGATATGAGCGAGATCGTCAACAATCTCGGCTTGGGGATGTCGATCGCCCTTTCGCCGATCAATGTCATGCTGTGTCTGATCGGCGCGCTGCTTGGAACCCTCGTCGGCGTATTGCCGGGATTGGGCGCCGTCGCAACGATCGCGATGCTTCTGCCGATAACCTACGGCATGGATCCGATCGGCGCGCTGATCATGCTCGCCGGTCTTTATTACGGCGCGCAATATGGCGGATCGACCACGGCCATTCTCGTCAACATCCCCGGTGAGGTGTCGTCGCTGGTAACGACGCTGGACGGCTATCAGATGGCGCGGCGCGGACGGGCAGGAGCCGCGCTCGCCATTGCGGCGATTGGCTCGTTTGCGGCTGGATGCATCGCTACCGTGCTGGTGGCGCTATTCGCAGTGCCGCTCACCTCAATCGCGCTGGTTTTCGGGCCGCCGGAGTATTTTTCACTCATGGTGCTCGGCCTGATCTGCGCGGTCGTGCTGACCAATGCGTCGCTTGTGAAATCGCTCGTCATGATCGGAGCCGGTCTTCTGCTCTCAACCGTGGGCGCCGACGTTCAGACGGGCCAGAACCGGCTCACCCTGGGTCTTGTGGAGCTTGCGGACGGAATCGATTTCGTGGTGCTTACGATCGGTGTCTTCGGCTTCTCCGAGATTCTGAGGAATCTGGAATCGCCGGAAGAGCGGGCGGTGCTGAATCAGCGTGTGCGAAACCTCATGCCCACGATAAAGGACTTGCGGGACTCCGCTCCTTCGATCCTGCGGGGCACGGGCCTGGGGTCCCTGCTTGGCGTTCTGCCTGGTGGCGGGACGATTCTCGCCACCTACGCGTCGTATATTCTGGAGAAGAAGATATCGAACACGCCGGAGCAGTTCGGGCAGGGGGCGATTCAGGGCGTGGCCGGACCGGAAAGCGCCAATAACGCGGCGGCGCAGACCTCCTTCATTCCGCTTCTTTCGCTCGGCATTCCTGCCAACGCCGTCATGGCGATGATGGTCGGCGCCATGATGCTGCATGGTCTTACGCCCGGCCCGCAGATCATGACGCAGCAGCCGGGATTCTTCTGGGCGATGATTGCCTCGATGTGGATCGGCAACCTGATGCTGCTCGTCATCAACCTGCCGATGGTGGGCATCTGGGTGCGCCTTCTGAAGGTACCTTACCGGCTGCTTTTCCCGGCCATCACCATCTTTTGCTGCATCGGCGTTTACTCGGCGGCGAACTCCAGCTTCGACGTCATCCTGACTGCGCTGTTCGGGTTCCTTGGTTTCATGCTCGTTCGCTTTGGCTTTGAAGTGACGCCCTTGGTGCTTGCCTTTGTTCTCGGCCCGATGATGGAGGAGAACCTGCGCCGCGCGATCCTGATGTCCTACGGCGATCCGTTGGTGTTCGTGGAGGAGCCGATCTCCGCCGCAATCCTTGTCGTGGCCGCATTCATGCTCCTGATCGCCATCCTGCCGACGATCCGGCGCGGCCGTGTGAAGGTCTTTGCTGAATAGCTACTGGTCCGCGCAATCGGGATGTCGAGGGCGGAATGGATCGCCCGTTGCCTCAAGGGCCCGGGCGGTCCGCAATACGATTCCGTCTCCGTACATCGGACCGACAATTTGCAGGCCGACCGGCAGTCCTTCGGCGGTATATCCGCAGGGCAAAGAGAGCGCCGGCTGGCCGCTCATGTTGAACGGATACGTGAACGGCGCCCAGTTGAGCCAATGGTTGTCATAGCCCTCCGGAGCGATCCGGCCGACGGCGAAGGGAGCGACAGCGGCGGCCGGCGTGACCAGCATGTCGAAGCGTTCGTGGAACAAACGCGCCGCGCGCGAAATCTGAATCTGGAAGTCGTAGGCCTCGAGGAATTGCAGGCGGGTGACGCGCCTGCCTTCCTCGACCATCTGAGCCAATCCCGAATCAAGCAAGGCAATTTGATCCGCCGAATAGGCCCGCAGCCCATGAGATACGCCGGTTGCGAAATAGGTGCGGAACGCCTGGCGCGCGTCGGGTAGCGGTGCCTCGATCTCCTCGACAGTCGCGCCGAGGTCGTCAAATCGACGGACGGCTTGCCGCACCAGCGCGGCGACCTGCGAATCCACCTTGGCGTGACCGAGGGTCGGGCTGTAGGCAATCCGCATACCCCGCAGCGAATTCTCCTGATCGAGCGATGACAGGAAATTCTCGTGCGATGGCGGGAGCGCGTTCCAGTCGCGCATATCCGGCCGTGCAACGATGTTCAACATCAGCGCGGCGTCTCGCACCGTGCGGGCGATCAGTCCGATGTGTCCGAGCGTCCAGAGCGAGCTCGGAGGGAAGGCGGAAATGCGGCCCCTCGTCGCCTTCAAGCCGACAAGGCCGCAAAAAGATGCGGGAATTCGGACGGAGCCTGCCGCATCGGTGCCGAGCGAAGCGGCGCCCATCCCCGAAGCGACGGCGGCTGCGGACCCTCCACTCGACCCGCCCGGCGTCATGTCGAAATTCCATGGATTTCGAGTAATGCCGGTGAGGGGACTGTCGGTTACGGTCTTCCAGCCGAATTCGGGTGTCGTCGTCTTGCCGAGAATAATCGCTCCGTCTTCCCGAATGCGTGCCACAGCGGGGGCGTCGAAGTCGCCGGCGGCGGTGCTGGTCGTCCGTGAGCCGGAGCGGGTTGGCCAATCCCGGGCGCGAATGGAATCCTTGACGGTCAGCGGGATGCCATCCAGCGCACCGGCGGGCTCGTTCTTCAGCCAACGGGCTTCGGACTGGCGCGCGAGTTCCCGAAGGCGATCCGCCTCGTCGAGGAGCACGAATGCATTGAGGCGCGGTTCAAGCCGCTCTATCTGCTGAAACGTTGCATCGAGGACTTCGACAGGAGAGATCGCGCGCGTACGATAGAGCTCAAGCAGTTCTTCGATGGATGTGAGCAGCATTCCGCGCAGTCCGGCTATACCGGCACGGTTGCGGCATCGTAGCTGAATATCCAATCCAGACTTTGGCCGGTGACCTGGCGTTCGCCCCAGCTGCGGCGTACATAGTCCACGGCCGTCTTCGGATCGGCGAGCGCCGGGTTATGGAAGCGTTGGATATTGTCAGCCGACCCCCGTACGACTTTATAAGCCCGCTCGAACCGCGCTGCTTCATACGCCTTGAGCGCCTGCTCGATATCCTGCGGATACCTTTGGAAAGCGCGCGCGAGCACGAGTCCGTCCTCGATTGCAATCGATGCGCCCTGGGCGAGAAACGGAACCATGCTGTGGCAGGCATCGCCCAGTAGCGTGGCCCGTCCAACGGCCCATTTGTCGAGCGGCTTGCGATAGAGAAATGCCCACTTCAGCGGCCTGTCGATGGCACGCATCAATGCGTGCACTTCCTCGTGCCAGCCTTTGAAATCGTTCAGGCATTCCTCGGTCGTGCCGGCCATCGTCCACGATTCGACTTCCCATTTCTCGTGCTCGACAACGGCGTTCACGTTCATGATCTCGCCGCCGCGCAAGGGATAGTGCACGACGTGGCCGTTCGGCCCGACCCAGTTTACGCCGACGGGCTGATGGAGGCTTTCGGGAAGCCGTTCCATCGGAATGACTCCGCGCCAGCTCATAAGGCCCGTGTAGGTGGGCCTGTCGGGACCGAAGAGGCTGGCGCGCACCGAGGAATGCACGCCGTCGGCGCCGATCAGCGCTGCCCCGGTCGCCTTTTCACCGTTCTCGAAGAAGGCAGTTACGCCTTTGCCGTCCTGCGCGATGCTCGCGCAACGAAAGCCGAGATGAATGGCATCGGGCTTCTCGTTGCGGACTCCTGCGAGCAGGGCGTTGTAGAGATCGGCGCGATGGAGGGTGAGGTAGGGAGCGCCAAATTTTGTGGCGTCGCGGCCGCTCAGGTCGAGGGCGGGGAACGTCTCGCCTGTGTTCCATATTCTGATGATCTTGGCGGTCGGCCGGAATGCGACTTTCGACAGTTCCCGTTCGATGCCGAGATCAATCAGAACCTTCGTCCCATTGGGGCCGATTTGCACGCCGGCGCCGACTTCGCCGAGACGGCCGGACTGTTCGTAGATTTCGACATCGAAGCCGCGTCTCAGTAATGCGAGGGCGGCCGTGAGGCCGCCCAGGCCGGCTCCGATAATGAGAATGGGAGCGTTCGGCTTATTCATGGGCCGTCATCGGTTCACCTAAACACTCTCGATGGATGCGGGAGGCGCTTACTTATCCACCTTGAGGCCGAGCTCTTTCACGATCTCCGCTGATTTCTCGGAATACGCCTTCAATTCCGAGTCGAACTTCTCGATGTCGCCGCCGCCCGGCTGGAGAGCCCAGCTCGAAATCTTCTCCCGGATTTCAGGCTTCGCGAGCGCGGTCTGGAAAGCGCTCTGCCACTTCTTCAGGACATCGGCGGGGATGTCGGCGGGCGCGACAACGCCATAGACCGCATCGGTGAGCACGACCGGAATTTTCTTCTCGGCGAGTGTCGGGACTCCGGGGAATTTCGGCGAACTTTCCTTCGCGGCCAGTGCCAGGGCCTGCATCTTCCCGCTTGCGACGGGCTGCACCGCATCGCCGATGCTGGCAAACATGAAGTCGAGCCGGCCGCCCATGAGGTCGGTATAGGCGGGCGCGGCGCCGGTATAAGGAATGTGCGCCGCCTTGATGCCCGTGATGCGCAGGAATTCGGCGGACAAGAGATGATTGGAGGTGCCGGGGGCTGCGCCGAACTTGAAGGGGCGGTCGCCAGCTTTCTTGGCTGCCGCGATAAACGCTTCCAGATCGCCCTTGAAATCCGGCCGGGCGACGAGGGCGTGGGACAGCGAGGCCATCAGGGCGACCGGCTTGAAGTCCCGGAGCGGCACGTAGCTGAGATCGGGACGCAAGGCGCCGTTGACAAAAAACGAGTTGGACATCACCAGCAGCGTCTTGCCATCGCGGGGCGCGCGAAGCACATGCTCCGTGCCAAGGACCGTCGCGGCACCGGGATGATTTTCGACGACAATCGTCCGGCCGAGTTCCTTCTCCAATTCCGGCACGAGAAGACGTGTCGTGGTGGTGATCATGCTTCCCGCAGGAAACGGCACAATGATCGTTAGCGTGCCCTCCGGCATCTCCTGGGCTGACGCGGGCCCCGCGGACAGAATGGCTGCAGCGGAAATTGCGGAGAGAAGGACGGCTCGGCGAGAAAACTTGATCATCATCAACTCCAATTGGCAGCGCTCGACAGCGGCCGCGACAGGGAACTGGCGCAACGGATCGTCAGCGGACATTCAGCGATCCGGCGTCAATCAGCCGGAAGTTCGGCGGGTTCCGATGTAATATTAAGAGGCCGAAAGCATTGATTGCACAAACGGGAAATCATTATTGATTTATCAGCGGCCCGTATAAATAGGATTGAACCACCGCTTGAAGCGGCCACTGATCAACTGACGAGGGGATGCTGAAAACGCGCAGAGTCGCGCGGGTTTCGAGCGGCTCGAGCCGGCAGCAACGCCCGTTTCCCACCCTTCATCGCTTTTGAGAACTCCCTGGTCGAAACTTCGATGAAGGCACTCATCGCCTGGGTGTGACGGCGCCCGTTCTTCGTGAAACAGCAAAAATCCAGAGCCGGGTCGAGCTTGGCTATGTGTCTCACTTTCAAGCCGGAATAGGAGCGAGCAAACAACGCCAAGGACGGCACGATAGCCGCCCCCATTCCCGTCTGAACCATCGCAATCTGCGTTTCGACCGAACCGACGGCCATGTTGGGCGGCGACAACCGTCCGACGCGGGCCAACTCCTGATCGATATATCGCTGAAGCGGATCGTCCGGCTTCAGGGCGATCATTGGCATTGCAGGCAAATCTTCCCAACGCAGATTATTGGATCGGCAGTCGCCGGGTTTCTCGCCCTTATGCTGTGTCGAAGACGCGGAGATGAATGCAAGAGAGACCGGGAAAATCGGATGGCGTTCGAGCGTGCTTTGACGCAACGCATCGACGCACAGGCCGAGGTCGACGTGACCGGCTTCGACTTGCGCATGAACCTGCGGAAAAGGAATCTCGACCACTTCAAGCGTGATATTTGGATGCGCCGCAAGGAATTCCTGGCAGATTGCAGGAAGGAATCCGGAGCAGACAAGCGGCGTCGCGCCGATCCGCAGCGACTGATCGATGTGGCTGTTCAGCTCGCGAAGCTGCATTGCGATCGATCTGAGATCCGAGACGGTGCGGGTTGCCACCGGCAATAATGCTTTTCCCGCTTCGGTCAGGGATACGACGCGCGTCGTTCGCTCGAACAGGCGGCAACAGAGTTGCCGCTCCAAGCTGCGGATCATGGTGCTGAGGCCGGCTTGCGTAACGTGCATCTTTTCCGCGGCTCGCGTGAAGCTGCCGAGGTTGGCCACATGCAGGAACGCCGTCAGTTCCCGAGTCGACAAATTCATAACCATCACCGCTGGCTGGGCTCCCGATGAAAGCGGCAAGCCAGTTTAAAAGAATTACATCTGCGCGGTGGAAGATCAAATGGAACTGGGGGTGATGCAGAAGCGTGCTCGATGCGGAATAAATAGGCATATCAATGCCTTGAATAATCCGGGGCTTGGCGAAGTGCCCGCCGTTCAAGAGGCAGTTCCTTCCCAGGAAGGGTCACGCTCACGGGCGAGGGGACGCCAATTGCGAGGCGGTTACATGCCGGCGAGGGGGCAATTCGTCCCGCTATTGCGGGGCCTGCTTTCGCCGATTCCGTTGGCGCTGGTGCCAGCCATTCAGGTTGCGGCTAATCCACCCAACGTCGATGAGAGGCGAGTGCGGCATGCGCTGCGGCAGTAGAGCATCTGGTCAGCGCTGCGCTCGTGTCTGCATCCTGGCGAACATTCCTTCCGGAAATCCGGCTTCAAGAATTCTGTTGCATCAGCATTGAGCAACGTTTGCAGCAAGGCCGGCGCGAGATGTTTCCTTGTACGATTCTTTCATATCAATTCCGGTCTGCATCATTGTTCGTATGACTTCGTCTAACGTAACCCGGTGTGTCCCGTCGCCGTGCAGGGCGAGCGAAGCAGCGGCTATGGCCTTCTGTGCTCCGACGGCGTTTCGCTCGATGCAGGGAATCTGCACCAACCCACCCACAGGATCACAGGTCATACCAAGATGATGTTCCATGGCAATCTCTGCCGCGTTTTCAATCTGCGCGGCGGAGCCGCCCGAAACGGCTACTAATCCGGCCGCCGCCATGGCTGCCGCCGAGCCGACTTCGCCCTGGCAGCCTACCTCCGCACCTGAAATCGATGCGTTTCGTTTGATCAGGCCGCCGATTGCCGCTGCGGTGAGCAGGAATTCCCGCGATCCTTCCACCGTAAAGTCCGGATAGAAGTCGCGATAGTAGCGCAGGACGGCCGGTATAACGCCGGCCGCGCCATTTGTTGGTGCTGTAACCACGCGCCCACCGGCCGCGTTCTCTTCGTTTACAGCAATGGCAAAGAGGCCGACCCAATCCATGGCATGATGGGGGCGAACGGTGTTTCTGTTCTGGTCGGCCAGCAAGCTGGCGTGGAGGGATTTTGCCCGGCGTTGCACGCGGAGGCCACCAGGAAGTTCGCCTTCGGCCTCAAGTCCTTCCGCGATGCAAGCGAACATTGCTTTCCTGATGGCATCAAGGCCCGCTTCTACTTCTTTTTGAGATCGTTCCGTTCGCTCGTTTTCAAGCTGGATGGCTGCGATCGACAGCCCAGTTTTCCGGCTCGTTTCCAGAAGCTCCGCCGCCGTCTCATATGCATGGACCCATTTCGTCCGGGAGTGGATGTGCTGACTTCCATCCTTCTCGATGAATCCGCCGCCGACCGAATAATAGACTTCCTGCTTCATTGCGTTTCCACAGGTCCCGAATGCGCTAAAGCGCATTGCGTTGCTGTGCCGCGGAAAGGTGGTTTCGACGTTGAACTCGATATCGTTCGCGGGATCAAACGCAGCTCTTGCGTTGCTTCCAAGCGCGATTTTCTTTTCCACGCTTAGCCGCGACAGGATTCTGTCGGCCGTTGTCCGGTCTATGTTCTGCGGCTCTACGCCAAGCAAGCCGAGACACACTGCGCGGTCGGTCGCATGTCCTCGGCCGGTCCAGGCCAGAGACCCGAACAACTCCACGCGAATATGTCGGATATCGCTGCGGCGCTCAATGTCGTGGCGAAATGCACGAGCCGCAACCATTGGACCAACCGTATGAGAGCTTGATGGACCAATGCCGATTTTGAAGAGATCGAAGACGCTGGTCATGATCGGTCCTGCATTTACGCGTTCGCCGATGTTTTGTTATCAACTAAACCGTTGACAGCGTCAATGAGCCTTCCTAGGCTTGGTTTCGTGCTCCAGCCGACCGCTTCCGGCGCGGAGTGGATGACCCTCTTTTTGGAAGGAGATGGGCAATGCTTCGCGCTTGGATACTGGCGGCGGGGCTGGGGCTTGCGCTCTATGGGAGCGCGGCACGGGCCGCCGAAGAGATCAACTTTACCTTGAACTACATTGCCGGCGGGGATCATGCCCCGCTTTATTATGCCCGGCAGCAGGGATGGTTCTCCGATGCGGGCCTAAACGTCACGATCCTGCAGGGGCAAGGCTCGGCGGCGACCCTCCGTCACATCGCGGCAGGCAGCAGCCAAGTCGGTATCGTCGACATGGCGACGGTCCTCATCGGTATGAGCAAGGGCGTGGATGCTGTGGGGGTGATGAACATCTATGCAAATTCCCCTTATGGGATTTATTGGCTCAAGAGCTCCGGCGTTGCATCGGTGGCGGATCTGGCGGGGCGCAAGATCGGCACGCCGCCCGGCGATGCCGCGCGTAATCTCTGGGTGCCGCTGGCGCGCAAGGCGCAGATCGATCCGCGCTCGGTTTCCTGGGTCAACATTTCGGCGGCGACCAAGCTTGCGGCGCTCAAGAGCGGAACGATCGATGCCACGACCACCTTTTATACGAGCCATTATCTCTATCTCCGCGAACTCGGGGACAATCTCGGCTATGCGGCCTGGCATGAGTACGGCATCAACTCCTACAGCAACTCCGTTGTCTTCAATAAGAGCTATGCTGCCAGCCATTCCGACCAGGTCCGGGCCTTCGTGGGCGTCGTCCAGAAGGCTTATATCGCTTGCGTGCAGACGCCGGATCCGTGCATCGATGCCCTTGTAGTCGCCAACTCCGGCCTGAAGCGCGACGACATGATGAACGCCTGGCTGGCGACGGTCGAGTTGATGACGACGAAAGACGCTTCGTCGATCGCGTTCGGCACATTTCTGCCGGAGCGCATGGCGTCCGACTATCATTTGGTGAAGGAGTATTTCGGGCTCGATCGCGAGTTCGACGTCAAGGGCTCCTACTCGAATGACTTCCTTGATCCAAAGCTCCGGCTGGCCAAATAAGACATACGAAGTGGAAGATCTGAATGAGCCCTCATGTCGTTGTTATCGGCGCGGGTATCGTCGGTGCATGCAGTGCCGGCTGGCTTCAACGCAAAGGCTTTGCCGTCACCATAATTGACCGTGAGGGACCAGGCGAAGCCACTTCGTTCGGCAATGCCGGATCCCTATCGCCGACGGCCGTGCTGCCTGTGGCCATGCCTGGCATGATCAAGCAGATTCCCGGCTGGCTGCTGGATCCTCTTGGACCGTTGACCGTACGCTGGTCGTATCTGCCCAAGGCCATGCCATGGCTCGTGCGCTTTCTGCGTTCCGCCAGCCAGGAGCAAATGTGGAAGACGGCGGCAGGCATGAGCGCGTTGCTCAATCCGATCTTCGAGTGCTACGGCCCGCTTCTGAAGAATGCCAGGGCTGAGAACCTGATCCGCCGGGAAGGCTGTCTTTATGTCTATGACAGCGAGGCCTCCTTCCTGGCCGACCGCTCCTTGCAGGATTTGCGACGCCGGCTCGGAGCACGACTTGACGTGATCAACGGTGACGAGATTCGGCAGTTGGAGCCGGGACTCTCGCCCCGATTCAAATGGGGGCTGTTTGCACCGGATAACGGTCTGACCGTTAACCCGCACCGCTTGACGCGCACCCTCGTTGAGCAGGCCGTGGCCGACGGCGGCACGCTCGTGCGCGCCGAGGTGGAGCGCATCAGCATCGATGGCGATGGTAAGAAGACCGTCCGCACCTCAACGGGCGACCATCGCGCCGACTTCGTCGTCATCGCCGCGGGCGCGTGGTCCCATCTGCTCGCCCGGCAGATCGGCGACAAGATCCCGCTGGAAAGCCAGCGCGGCTATCACGTCACCATTGCCGACGCAGGCGTTCCGGCAAAGCGCATGGTGAACTGGAATCGTCGCCGCGTCTTCGCCACTCCCATGGAGATGGGGCTCCGGATGGCGGGGACCGTGGAGATTGCCGGACTGAAGGCCGAACCGAATTGGCGCAGGGCGGAGATCCTCGTTGAGATCGCCAAGGAGATGTATCCCGATATCAACGTGTCGACGATGACCCGGTGGATGGGGCATCGACCCTGCCTGCCGGACAGCCTTCCCGTGATAGGCCCGGCTACTCGCGCTCCCGGCGTGTTCTACGCGTTCGGACACCAGCATGTCGGCATGTGCGGTGCGGCTGGAACGGGCAGGACGATCGCCGAACTCGTTGCCGGCGAAAAATCCCAGATCGACGTTTCACTGTACAGACCAGACCGCTTTTGAAAGCAAGCCAGCCGTTCAAGACCGCGCACGGCGCTCTCCTCCGGACGGGGTAACTCCACCGTTTCAACGTGTCTTAAGGGCGCAGCGAATGCATGATGAGATCGACGATATGGCGGCGGCGCTCCCTGAGCGCAGCCTTGGCTCCCAGTTCACGGCGGAAGATGACTGACAGCGTGGCCATGTTGGAGAAGTAAAAATAGCTCAGACCGGCGATCGAAATATAGAGTTGGGTCGCATCGACGCTTTTTCGGATGCATCCCTCAGCTTTTCCTCTCGCCAGCGTCTCATCGAGCAATGTTAGAAAGCGCATATGCATTTCCGGCAGGCGCTGCGATGTTTTCGTATAGCGGGCGCCTAGACGGTTTTCCTCGTTGAGGAGAGAAATGAAATCCGGATTGGCGGCAAGATGATCGAAAGAAAATTCGACCAACTTTCGGATGGCTCGTTCCGGCTTGAGTCCGAAAAGATGCAGCTCATTTTCGGCAGCCCGTATTTCCTCGTAGATCTGCTCGATGACATGTAAGTACAGATTTTCCTTATCGATGTAGTAATGATAGACAAGCTGCTTGTTCACGCCGGCGCGCGCCGCAATATCGTCGACTCGAGTGCCCGCCAAACCTCTCGTCGCGAATTCCCGCCTCGCGGCACTGAGAAGGGCCTGACGAGTTGCTGCAGGATTCCGTCGCCGTCTTTGCCGCGCCGGCTGCTTTTTCTTGCTCATAAATTTCCTCATCTGGATTCAACCGATGCGTTGATTTCCGAATGCGTTGTTTATGACCTAGGGCGGGTATGTCGCAAGATGGCGAAGGCATCGGCTCGCCGAGCATGTGAAAAGCAACGATGCGGATCGATTCTATATCAACTTTTTAGTTGATAAGGTGGTTGGTTCGATTATGATTGGTTTGTCTCCAGATCGGGGCGATTTCGCAATGTCCAACATTTCGCTAGGTGCAGTCGACGCTGACGAAGGCGCATCGTCTCCCGCCGGACGCAAAGGATATGGCAGAGTCATCGTCATTTTAGCGGTGCATCTGGCTGTGGTCGCCGTGTGGCAGTCCGCGGTCATGTTGCTGGATTTGCCAAAATACATTCTTCCGTCGCCACTGGAGACGCTACAAACGCTCACGCGACCTCATTACAGCTGGCTGCTGAACAGTCTGACCACGGCCACCGAGGTGTTCTGCGGGTATGCACTGGGGGTTTTGATCGGCATTGCGCTCGCGCTCGCGTTTTCGTGGTGGAAATGGCTGGCGGTTATCCTTCTGCCGCTTTTCGTCACCCTCAACATGATCCCCAAGGTCGCGCTTGGTCCGTTGCTCATTGTATGGTTCGGCTATGGCATTGGCGCCAACATACTGATTGCGTTTGCAATCTGCTTTTTCCCGGTTCTGCTGACCACCGCACGGGGCTTGTCCGAGATCGAACCCGATCTCTTGGATCTCGTGCGCAGCCTCCGGGGATCGCGCTGGCAGATGTTCTGGAAGATCCAGTTTCCCGGTGCACTGCCCTATGTGTTTTCCGGCATGAAGGTAGGAGCCGTGCTGGCCGTTGCGGGCGCGATCGTCGGCGAGTTCATCGGGTCGGATAGCGGACTCGGCTATCTGATGATCCAGGTCCAAGCATCGCTCGATATGGCCGGCATGCTGATGGCCATGATTTTTCTGACCCTGATTGGCGTTGCTCTCTACGGCGCCGTTCTGGCGCTGGAACGCCTGGTCGTGGTCGGGGATGTGCGGCTCAATTAAGGAACGAGGAATGTCTGTTGTTGAAGGCCTGCCTGATCGGATTAGCGATTATCGGGAGCTTGACGATTTGCTCTGCCTGCCCTCCGAGGCGCTGATCCGCGACCTCGCTTCGGTTGACGGCGATATTCTGGTGCTGGGCGTCGGCGGCAAGATGGGTTTGACCGTTGCCGGTGTGGCCAAGGCAGCGGCTCCGCACAAGCGCGTCATCGGCGTGGCCCGATTTTCGGAGCCGGCCATTCGCGATGAACTGGAACGCCGTGGCGTGGAAACAATTGCCTGTGACCTGCTGAATGCCGAGGAGGTCGCCAAGCTGCCAAAGACCTCCAATGTGATTTTCATGGCAGGAATGAAGTTTGGTGCCGCTGACAATCCCTCGATGACGTGGGCCATGAATGTGCTTGTGCCCGCGATCGTCGCGCAGGAGTTTCATCGGTCGCGGATCGTGGCGTTCTCCACCGGATGCGTATATCCCTTTGTATCCGTCGACGGACCCGGCTGTGATGAAGGCGTGGCGCCAAACCCTCCGGGAGAGTACGCCCAATCCTGCGTTGGTCGCGAACGTATCTTTGAATATTATTCAAGAACGTTTGGCACGCCGGGGCGGCTGTTCCGCCTGAACTACGCCATCGACATGCGTTACGGCGTTCTGCACGACATCGCGCGCAAGGTCGCCCTCGATGAGCCCATCGACGTGACGATGGGACATGTCAATGTCATCTGGCAGGGCGATGCGGCATCGCAGGCATTGCGTTCCCTGCGTCATTGCACGACGCCGACAAGCCCCATCAACGTAAGCGGTCCGGAAATTCTTGCGGTTCGTGATCTGGCGGAGGAATTCGGTCGGGCTTTCGGCAGGGGGCCGCGCCTGACCGGACGTGAGGCGCCGACGGCCTGGCTTACCAACACAACCCAAGCACAGAAGCTCTTCGGGCGTCCGCTGGTCGGTATTGAGCAGATGAAGGCCTGGACAGTGGATTGGATCAAACGGGATATGCCGAGCTACGGAAAGCCGACCAAGTTCGAGGTCCGTGATGGCGCGTACTGAAGTTCAGTTTGGTACGGACCTGCTTGCGGATGAGGTAAGTGCCGGCATGGCGCTCTCGCAGGAGGCGGGTTGGAATCAGATTCCGCCGGACTGGGATTTTTTTCAGCGTCACGGCCGCGTCTTCACCGCACGGACGGACGGGCAGGTGGTGGCTACGTCGGCGGTGGTCTTCTTCGAGAATGCCGCATGGGTGGGGCTTGTCCTCGTGGCCAAGGCGTGGCGCCGCCGCGGCCTGGCTACTCAGCTCGTTAACTCTTGTATTGCAGAGGCGGAGGCGCGGGCAGCGGAGATTTGGCTCGATGCCACGCCCGACGGCGCCGAAGTTTACAGCCGTCTGAACTTTGTGCGGGTGGGAGAACTCGTGCGGATGCGTCGACCTTCCTTGGGCGGCGTGCCGTGTGCCAGCAAGCTCGCAGAGGGCGCCGACCTCAACGCCTTCATTAAACTCGACTGGGCGGCGTTCGGATTCGACCGCGCGATGCTGATGCGGAACTTCGTGCAACGGCAGGGAACGGTTTTGAGGCGTGTGGCGGAGGACGGCTGCCTTGTTCGCGACGGGCGTGTTGCACGTCATATCGGACCACTGATGGCGTCTTCCGAAGACGGTGCATGTAAGCTGATCGCGGCTGCGTTGGAAGGTGAACCCGGCGAGCTGATCATCGATCTCTACCGCCACCACGCGCAAACTTTTCAGTTCCTCCTGAATCATGGGTTCGCGGAGGAGAGGAAGTTCTTTCGTATGGTGAGAGGCAAAGATGCTGTTCCCAGTGCCTCTCCTTCCGCATTTGCAAGTGCCGGGCCCGAATACGGGTAATCGTTCTGAAGAGAGCATCTCATGAGTTTACACTGCTCCGAATTGCCCCAGGCTGTACAGGAACTGATCAGAGAGGGAACGATCATTCCCGCTCATCCGCTGGCATTGAACGCGCAGAGGGAGTTCGATGGTCGAAGGCAGCGAGCGCTGACGCACTATTACGTAGACTCAGGCGTTGGCGGTCTTGCGGTGGGCGTCCATACGACCCAGTTTGAAATTCGCGATGTCGGTCTCTACGAGCCGGTGCTGCGGCTGGCGGCCAGCACCGCGCGCGAGCTAACATCGCGTCCGCTCGTTCTCGTCGCGGGCATATGCGGTCGTACGGAACAGGCAGTCCAAGAAGCAGCTTTGGCCGTTTCGCTCGGGTATCACGCCGGTCTGCTCAGTCTGGCGGCGCTGAAGGGCGCTTCGGAAGACGACATCATCGCTCATTGTGAGGCGGTGGCCCGGGTCATGCCGCTCGTCGGCTTCTACCTGCAGCCTTCCGTCGGCGGGATTCCGCTGAGCGTCGATTTCTGGCGGCGTTTTGCGCTGATCGACAATGTGATTGCGATCAAGGTCGCCCCGTTCAATCGCTACCATACGCTCGATGTCCTGCACGGCGTCGCGGCCGCGAGGGCCGAAGACAAAGTGACGCTCTTTACCGGAAACGACGATCACATCCTGCTCGATCTGACCGTACCCTTTGACATCCGTTGCGATGGCCGCACGACGCGCTTGCGGTTCAAAGGCGGCCTGCTCGGGCACTGGTCAGTCTGGACGTCCACTGCAGTCAGAATCTTTGAACGCTGCCGTTTGGCGAGTAGGAGCGACGTTGTCGACGCCGATTTGCTGGCGCTCGACGCGCGCATCACCGATTGCAATGCGGCGTTTTTCGACGTTCATAACGGCTTCCGCGGTTGCATTGCAGGCTGCCACGAGGTGCTGCGCCGGCAGGGATTGCTGGCGACGAACGCATGCCTCAATCCGGAGGAGGGGCTAAGCCCTGGCCAGCGTGAGGAAATCGATCGTGTTCTCGAACAGCACGCTGATCTCTCCGATGATGATTTTGTCGCACAGAATTTGCAAAGGTGGCTCGCATGTATGCCCAACCCTTCATCAGCTTGCAGAACGTAAAGAAGATCTACCGAACCGGAGGGCGCGAGTTTGTCGCGGTCTCCGACGTTACCTTGGATATCGGCGCCGGCGAGCTCGTTTCCCTGGTTGGGCCATCGGGGTGCGGCAAGACTACCATGCTCAAGATTCTGGCAGGGCTTCATGATGCCGATGGCGGCACTATCCGAATCGGCTCGCCCGACGCGCCGTTCGATGCGGGGCGTGATATCGGAATGGTGTTTCAGCAATCCCTGCTGCTGAAATGGCGGACAGTCGTTGAGAATATTCTGCTACCGGCGGAGATCATCGGGCTGCCCATGAAGGCCGCCCGCGCGCGTGCGCATGATCTGATTCATATGGTTGGCCTCGAAGGGTTTGGTGACAAGTATCCCCAGGAGCTTTCCGGCGGCATGCAGCAGCGAGCGGCGATCGCCCGGGCGCTGATCCATGATCCGAAGCTGATCCTGATGGACGAGCCTTTTGGAGCGCTTGACGCCATGATGCGGGAGCAGATGAACACGGAACTGCTGAGGATCTGGAACGAGAGCGGCAAGACCATCATTCTCGTCACGCATTCCATCCAGGAAGCCGTATTTCTCGCGACCCATTGCGCCGTCCTTACATCCAGACCGGCAAGGATGGCGGAGTATTTCGAGGTAAAACTCGACTTTCCCAGAACGAACGCGATCAAGACCACGCCCGAATTCGCAACCTATGCGCGCCGCATCTATCAGTTGCTGGGGCTTGAGCGAAAATAGGCCGTGACGGACGGTGGCGGCACCTCAGAAAAGAAGCTCTACCTGTCCCCTGAGCGCGCCAGCTCACGACGTTCGCAGAATTCAAGGATTGCTCCTATTGTGATCGAGGCGGAGCTTGTTGTACTTCGCCGACTTGTCAGATTTGCCGAATTGGCATTGCCGTGGGGGAGGCGCGCCAATAGTCGTCCGGAGCAATTCGCGAGGAGACATCGATGAGCGACGCTGGTTCCACCGAGAGCGATCTTCTCGTTGAGCGACACGGAAGCGTGTGCCGGGTTACGCTCAATCGGCCTGAGCGGCTGAACGCTTTCACGGCCGGTCCCGGCGGCACGCGCGATCAAATCGTGAAGGCGCTTCAGGCGGCCGATGCAGACGGCTCGGTGGGATGCGTGCTGATCACGGCGAACGGTCCTGCCTTTTCCGCGGGCGGCGTCCTCGCATCGGAGAATGCAGAGCCGCCGTCGCCGCTGGATCATTACCTCTTCTACAAGCGGCTCGGTGAGTTCTATGCGCAGGTCCGCTCCACGCAAAAGCCCACGATTGCCGCCGTCAATGGCTTATGTCTCGGAGCGGCACTCGGTTTCATCGTACAATGTGATATTGTGATCGCGTCTGACACGGCGCGGCTCGGCCTGATCGAGGGGCGGATCGGCCATCCGGGGGCCGCGGAGCTCGTCGCCCATATCGGCGCCGCCTGGACGAAGTTCCTCATCCTGACCGGCGAGCTCATTGACGGGGAACGGGCCGCGGAGATCGGTCTGGCGCTGATCGCGGTGCCGGAGGAGGAGCTGCTTCCTCGCGCCCTGTCGCTCGCCGAGCGGATCGCGGCGCTGCCGCGGCAGGGAAATCTCCTGAACAAGGCGTCGGTCAACGCCATTTTCGACGCGATGGGGGGTGCTGCAGGCCGTGTCGCCGGGCGCGCGCACGAGGCGCTGACGCGCTCGATGAGCCATGCCGCGGCCGCCCCGGACGGCCGGCTTTTCGAAGACATCCTGCGCAAGGAGGGCGTTCGCGGCCTGAAGCGAGCGCGCGAACTCCAATATAAAGAGCCGTGGCTGCGCCCCCGGTCGAAGCCGTGAGGCCGCCTGCTATTCATTCTTATATTTCATGAATTGCTGATTTCTTATCATTTGTTTCATGGGTCCCGACCGAACAGGCTCCCCCGCAATGTCGTCGAGGCGCGGCGCCGTCGCCCGCGCATAGAACGACGTCAGCGCGTCCAGGGGAGGGGTCCGCCGCGTGCAATTGCCGAGAGACTATTCCGGTGTCGTCGTCTGCACGCCCGTCAGCACGGCAAGAACGAGAACGACAAGACACACCATCCCGTGGTTCATCGGGCAGACCCTGGCCGAACTGGTCCGCCGGTCGGGATTGTCGAAGCATGACATCACCGGGCTCGCGATCGCAAGCTACGGGCTCGCTCCGGACAATGCCGCGTCGCTCGCCGAATACTTCAAGCTCGAGCCGACGTTCGTCCTGGATATTCCGTATGGCGGCGCGTCGGGCGTCCTCGCCATGTCGCGCGCCGCGCGGGCGATCCAGGCGGGCGATACGGAAGTCGTCGCCTGCATGGCGGCCGATATTGCGCCGACCGGCTACGGAATCTACTCGAATTTCTCGAGCGCCACGCGGGATCATGTCTATCCCTATGGCGCGGGCGGCGCCAACGCGACGTTCGCGCTGATCACCGCGAACTACATCCGGACCTATGACGCGCCGCCGGAGGCGTTCGGGGCGATCTGCGTCGCGCAACGCGCCAACGGAATCCAGCACGCGCTTTCGATGTTCCGCTCGCCCTTGAGCATGGAGGAATATCTATCGGCGCGGATGATCTCCGATCCGCTTCGTCTCTACGATTGCGTGCCGCGTTGCTGCGCGGGCGAGGGTTTCCTCGTCATGACCGAGGACCGGGCGCGAAGCCTCGGGCTGAGCTTCGTGCGCATCGCCGGCGTGGTCGAGCGCAACAGCGGCTTCGGCGACGATCCGATCATGTCGAGGGTGGGTATCGCGCGCGATCGCGAGCGGCTCTACGGGCAGGCGAATCTCGAGCCGAAGGACATCGATTTTGTTCAAGCGTACGACGACTATCCGGTCATCGTCATGATGCAGCTCGAAGCGCTCGGCTTTTGCGGCGAAGGAGAAGGTCACAGGCTCGCGCGCGAAAAGACGCTCACCGTGGACGGCGATCTTCCGCTCAACACCAGCGGCGGCATGCTGTCGCTCGGTCAACCGGGTGCGGCCGGCGGTTTCCTCGGACTGAACGAAGCGATCCGCCAACTGACGCGGGAAGGGATGGGCGCCCTTGTCGAGGACGCTTCGGCGGGCGCCGTGAGTTGCTACGGAACGGTCAATTACGATCGCGGCATCTGCTCGAACGCGGCGATTCTGACGGCGGGGGCGGTGCAATGAAGAAGCGACCGGATCTGCCGCCGCGAATGCGCGGGCGACCCGCGCGCCGGCTGACATCGGCGGCCGTGCGCGGCGCATTCGAACTCCCGGTGTGTCAGTCCTGCCGCAACGTGCAGTATCCGGTCGGCGAGATCTGCAGCGCTTGCCTCTCGAGCGAGCTTCGCTGGGAAAGCGTGCCCCGCACCGGCACGGTCCTGTCGGCCACGGTCGTCCGGCATTGCACGGAAGCTTATTTTCAGAAGCAGCGGCCGATCCTGATGGGCTCGGTGCGGCTCGATGCGGGGCCTGTTGCCATTGTCAGAATGTCTGCCGACTGCGCGAAGCCCGGAGAGCGCGTCTTCATCTCCAATCAGCTCGATCGCAGCGGCGAGGCGATCCTTTGCGCATCGGCGAAGTCCGAATCGGCAGTGGAGAACATCTTGCGGGATCCCAATCGCGATATCGCCGGCAAGACCGTGCTGGTCACCGGCGCCAGCGGCGGCATCGGCCGCGAGCTGGTGAGTGCGTTCCGCGCGGCTGGAGCGGCGACGATTTTCGCCGCCGCTCGCGGCAAGCCGGAGACCGCTTCAGCCAAGTATCCGGAAATCGTCCCGGTTTCTCTTGATCTCACGGATTTGCGCTCGATCGAAGCTGCGGCGGCCGAGATCGGCCCGCGCGTCGACATCCTGGTCAACAATGCCGGCGTGACGGCGATCGCCGGCTTTCTCGAAGGCAAGGACATCGAGGGCGCCCGCAGCGAGATGGAAGTCAATTACTTCGGCACGCTGTCGATGATCCGCGCGTTTGCTCCGCATCTGAAGGCGAAGCGTCAGGGTGTGATCGTGAACATGCTCTCGATGCTTGCGCATGTGTGCGTGCCGTCCATGGGCAGCTATTGCGCGAGCAAGGCGGCGGCGATGTCGCTCACGCAGGGCATGCGGGCGGAATTGCTGCCGTGGGGCGTCCGCGTCTGCGGAGTCTTTCCGACAACGGTGGATACGGCAACGAGCGCCGACTCGCCGCCGCCGAAGCTGTCCCCCGCATCGGTCGCGCGCGAAGTGATCAGAATGATCCGCGACGGCGAGGAAGATGCGTATCCCGGCAACATCGCCCGCGACCTGATCGCCGCGCTCCGGGAAGACCCGAAGACCGTGGAAAGAGAGATGGCGCTGGCGCTGCCCGAGCCGGAATGAATTTCGTTCGAGAACGGGAACAAGGCAGGATGCAGGACTATCGCGAGGGAGTGTCACCCGGCGGACGCGGAGGGCCGCTTTCCGGCGTTCGCGTGCTGGATTTCAGCACGATCATCGCCGGTCCCTACGGCTGCACGCTGCTCGGCGACCTCGGAGCGGACGTCATCAAGGTGGAAGCGCCCAAGGGCGATCCGATCCGCGACTATCCGTCCACGCTCGAACGCGAAAGCCGCGCTTATATCGGCATCAATCGCAGCAAGAAGAGTCTGATCCTCGATCTGAAGCGTCCCGAGGCGCGGCCGGTGCTCGATCGTCTGGTCCGCGCAAGCGACGTGTTGGTTCATAATTTCAGGCCGTCCGTGCCCGACCGGCTCGGCCTCGGTTGGGACCGCCTGCGCGAGGTCAATCCGCGGCTCATCTATTGTCCGGTTTCGGGCTTCGGCGAGACGGGGCCGTTCAAGGACCGGGCGGGACTGGATCAGGTCCTGCAGGCGATGACCGGAATGGCGCGCTGCCAGGGCAATTCGGAGCCGGAAATCGTCTGGGGCTCCGTCGTCGACTACTTCACGTCGGCAATGCTCGCCTATGCCGTGACCGCGGCCTTGCTGGATCGCGAGAGGACGGGAAAGGGCCAGAAGCTCGGCGTTTCGCTGCTTCAGAGCGCTCTCACCATGCAGTCGGCACGCTTCGTGTGGGCCGAGGGAGAAGCGCGGGACATCAATCGCGATTTCCGATCGCTCGGCACGACGGCGATCTATCCGACGGCGAGCGGGTGGCTCTATGTCACGACTTCGGCGGACCATTTCTGGCGAGCGTTCTGCGAGATCGCGGACCTCAAGGAACTGGCGGACGATCCCCGCTACGACACGACGATCAAGCGCGCGAAGCGTTCGTCGGAGCTTATTCCGAGAATCGCTATCGCGTTGATGGCGCGGACCGCCGAGGAGTGGGAAATTCTGTTCGGCGACCGCGTGCCGTGTGCCGTCGCACGCGGCATCGAAGACGTATTCGATCATCCGCAGGTCCTCGCGGAAGAGCTGATCGCGACCGCGACGCATCCGACGCTCGGCAGCTATCGGGGAATCCGGTCTCCGATCAAGTTCAGCGGCTCGCCGTGCCCGGCGCCGCAATCCGCCCCCGTTCCCGGCGAGCATTCGCAGGACATTCTTCTGAAACACGGTTTTTCCGCTTCCGAGATCGACGATCTCGTCCGCTCGGGAACGGTGTCCGGCCAAGAGACGATCAACAAGCGAACAAGGGAGGAAGTGTAATGACTATCTACCGATGGATCTTGAATGTCGCGGCGAGCGCCGCGCTATTGGCGCTCGCCACATCGAGCGTATCTGCCCAGCAATATCCGAACCGGCCCATTGAAGTGATATGCGGGTACATTCCCGGAAGCGGCGCCGACATCATCGTTCGCTTCATTGCGACGAAGCTCGAAAAGGCGGCCGGCGCGCCGGTGATCGTCAAGAACCGCCCTGGCGCTTTCGGCAATATCGCGACGGGCGCGCTCGTGAACTCGAAGCCGGACGGCTATACCATCCTGATCACGGGCACGTCGTCGATTATCGGCAATCTCTTCGTTCTGAAGGACGCCGTCTATGATCCGCTCGAGGATCTTCAGGCGGTCGCCACCCTGCTTCGCAACGGGTTCGTGCTCACGACGGGGCCGAACAGCAAGGCCGGCAGCGTCAAGGAAATGATCGCGCTGCTGAAGAGCAAAGGCCAGCAGGCGCGCTATGGGCAATCGAGCGTGAATTCGCTTGCCGCCGCCGAGCTCTTCCTTTCCATGACCGAGCTTACGGCCGAGCGGATCAACTACAAGAGCTCGACCGACATGGTCCCCGACCTTATCGCGGGCGATCTCGATTTCGGCATGATCGACGCTGTGTTCGCGTTGAATCAAGCCCGGCAGGGCCGTATCAAACTTTTGGCGGGGACGCCGAACAGTGCGATTCCCGGCGCTTCGGATCTTCCAACGATGCAACAGGCCGGCGTTTCGGACTACGACTTCGCCGCCAACTGGGGTGCATGGTTTCCGAAGGGAACGCCCGAGGCGATCGTGAAGCAGATGCACGGGTGGCTGACGGAGATCATGCAGAGCGCCGATGCGAAGGAGTTCTTGCAGAAGAACGGCGCCGAGCCGCTGACGTCGGCGTTCGGCGGCGCAACCGAGCTGGTCAAGGCGGACTACGAGAAGTGGAAACGCATCGCCGGGGTTGCAAAGCTGGAAAAGCAGTAACGGCTGTCGGTGGCGCCAGGGCCATAAAGCGCTCATCATTGGTGTGGCGCCACCGCAAGCTCGTCCCGGTGGGGTGATCCAGGCGATCGGAACGTGACGAACATTGCCGGCAGATTCTCGCCGGCAAGAATCCGTATAGGTGCCTGATGCGAGTTTTGGGAATCAATATTGTGGAGCTGGTCGCGGGATTGCTCGCGATCGCGATCGGCGTCTTCGCCGCGATCACCGCGAGTTCGTATCCCCTGGGCACCGTTCACAGCATGGGGCCGGGCTATGTGCCGCTGGCGCTCGGCATCATTCTGATCGTTCTGGGGGCGGGAATCGTCGCCATCGAAGGACGCCGGGGCACCGCTCCCAAGCTGGAGATTCCGGCCGCGCGCCCGTTGCTGACGATCGCGGCGTCCGTCCTGATTTTCGCGCTCACCATCGAGCGGTTCGGATTGCTCGTGGCGGTGTTTCTGGCGGCCTTCGTCGCGACGCTGTCCGATCGCGATACATCCCTGGGGAAATCATCCGTTATCTCGGCTTCACTGTCGGTGCTGGCCCTGGTTGTCTTCTATTATGGCCTCGGCTTGCAGGTTAGGGCCCTGTCATGGCCTTTCTAGATTCTCTTGGCTCGAATATCGCCGTCGGCTTCGCGACGGCATTTTCGCTGAGTGCGCTCTTCTATTGTTTCGTCGGCGTTACGCTGGGCACCTTCATCGGGGTTCTGCCCGGCGTGGGGGTGCTGTCGACGATCGCGATGCTGATGCCGCTGACGTTCTATCTCGACCCCACGATGGCGATCATCATGCTGGCGGGCATCTATTATGGCGCCGCCTACGGGGGATCGACGGCGTCGATCCTGCTGAACCTGCCGGGGACCGCGCAGACGGCGGTGACGTGCATCGACGGTTATCCGATGACGAAACAGGGGCGAGGCGGTATCGCCCTTTTCATGACGACCATTGCCTCCTTTGTCGGAAGCGTGATCGGCATCGTCATCCTTGCGGGGTTCTCGTTGCCGCTCGCGGAATTCGCGCTGACGTTCCGCGCTCCGGAATATTTTGCGCTCATGCTGACCGGGCTGATCGGCGCGGCCCTGATGTCGTCCGATGCGCCATTCAAGTCGATGGCCATGGTGGCGCTCGGCGTCCTGCTCGGGCTGGTCGGGACCGACGTGAACTCGGGCGTCGCGCGGTTTTCGTTCGGCGTTGCCGAGTTTTACGACGGACTGCCGCTGGTGGCGATTGCGTTGGGGCTGTTCGGCCTTCCGGAAGTGATGAGGAACGCCGGCATGGTCTCGGCGGCCGTGTTGTCGGCGAAGGACGTGACGCTGCGCTCGATGCTGCCCACGGCAGAGGACTGGAAGCGGTCCTATGGCGCGATGTTGCGCGGCACCTGGGTCGGCTCCTTTTTCGGCGCCCTCCCCGGCACGGGCGGCACCATCGCCTCCTTCGTTTCCTACGGAATGGAGAAGCGCATCCACAAGCATCCCGAGCAATTCGGAAAGGGAGCGATCGAGGGGATCGCGGGACCGGAAGCGGCGAACAACGCCGCGGTGCAGACCGCATTCATTCCGACGCTGACGCTCGGCATTCCCGGCGATGCCGTGATGGCGTTGATCCTGGCCGTCCTGATGATTCACGGGATACTTCCGGGACCTGATCTGGTGACGGGCAGACCCGATATGTTCTGGGGCCTGATCATCAGTTTCCTCATCGGAAACATCATGCTCCTCGTCGTGAACATTCCGCTTATCCGGATCTGGATCGCCGTGCTGTCGATCCCGTACAGCATCCTTTGTCCCGCGATCGTTATCTTCATGTGCATCGGCGTCTACAGCGTCAATTACGCCGTGGTGGATATCCTCGTGCTGCTCGTGGCGGGCCTGTTCGGCGTTCTGATGATCATGCTGCAGCTTCCGGCGCCGCAGCTGGTTCTGGGTCTTGTGCTGGGGCCGATGCTCGATGAGCATTTCCGCAGGGGCATGCAGTTGGCGCGCGGGGACATCGTCGTGCTCTTCGAGCGTCCGATCACGGCCGCGCTCCTCGCGATCAGCCTGATCGTGGTGGGCTGGTCGGTCTTTCGCTTCGTCAGCAATATGCGTGCGATGCGGGCCCAACGGAGAGACGAAGCCGTCTTGCTGTCGGGCGCGCGCGACCAGGATTAGGCCGCTCCGGAGCGGCGGCAAGTTGGCGATATTCGAACGCGCGCCCGCGCGGTAAGATGGCCGCCCGGAGCGCGCGGAATTTCCCATGCGAATCGACTTTCTCGGCCTTCACGCCTTTCTCGCAATCGCGGAGCGTGGCAGCTTCCAGATGGCTGCCGCGCATCTGAATCTTTCCCAGACCGCGCTCAGCCACCGGATGCGCAAGCTCGAGGAAGATCTCGGCGTCAAGCTGCTCGTGCGAACGACGCGCTCGGTGACGCTCAGCCCCGCCGGCCGCGATCTGCTTCCCAAGATCAAGAGGATCGTGGGCGATCTTTCCGACGCGCTCGATGACGTTCGGCGGGAGGAGACGCCGGCGAGCCAGAAGCTGGCGATCGGGTGCCTGCCGACGATCGCGGCGGCGTGCCTGGGCGGCCCGCTCCGGCAGTTTCGAAAGATGTATCCGGAGATCGCGCTGCGGATCTACGACAACACGGCGAGTGAGGTGGCGGAGCATCTGAACGCGGGCGATATCGAGTTCGCCGTCACGATCACGACCTCGCTGCAATGGAATTTCCATATCCAGCCGCTGCGGAAGGATCCGTTGATGCTCGTCTGCAGCAGGCGCGATTTCGCCCGGGAGAAGGAGGCCGTGAACTGGTCCGAGCTCGAGAATTCCCGGCTCATCCGGATCGGTCCGCATACGGCGAACCAGATGGATGAGGCGCTGGGGAGCCGGCGAAGCAGCCTCAAGTGGAGCTATGACGTGCAGCACGTGAAGACGGCGATCGCGCTCGTCCGCGCCGGTCTCGGCATGACCGTCGCCCCGCGGCTTGCCCTGGAATCGGAGGATACCCGCGGCCTGTCGGTGCTTGAGATCCGGAATCCGAATGTCGGGCGACAGATCGGAATTGTCATGCGAGCCAACGCGCCGCTTTCGGCGGTCGCCGACCATTTGCGCAGGCTTATCGCCCGAGAGATCAAGCGCCCGCAGGCGACCGGATCAGCTTGAAGCGCCGGTCGTCTTTTGCAATCGCTCGATGATTTCCGTTGTCGGGGCCACCTCGGCGTATTTCGATGCCATGTCGAACAGGTTGACCGCGTGGGTTACCTGGGACCGGTCGAAAACCGCATCCTGCGGCACGGCAATGCGGAAATTGTAGGAGAAGCCGTCGACCACCGTGCTGCGGACGCAGCCGCTGGTGGCGCAGCCCGTCACGACAAGCGTATCGACGCCCAAATCCACGAGATAGCTTATCAGCGGCGTGCCAAAGAACGCGCTCGGGTGACGCTTCGGCAACAGCAAGTCCCGGTCGCGGGGGGCGACCGCGTCCACGAAGTCGTATCCTCGCAGGTCGGTCGTCATGAGGCCCGGGCTTTTTTCCGAGATGCGCGCGTAGTCGCTTGCGATCTTTGGCGCCACGTAGGGATAGATGATGGGCCATGCGCGCTCCCGGAAAAAGTTCAGCAGCAGAACAATCTTATCCACCGCCGCCCAAGCGATTTCGCCGCCGCTCGTCCGGAACTCCTTCATGGATTCCTCGATCGGAACCCGCTTGCTGCCGACCGTTCGGTACTGAACATCGATGACCAGCAGTGCAGGCTTGCTGCCCAGCTCGGATGAGCCGCCAAACCCCGCCTTGCGGTAGATGTCCAGTTCCTGCTGCGGGATAATTCCATCCCATGGCTTCATGATTTTCCTCCGGTCCGATCAACGAAGCGCGTGCGTCGGGAAAGACGGTCAAGGCTTGGGCACGACGCCCTCGGGCAGGCCGGCCACGTGATCGGCAATGGCGCCAGGCGTCGTCAGCCAGATCTGGTCCCGGTGCCTGGCAATGTGCTCGAAGATCCTGCGCAATTGCCGGATGCGATGCGGCTGTCCGGTGAGGAACGTGTGCAGCGACAGGCAGTACACTTGCGGATAGAACTTGCTGTCCAGCAGCTGCTCGTCAAATGCGTCCAGCGCCATCTGCGTGAAATCGAGATCGCTAGCCTTCCGATTGACGTAGGCCGGCAGATCGTTGAGCTCCATGGACGGATACGGAACGGCGAGGATCGGACCTTTGTCCGTACGGAACCAGGTCGGCTGGTCGTCGTACCACCAGTCGAGCATGTAGGACCAACCCAGCTCCTTCAGCAGCTCCGGGGTATTCTCGCTCTGCGAGATGAAGGGGCCGAGCCATCCCTTCGGCGGCTTGCCTTCGTGACGGATCATGGTCTCGCGGACTTCAGCGAGCATCTTGCGTTCTTCCTGCTCGTTCATGTCCACTTGCCGTTCCGAATTGGTTCGTCCGTGTCCCACGAACTCGTCGCCACGCTTGCGGAAGGGGACGAGGACCTCGGGGCAGGCTTCATAGACCTTGCCGTTGGCGAGGATCGCCAGCGGAATCTTGAAGTCGTCGCAGAGCCGAAGAATGCGCCAAATCCCGACGCGATTGCCGTAGTCGCGATAGGCGTATCCGCGATGAAAAGGGGGCGACGGCATCGACGTAAAATCGTTGCCGGGATTGCGGCCGAACTCGAAGGCCTCGACATTCAGTGCGATATAGACGGCCAAGCGCGTCTTGTTCGGCCAGTCATACACCGGCCTGTCCACGATTGCGCTGAACGGATATCGATCCATAACTTCTCCTACTTGCTGGATGTTTCCGCAGTCTGTCTGCGGCGATTTATTCGGCGAACACCTGGTCGCGCTTTATCCGTGCTTTCGGCATGGCGGCGACGATGAGGACGACAAGCGCGATCAGCAGGGTGCTGGCGCTGAGCGGATGGTTCAGAAAGACCATCGGATCGCCGCGCGAGACGATCATCGAGCGGCGGAAATGTTCTTCGAGCAGCGGCCCGAGAATGAAGCCGAGAATCAGCGGCGCCGGCTCGCAATCGCTGCGGAGAAATAGGTAACCAAGGAACGCGAACAGGGCCAGGAGCGCGACCTGGAAGGAATCCTGCGCGGTGCAATACACGCCGACCGCGCTGAAGACGAGCACGATCGGCACGATGACGTTGTATGGAATGGAAAGAAGACGCACCCAGATTCCGACCAGCGGCAAGTTGAGAACGAGGAGCAGCACGTTGCCGATCCACATCGAGGTGATCAGCCCCCAGAACAGATCGGGCTTCGATGAAATGACGTTCGGCCCCGGCATGATGCCCTGCATGATGAACGCGCCGATCATCAGGGCCATGACGGGATTGGAAGGGATTCCGAGCGTCAGCATCGGAATGAACGAGGTCTGCGCGCCTGCGTTGTTCGCGGATTCCGGGCCGGCGACGCCTTCGATGGCTCCCCTTGCGAAACGCTCCGGCTGCTTGGAGATGCGCTTTTCCAGCGTATAGGAGACGAACGAAGAGAGCACCGCTCCGCCGCCCGGCAAGATGCCCAACAGCGAGCCGATTCCCGTCCCGCGCAGGATGGGGCCGGCGATCTGCCGGAAGTCTTTCCTTGTCGGCATCAGATTGTTGATCTTCTGCGCCAGCGTCTCGCGCGGCGTATTGCCCTCGAGATTCCGCAAAATTTCCGAGAGACCAAAAATGCCGACGGCGAGGGCGACGAAGTCGATTCCGTCAAGCAGCGAAACCGATCCGAAGGTGAACCGGGGCAGGCCCGTATAGATGTCCCGGCCCGTCAGCCCCAGCAGCAGCCCCAATGTCAGCATGGCAATCGCCTTGAGCATGGAGCCGCTCGCGAGAGAGATGGCGGAGACGAGGCCGAGGACCATGAGCGAGAAGTATTCCGGCGGCCCGAATTTCAAGGCTAGTTCCGTGAGCGGCGGCGCGAAGAACGCAATGAAGAAGGTCGCAATCGTGCCGGCCACGAAAGAGCCGATCGCCGCGACCGCCAAGGCGACGCCGGCGCGGCCCTGTCGAGCCATTTGATGCCCGTCGAGTGCCGTGACAACGGATGCCGATTCTCCGGGGACGTTGATCAGGATGGAAGTCGTCGATCCGCCGTACTGCGCTCCGTAATAGATGCCCGCCAACATGATCAGCGCCGTTGTCGGATCGAGCGTGATCGTCAAAGGGAGCAGGAGCGCAATGGTGGTGATGGGGCCCAGCCCCGGCAAAACGCCGATTGCAGTGCCGAGCAGGACGCCGACAAAACAATAAAGGACATTCGTCCAGGAGAGCGATACGGCAAAGCCGTCGGCGAGATTGCTAAAGGCTTCCATGGGAGCGATCTCGCGTCAGAACAGAAGGCCGAAGGCCGGCACGGAGATTCCAAGTCCGACGATGAAGATGAGCCAGACGACGAGTGCGAGGACGATTGCCGAGCCGGCAGCGCGCCGGAACGTCATCGAGTTGCTTGCAAACGATCCGACAAAGGCCAGCAGCGCGGTTGAGGGGATCAGGCCGATGTATTCGACGCATCCGACAAGCACCAAAGGCGACGCGACAATCAGCGCGATCGATCGCCACGGCAAACGTCCGATCAGCGGAGCATCCTTCTGCAAACCGGAGATCAGAATGATCAATCCGAATACGCCGAGAATGGCCGAGAGAATGAGCGGAAACAGTCCGGGACCAATACGCGCGGGCGTTCCAAAGCCATAGCTGGCCGAAGCGATGCCGAAGATCATTGCGGCCGCAAGAAATATGGAACCTGAAACGAGATTTTTGCTGATCGGCATGGGAGCTCCCGTTAAGCGGTCCGGCGCGTCATCGGCCGGTTCAGAGGATTCCTTTGCAAGAAATCGACCACTTTGGCGTTGAACAATTCGGGCTGATCGATCTGGGGGCAATGGCCGGCTTCGTCGATCATCAGCAGTTCGCCTTCGGCGATCGCGGTCGCCAGCGTAGGCGCGAAAGCAAGATCGTTCACCGGATCCGACCGTCCGCCCACAACGAGAACGGGTACTTTGATTGCCTCGGGGCGGAGGGCGGGGCGAGGGGACTTCGCTGTCTGGTTCGGCGCCGCAAAACGCGGCGCGGCCGTCGCTTGCCAGGCTCCGGGCAACAGGCTGATCTCATGACGCCGCCGGATATAGGCCGGATCAGAACGGAGCTTCGGATTCTGCACGAGCAGTTCTGTGATCGCGCGGGCGCCTTCGAGGCTGAGATCGTAGTTGTGCAGGATCTTGCGGGCAGCCTCGTTTACCGGCGAGCCTCCACAAACGGATACGATCGAAGCAATGGGCCATAGCGGCTCTTCCTTTGCGGCCTCGCCGAGGATCATGGTGCCGCCCATGGAATTGCCGATGAAGTGCGCGGCCTCGATCCGGAGATAGCGCAGGAGCGAGGCAATGTGCGCGACGCGCTTTTCCCAGAAATTCTCGAAGGAAAACAGCTTCTCCGTTCGGCCGTAACCAAGGAGATCGGGCGCGATCACGCGATAATGCGCGGCAAGCGCTTCGATATTGTACTCCCACGCGATCTCTGCGCTCGCACCGAACTCGCCGCCGTGGATGAGAACAACGGGATCGCCGCTGCCGGCTTCAAGATAATGCGTTCTGACGCCGTCGATCGTGACGGTTCTGCTCTCAGACTTGTGCATGACGCTCGTATGCCCCTGATGCAGCGCCCCGGCTGCCGAGCATGTTCAACTCATGCGCCGCGGCGCGCCGGCAAAGGGCGAAATGCGCGACGTCTCCCCCGACTTCACGCAGTTGCCAAAGCTCTCTTTCGGAAAAGTCGGTCTTGCGCGCCGGGTCGCGCTCGCCGGTATTGAGCCCGGCGCCCATGGGCGTCGGCCATGCGCGCAACGCGTGAACGACCGACCGAAGCGCTGTCAAGGTGACGCCGACGGCCTGCCAACCGGCGGCGCAGACAATCAATCCGACGGCGCGATTCTTCAGATAAGGACGGTCATCGGAGGCTAGGTCTTCAATGTAGTCGATCGCATTCTTGAGGAGACCAGAAATGCCGGCATGATAGCTCGGACAAGCGATAATCAGACCATCGCATTGCCGTATGGCCTCGATATAGCGCCGGGCCCGTTCGTCTCGCCGGGCTCCGATCTCATAAGGCGGAAGCAGCAGCTCGCGTCCGACAATGCATTCGGTACGGGCTCCCGCTTCGCGCGCCGCGTTCAAGCTGACGGCGAGCGCGCGTTCGCTGGAGGAAGACGGCCGCAGCGTTCCGCCAATTCCGAGTATGAGCGGAGCGACCGCTTCCTTTGCGGCTGGAATTGAGCCGGCCTTGGCAGGGAAGGAACCGGCCATCGCTACCCCGCGGCCACCGAACGCTTCACGGGCTGCTCATGCATCGCGGATGCGAGGCCATCGAGATGGGGCATCACGCCTTCCGCAAACAGATTCATGCTGTCTATCGTTTCCTCGTGGGACAGCGCGGCGCACTGGATCATCATCAGCAGATTGTCGAACGCGCCCACCGCGTGATGGAAATCGCCGATCTGCTCGAGCACCTGGCCGGGCGTGCCGCAGAATACGACTCCGGCATCGATGAGGTCGTCGATCGTCGCCGCGCCGAGATTCACGAACCGGCCGGATTTCGTCGCCGACGGCCGCTGCACGGAGCCGGATTTCATGAACCGCACATTGTCGGCGATCGTCGCGTAGCCCGGAGGGTTGCGGAAGGCGGGAGCGATCCGCGTATTCGATGCGATGGTCTCCAGGCAGTGCGCGGCGCGGCGACGCGCTTCGGCTTCCGTCTTTCCGATCGCGCACATGCCCAGATAAGCAAGCCGGTCCGCCGGCGCTTCGCCATCATGCTTTTTGCGCCATGCATCGCGATAGGCGTCGAACAGCGGCTTGGTCGCGTAGCCGGTCAGGAAGGTCGCCGCCACATAGCCGCGCTCGGCCGTCGCGGCCATGCTGCGCGCGCTGGATGCCGTGATCCAAACCGGCGGATGGGGCTGCTGCAGGGGACGGGGCCAGACGTTCACATTCCGATAGTTGAAGAACTCCCCCTCGAACGGAAACGGACCGTCATGGGTCGTCATTGCCTTCAAGATCAGATCGTGGGCTTCCCACAGCCGGTCCATCATCCGGATCGGGCTGTTGACGGCCGCCGATGCCTCGTAGGGGACACCGCGAACGAAGCCCATTTCGAGTCGCCCGCCGGAGATGACGTCGATCATCGATAGCTCTTCCGCGACGCGCAGCGGATCCACACGATTGGCCAAAGGAACGCCAAGCGCCAGCAACCGGGCCTTCTGCGTGATGCGCGCGAGGATCGCGAGGCTGATGTTGGAGGATACCGACAGGCAGGTGGGCGTGCTGTGGTGCTCGTTGATCATGATGTGATAGCCGAGCTTGTCGGCCACCACCCACTCGTCGTGATATCGCTTGTAAAGCTCGTGCGCGACGCGCGGATCGCAATGCCGGTTGGGAAGCGTTATGCGCAGGGATTGATCCGGGGCGGACCACGCGTCGGGATATGCCTGCTCGGTGAAATAGAAAACGCGCATCAGGCCGCTCCTTTCACTGCGTCGGGAGCGGATTTGACGTGCTGCTCCCGCCATTTGGATATTTGCGCGGCGACGGTCTCCGCGAATTCGATGTGCGGATAGTGTCCGCACGAATCCAGGACATAGAATTCGCCGCGGGGCAGGCGGCGCGCCAATGCGTGCCCGACGCTCGGCGGCGCCATGCGATCGTCGTTGCCCCAAATGATGAATGTCGGAATATCGATCCGATGCAGGCGATGGGAGAGCTTGGGATTGTGCATGTAGGGCAGCCAGGCGTAGCGCGCGCTTGCTTCCCGTGCGCGGGCGACGAGTTCCAGCTCCATGTCGTCGCTGGTATCGATGCCGGTCGCGAAGCGGTTCGGATCGTGGAATGACATGGCCTCTGCCGATTCCGCGTCCAGGCTGAAGATGTCCACTATGTCACGCGAGGTCCGATCGGACGTCTTTACGCCCGCCGGAGACAGAAGGCACAGGGAGCTCATGCGAGCGGTGTTCTTGCTGGCGATTTCCATGGCGAGCCAGCCGCCGAGCGATGCGCCGATCAGCGTCATGTTCCGGAGATCGAGCGCATCCATCAGATCCAGATAGAAATAGGACAGGTCGTCGACCGACTTGAAGTGATCGGGTGCGTCCAGCCGGTAGCCCGGGTGATGCGGCGCGATCACGTGTCCGGTTGCGGCCAGCTTGCGCAGGAACGTTTCCGAGCCGCGCATGCCGCGCTCCGGGTGCAGGAACAGAAAGCCAGTGTCGCCGGTTCCGCCCGTCAGCATTTCCGTTTTGACGCCCTGTACGTCGATAGTTTCTCGACGGATTGAATCTTCGCTCAATTGCCGCTCCGATCGTTCGATGATTGCTTCTTCGACCCTAGCGGGGCGACTCGCGGTGAAAAGAAAGAAAATCTTTTTGCCGCGATCACTTCCGCGCAGCGCTTGGCGCGAACGGGGAACTGCCGGCGCGTTTCTCCGCGCGTCGGCAAACTTCTCGATCGGAGTGCGCCTTACAGCGAGACGTTTGCCGCTTTCGCGACGGCTCGCCACAGCTCGTTGGTCTCCTTGATCGCCGTCATGAATTGTTCGGGCGATTCCGCGAGGGAGACAAAGCCGATATTGCGCAGGGTGTTCTGCAGCGCCTCGTCGGTCTGCGCCTTATGGAAGGCGGCGGAAAGCGTCTTGACGACCTCGGGAGGCATGCCCGCAGGACCTACAAGACCGGACCATTCGCGGATCTCGAAATCCTTCAGGCCGGCTTCCGCGGTGGTCGGCAGGTCGGGCAGGAGCGGCGTGCGTTCCGGCGTCGTGATCGCGAGCGGCTTTACCTTTCCGCCCTTCATCAGGCTGATCGCGCCGCCGACATTCGACAGCAGGATCTGGATGACGCCGGCCGCCAGATCGGCCAAGGCCGGTCCGTTGCCCTGGTAGGGCACATGGACGATGTCGATCCCGGCGCGCTCCTTGAAGTATTCGAGGCCGAGATGGACGATCGAACCCGCGCCGGGCGATCCGAAATTCAGCGTTCCGGGCTTTTCCTTCGCGAGCGCGATCAGCTCCTGCAGGTTCTTGACCGGCAAATCTCCGTTGACGACGATCACGAGCGGGCCGACGACCAGGCGCGAGATTGGCTGGAATGCCGTGACGGGATTGTAGGGGGGCTCCTTCATGATCACCGGGGCGATGCCCAGCGTGCTCGTCGAAGCCCAAAGCAGTGTATAGCCGTCGGGTTTGGCTCTGGCGACCGTATCCGCGCCCGTTGTGCCGCCGGCTCCGGGGCGGTTGTCGAGCACGACCTTCGCGCCGAGCGCCTTCGAGAACGCATCCGCGAACGCGCGCGCGGCCGCATCCACCGAGCCGCCCGGAGGAAACGGAACCACGAGTGTGATCGGCCGCGATGGATATTGCTGGCCGAAAACGTTGTGCGGAAGAGCCATGGCTCCGGCGGCCGCGCCCATGGTCTTCAGGATTGCCCGTCTATTCCAGTTTCTATCCGTCATAGCTTTTTTGTCTCCATAGGTTTTAAACAACCCGTGGGGTGGCACCGCTTCGGCCTCGAAATAAAGCTTCCGCCCAGCCACGGATGCAAAAAGCTTCTGCGGGCGGCATTTGCGGGACAAGCAACAAATTCTGATTGCCCCTATCACAGCGGTCCGCCTGGCCGGTGATCAGGTCGCCGGTTTGCTGAGCACATGGAAGAGGCCGCTCTGCCGCAGGCCTTCCGTAATCGATTGGACCAGCAGGCTCGCGGCCGGTGACAATTCCTTGTGCTGCGGATAGGCGAGCACCAGCGTTCGTTTCAACGTCGGCTCGATCAGCCGGACGCAGCGCAAACGGGATCCGAACTGACCCACGGGAAAGGTCGAGGGCGAGATGATCGACGCCCATCCGGGATGGGTGACGATATGAAAGACGCTGATGGCGGAATCGACTTCGATCTCGGGATGAATCGTGATGCCTCGCCGTGCCAGCTCATTGACCATGAAGTCGCGCTGGAAATTCCCGGCGGAGGGTAGAACGATGCGCATCTCGGCCAGTTCGCGTCCCGTGATCTGGTCGCCGGTCGGGAAGGTTTCGTTGCTGACGACGGCGACGAGCTCTTCCTCGGCAAGGATTGCCTGTTTCACGACTGGCCGGGCTTCCGCGCGCGCGACGATTGCGAAGTCGAGATCGCCCTGCACGACCCCTTCGAGCAAATGTTGGCTGTATCCGTCGCGAACCGCGATCTCGACGTCGGGATATTGCTCGCGGAATTCGAGCAGGACCTGCGGCAGGATCAGGGGAGGAAGCGCGGAAAGCAGGCCAAAGGTCACTTTGCCGGCGATCAACCCACTCGACTCGGAGAGGGCCGTACGCACTTCGTCGGCCGCGTTGAGCGCTTGCAAGCACAGCGGATAAAGACGGTGTGCGATTGCGTTGGGGACCACGCCGCTTACCGTCCGCTCGAACAGCTCGACACCGAATGATGCTTCAAGGCGGCGAATTTGCTGACTGACGGCTGCCTGAACGACGTGCACGCGCCGCGCGGCACGGG
>Ga0180222_1000897_pt1 | contig 37211 bp, 39 predicted proteins | sample eDN5th37CKraftOP_FD_151336 | JGI IMG/M metagenome (GOLD analysis project Ga0180222, IMG submission 151336) | Enriched Organic Plus compost microbial communities from Emeryville, California, USA - eDNA 5th pass 37_C Kraft OP (version 2) (version 2) ...
CGGCCATCGCGAAATTGGGACCGGCGATCGAGCTCATCGATTCGCAGCGTCCGCCGGAGGATCCGGAAGCGGTGCTCGCCGGGAATGTCGCGCACCGCTATGTCGTGCTGGGTCCCGCCGATGCCGCACGCGCGGGCGGACGTTCTGATGGCCTCGCCGGCCGCGTGTTCCGGCGCGGCGTCGAGACCGCGCGCACGTCCGACGTGGAGGCGATGCCGGGTTCCGTTCTGGGATTGATCCGCCACGTGGCCGACTATCTTGCGGCGTTCGGCGAAACGTTGCGGGCAGGCGACGTCATCATCTGCGGGTCGATCGTGACGCCGGTTGCAATCGAGCCGGACGAAAGCGAGTTCACGTATGCGCTCGATCCGATCGGCGAGGTGTCGGTGCGGTTCACGCGTACATGACTATCACTCTCGCTCCGAGACGCCCGGGAGGCGATCCTTTCGGCGAGTTCAGATCGGCCGGTATCGGTAGATCCAGTTGTGCCGGTCGATCAGCTTCTCCGCGTCCCAGCGCAGCTTGAGATCGCGCGCCCAGCGCAAGAGGCCGCGCGCATGATAGACGCGGCCGGTGAAGCGGGCGGCGTTCTGCAGGCGCGCGGTGCGCGGCGCGCGCTCGGCTTCGTAGGCGCGGAGCGCGTCGGCGATGTCGCCGTGATGGCGGACGTGCCGGCCGAGGGCGACCGCGTCTTCCAGCGCGGCGCCGGCGCCTTGCGCGAGAAACGGCAGCATAGGATGGGCGGCGTCGCCGAGCAGGGTGACGCGGCCCTCGCTCCAGTGCTTCAGCGGCGGACGGTCGGCGAGCGCCCAGCGCGCGAAGCCCTTGGCCGCCTGCACGAGCGTGCGGGGCATGTCGGCCCAATGCTGGATAGATGTGGGCATGTCGTCGAGTTGTGACGGCACGCTCCAGCTCTGCGATTGCCAATCGTCGCGCACGACGACGACAAGATTGACCTGCTCGCCGCCGGCGACCGGGTAGTGGACGACGTGCGCGTCGTAGCCGAGCCAGAGCCGCACGATCGGTTCGGCATAGGCGGCGGGGAGGGCGCTTGCCGGCACGAGCGCGCGCCATGCCACAAGACGATGGAAATCGGGCTGCTCCTCGCCATGCAGGCGCGCGCGCACATTCGACCACAGGCCGTCGGCGCCGATGAGCGCAATGCCGGTGTGCTCCTCGCTCTTGCCGGCATGGGCCGTGAGGGCGGTGGCGCCGCGCGCGTGGGCGGCGAAATCCGTCACCTCGGCGCCAAGCTCGATCTCGACATCGACGAGGTCGCCCGCAACCGAATGCAGTGCGCCCTGCAAGTCGGCGCGCAGGGTGACGAGCCAGGGCGCGCCAAAGCGGCCGGCTGCTTCATCGAGCGAGGCACGCGCAAGCTCGCCGCCGGTTTCGCAGGAGGCGACGATCAGTTCCCGCGCTTCGACGGCGTGGCGCTTCACCGCGTCGAGCGCGCCGAGGCGTTCCAGCGCGCGGGTTGCGTTGGGGGTGAGCTGGATGCCGGCGCCGAGCTCTTCGAGGCGCGGCGCGCGCTCGAGCACAAGGACGCGAAATCCGCCGCGTGCGAGGGCGACCGCCGCCGCCAGTCCGCCGATCCCGGCGCCCGCAACAAGAATGGTGCGTGCGCGCGCCACGGCCGCCCGCGCTCAGGCGGCCTTGCCGACGAATGCGCTTTCCGGCGGGCGGGACTCGTTCGGGGCGAGTGCCGGGTTGTGGCGGTAGAGGGTCGAGCAATAGGGGCAGATGATCTCGTCCGCGTCGCCCATGTCGAGATAGACGTGGGGGTGGTCGAACGGCGGCAGGGCCCCCATGCACTTGAACTCGCGGGCGCCGATCTCGATGACGGGGACGCCGGATTGATTGTGAAAATGGGGGACGACGTGGTCGGCCATGCGCGTGCTCGAAGCTCCGGGTGGAAGTCTCCGCGACCATAGCCCCAAGCGGGCGCGCATGAAAGCCGGGACCGAGCGTCGCGGCCACGCAAGGGTCTGCGGTACGGAACGGAGGTAAAGCCGGCTCCGTTGTCTTCCCCTTTGCACCTCGCTTGCTTGTTTTCTGCACGCTCGCCATGACGGCGGGAACTGCGCTTCCGCTTGCTTCCGCCGCAATTCGCTGCCATGCGGACGGCGGGATGCGGAGACTTCTATTTCTGACTGCGGCTTTGGCGCTCTTCGGCGGCGGCGCGGCATATCTGGCGCCGCGCGCGGAGCATGCGCTTGCGTTGCGTCTCGCTGCCGATGAACCGGAGCGGCTCGCCGACCTGCGGCTTGCGACGGCGTTCAACGCCGAAGTGGCGCGGCGCGAGATCGAAGTCGCGCTTGGCACCGATGACGTGGAGCTCGCGGAGAGCTTCGTCGAGCTTGCGCATGTGCGCGGCGTTCTCCTCGATGACGATTTGCTGGCGCGCGTCGAGCAAGCACAGACCGTGAAGGAGCAGGCTCGCCGGATCGCTTCGCGTTTCGGCAAGGGCTTCATCACCGGCGAGCCGGAAGGGATCGAGGGGCTGGCCGGCGCGGCAACGGGCGATCTCCTCGTGTTCGGCGACGTCCGCGATCTTGCGCGGGAAGGAACGCGCTGGGTGCGCGGGCAGGCGGTCGATCCGTGGATGGCGGGTCTTGCCGCCGCCGGGCTCGCGGTGACGGCAGGCACCTATTTCGTGAGCGCCGCGGCGCCGGCGCGGGCCGGCGTCTCGCTGTTCAAGGCGGCGCGGCGAACCGGCCGGATCGGCGCCAACCTCGCGACCGACATGACGCGGCTCGTGCGCACGGGCGGCACCGCGCGGACGGTGGAGACGCTTGCCGATCTCGGGCGCATCGAAGGCAAGGCCGGCGCGCGCACGGCGCTCGAAGGGCTGCGTCACGCTGATAACGTCGGCGACGTCGCCAAGGTAGGCCGTCTTGCCGAGAAGAATGGCCGTACCACGCTCGCGATCCTGAAGACGCTCGGGCGCGGGGCGATCGCGCTCGGAGCGGGCGCGGTCACCGGCGCGCTCTGGGTGATGGGCGCCACGGTGAATCTTGCTCTCTTGTTGATTACGCTGTCGGCGCTCCTTGCGATGTTCGCCCGCTTCCTCTGGCGGAGCGGACGGCTCCTGTGGCGCGGCGGGCGCTATGCGGCGGTGACGCTCGCGGCGGCAACCTGAAGCACGTGCGGACTTGGCGCGGGCACCGCGGGTCCGCTAAGACCATACCATGCCAAGCTTTCAACATAACGGGATCGAGACCGCTTTCCTCGACGAGGGGGAGGGCGAGCCGATCGTGCTCGTGCACGGCTTCGCCTCCAACAAAGAGGTCAACTGGGTGCAGCCCGGATGGGTGACGGCACTGAAGGGCGCCGGCCGGCGGGTGATCGCGCTCGACAACCGCGGGCATGGAGCATCGACGAAGCTTTATGACGTGGAGGCGTACAGCGTCGACAAGATGGGCGGCGACGTGATCGCGCTCCTGGATCATCTCAACATCGAGCGCGCGGACGTGCTCGGCTATTCCATGGGCGGACGGATCACGGGCTACGTCGCGTCGGCGCATCCGGAGCGCGTGCGTTCGGCGATCATCGGCGGCATCGGCATCCGGCTTACGATCTCGGCCTCGAACAGCGAGGCGATCGCGGCGGCCCTCGAAGCGCCGAATGCGTCCGACGTGACCGATCCGCAGGCGATCGGCTTCCGGCTGTTTGCCGAGCAGACGAAGAGTGACCGGCGCGCGCTTGCCGCCTGCATGCGTAATCCACACCGGACGATCTCGCGCGAAGCGGCCGCCTCGATCCGCGTGCCGGTGCTCGTCGCGACCGGGACCAAGGACGACATCGCCGGCTCGGGGCCGGAGCTTGTCGCGCTCATTCCGGGCGCGAAGCTGCTCGACATCCCGGGCCGGGATCACATGCGCGCCGTCGGCGACGCCGTGTTCAAGAAGGGTGTCCTGGAATTTCTCGCGCAAAGGCCGTGATGCTCGAACGAACGCCGAAGACGGAAACGTTCACGGGGGCCGCCGGCAACAAGCTGGTGGGCGACCGCTACGGCAAGGGGGCGCGTGCGGCGGTTCTTCTGCATGGCGGCGGGCAGACGCGGCACGCCTTCGCGGGGACCGCCGAGGCGCTGGCCAAGGCGGGATGGACGGCGATCACCGTCGATCAGCGCGGGCATGGCGGTTCCGACTGGATCGCCGACGGGTCCTATCGTGTGTTCGATTTCGCGGCGGACGCGGCCTGCATTGCGGCGGCGCTGACGGAGGAGTTCGGCGGGCCGCCGGCAGTGATCGGCGCCTCGCTCGGCGGGATGGCGTCGTTGATCGCGGAAGGGGAGGCGGCGAAGCAGAATCTCGCTCCGCGCTTCTCGGCGATCGTGCTGGTCGACGTCACGCCGCGGTTCGATCAGGAAGGCGCGAACCGGATCCGCAGCTTCATGCGCGGGCGGGCGCGGGAGGGCTTTGCCAGCATCGACGAGGCAGCGGACGCGGTCGCCGAATACCTGCCGCACCGCCCGCGGCCGTCCTCGACCGATGGTTTGCGGAAGAACCTGCGGCTGCACGCGGACGGACGCTGGCGCTGGCACTGGGACCCGAATTTCTTCGACGGCCCGCACCCGATCAATTCCGAGCAAGCGGAGCAGGAAGCAGCGCGCGTCGAGGCGGCACGGACGCTCCGCATCCCGGCGCTGCTCGTGCGCGGCGGCTCGTCGGAGCTTGTGCGGGAGGAGCATGCGCGCGAATTCCTGGAGCTCGCGCCGCACGCGAAGTTCGTGGATGTCGCGGGCGCGCGCCACATGGTGGCGGGCGACCGGAACGACGCCTTTTCAGCGGCGATCCTCGAATTTCTCGCGGGGCTGAGTTGACCGAAACTTTAGCCCTCATGGTGAGGAGCGCCGCGATAGCGGCGCGTCTCGAACCATGAGGGGTTCGTCCTCATCCTTCGAGACGCCTGCCTTCCCTCGGCTTGCGCCGGGGTTCGGCGGGCTCCTCAGGATGAGGACGGGATGGGGCGACGCGTTGCGAGGGCGAAAAATCGAGTCGTTTGAATCGCCTAGCCGTGATGGTTGAGGCGTCGATTCACGGCCTTCGGGCATTGATTCAAGCCGGACGGGCCTATTTCCTGTTTCCGAATGTAAATCGGGCCCCGGTATGCTTTCGGGGCAACCCGGGGCTGCTTCCGCACGTTAACCCGGACTGTGCTAGAACCCTGCCCGAGCAGTTCAGGGAGGGGCCCATGGCCCAGCGTAAACCGAAGCTCGTCAGCGGCCTGCACACCGTGGATCCGGTGTGGGCGCGGGTCCGCGATGAAGCCGCGGAAATCGCGGCACGCGAGCCGGCGCTTGCGACCTTCATCTTCGCGACCGTGCTGAACCACGACTCGCTCGAGCAGACGGTCGCCCAGCGTATCGCCGACCGGCTGGAGCACCCGAACTTGTCCGGCGAATTGATCCGGCAGGCCTATGACGAATTGTTCGAGGCGGAGCCGTCGGTCGGCGATGCGTTCCGCGCCGACATCGTGGCGGTCTCCGAGCGCGATCCGGCGACCTCGCGCTACGTAGAGCCGGTGCTTTATTACAAGGGATTCCACGCGCTGCAGACGCACCGTCTCGCGCACTTCCTCTGGAACAGGGGGCAGAAGGACTTCGCGCTCTATCTGCAGAGCCGTTCGTCGTCGGAATTCGGCGTCGACATCAACCCGGCCACGCGGATCGGCCGCGGCATCTTCATCGATCACGCCACGGGCGTCGTGATCGGCGCGACGGCGGTGATCGAAGACGACGTATCGCTCCTGCAGGGCGTCACGCTCGGCGGCACCGGCAAGGAGACCGGCGACCGGCATCCGAAGATCCGGCGGGGCGTGCTGATCGGTGCCGGCGCGAAAATTCTCGGCAATATCGAAATCGGCGCGTGCTCGCGCGTCGCGGCGGGATCGGTCGTGCTGAAGCCCGTGCCGCCCAACACCACGGTCGCGGGCATCCCGGCGCGTGTGGTAGGCAAGTCCGAATGCGAGGAATCGGCGCCCGCGCGGACGATGGATCAGTTCTTCGACATGCCGCCGTTTGCGGGCGAGGCGATCTAGCGGCCCCGCGCGGTACTTGCCCGGCGGGCTTGCCCGCGCGGTGCTCCCGTGGCAAGCCTGCCGCAGCAAACGGTACCGAGGGAAATCGTGGACAGAGCCGAGCTCGACCGCCTGACCGTTTATCTGCGCCGGATGCTCAGCCCGGAAATCGGGCTCGTCGCACGCGCGCGTCGCGACGACATGGCGGAAATCATCCTCAATGACGAGCCGATCGGCCGCATCACGGTGGACGAAGAAGACGGCGAGCGCGCCTACAACGTCACGATCCCGATCGAGACGGGCTCCGCCACGCCGAACCTGAACGAAACCGTGCGCGGCAAGTTCGGAAATCCGCAACTGCGTGTCGTGCCCCGCCCGAAGAAGACCGACTCCTCGGAGATCTATCTCGGCGACGAATATATCGCCGTGCTGTTCCGCGACGATGCCTCGGGCCGCGCCTGGACCTTCGAGATGGCCGTGCTCGACATCGATCTCGACCCGGAAGGGTTGGCGTAATCCCGACGCTTCTTCCATCTGAGCTCGCGAGACGATCCATGCCGCTCTATTCGCTCGACGGCGTCAGCCCGGAATTGCCGGTCGACGGCACGTTCTTCGTCGCCGATGAAGCGGTGCTGGTTGGCCGCGTGCGGATCGCCGAGGGGGTGAGCGTGTGGTTCGGCGCAGTGTTGCGCGGCGATAACGAGTTCATCACCGTCGGCGCGCGCTCGAACATCCAGGATGGCTGCGTGCTGCACACGGACCCCGGCTTTCCGCTCGACATCGGCGTGGGCTGCACGATCGGCCATCGCGCCGTGGTGCACGGCTGCACGATCGGCGATAACAGCCTCGTCGGCATGGGTGCGGTCATCCTCAATGGCGCGAAGATCGGCAGGAACTCCATCGTCGGCGCCGGCGCGCTGGTGACGGAGGGGAAGGAATTTCCCGACAATTCGTTGATCGTCGGCGCTCCGGGGCGCGCGATCCGCACGCTCGACGAGAAGGCGGAGGCCTCGCTCAGGCTCGCGGCGAAGAGCTACAGCGACCGCTGGCCGAAGTACGTCAAGGGGCTGAAGCGGATCGGCTAGCTCGTCGTCCCGGACAAGCCGAAAGCTTGATCCGGGACCGTCTCACGAATTTCTGATTGCGGTCCCGGCTCTCGCTGCGCTCGGCCGAGGACGACTTCATGTTTCCAGAAAAAGTGAGGCCGGCTCCTTGGGGGAAGAGCCGGCCTCCGCAAACCCGGTCCGGGGACGGGGAGGGGTGGGGACGTGACCGGATTTGCGATCTCGCTCCTTGTCAGCGCGCGGAAACAAACGGTGTGGGCCGCGGGTCGCCGAGAGAAACCCAAAGGTTCGGGTCGTGCTGCGACTGCCGCTTGGTGTAGCGGTAGCCGGTCTCGGCCCACGGCAAAATTTCATCGACCTGGTTGTCCAGGATGAACTCGCCGCGGTTGGTGCGTACGGTGAGCACGGAATGGCCGTCGCCCTTCTTGTCGCGCACGACGGTGATGAGCAGCGCCGAGCGCGGCCAGCCGAGCTGCATCAGGATGCGGCGCTTGAGCAGCACGTAATCCTCGCAGTCGCCGTAACCGGACTCCGGATAGGTCCACTTCTCGATCACGCCGTATTGCTCGAGGTCCGTCATCGGGCGGATGCTCTCGTTGACATGACGATTGACGCGCTCAAGTTCGAGATAGGCGTTCTTGCCGAGATCGACGTCGCGCGCTTCGGTTGCTTCGACGCGGCATTCCCACGGACGGTCCTGGCAGAACTGCACCCAGCCGATCGGCGGCCGCGAAGTTTCACCCACGGAGACATAGAGCAGCGGCTCGCTCGTTTGAGCGGCGGCCGGCGTAGCGACAAGGACGGCAGCAACCGCAGCGAATGCGATTGCAGCAAGCCTTGTTCGTGGGCAGTATTCAGTATCATTGTCGGCGAGCATCGCGCCCCCTCCCGTATCGGAGGCGACTGTACGCACGCACGACTTGAATTCCGTCTAAGATCGGGGCAGCATTACTATGCAATATTTAGTAGAACTGTCCGAATATTTGATTCAATTCCTAATAAAACTTGAGACGAATTTTCCTAAAATTTGAATGATCGGCGCGCCAATGCAGGGCGCGCACGCGGTTCGTGGCGCGGAGATCTTCCCAAGGGAGGAGGAGAAGCGGCGCGCTCAGGCGCCGCCGAGGTCGTGCTCGAGCGTTTCCGGATTCTGCAGCCGGCTGAATTCCAGCGCGAAGCCGGTTTCGAGATGGCGCACAACGCGCGCGGGGGTCCGGCCGAGGGTGACCGGCGAGCCGAGCGGGAGCTTGACCTTGGCGGCGACGGCCGCGCCCGAGAGCGATACGTCGATCACGCGGCATTCGATCGTGCTGCCGTCGGGCAGGGTCAGGGTCGTGCGCGGGTTGCGCAACTCGAAACGTTTATGCCGCCGGTCTTCGGGCAAGCCGAGGATGTTGCGGTTGGCGAGCCAGGTAAGCTGATCGGCGATCTTGTCGCGCCGGCGGAGCGTTGCCGCGACAGTCATGGCGAAGCCGCCCTCGAACACGCGGGAGCAACGGCCCTCGATGCGGCCGAGGTGATCGATGTAGGCGACAACGTGCTCGCCGACACGCGGCGGGCTGTCCGTGGCGAGCGCCGCGCCGCCGGGCGACATGTTGATCGTCTGGCACGGATACTCGCGCCGGTCCTCGCGCATGAAGCGGCCGGTGAGGATCACCTTCACGCGCTGATGACGACGTCGCTCCTCACTGAGCGGGAGCAGAACCGCCTTTTTGGCTTCGCCCATATTCGACCGGTCGTTTGAATTTACGCCTTCCCGCAAGGACCTTAGCGGCTTAGCGGTTAACGGCCAGTAAGGGGCGATTAACGGTAGAACCGGCTTGCGGACGCGGCTCAGCCGCGGCCGCCAGGCAGCACGCGGAGGAGGGGGTAGTCGGCCGCCGCCGGCGCACTGACGAGGTCGATGTCGTCGGCCTTTTCGGGCTGCAGGTAGCGAGCCGACGCAACGTGCAACTGCGCGAGCGGTACGCCGCCGGCCCAATAGGGCCACTCGGTGGCGGAAAGAGCGCCGAGGACGCGGGCGCGCGCCCGGCCGCGGTGGCGCAGCGGCAGGATGAGCATCTCGAGGTCCAGCGTCCGCCCGTCGGCGGTACGGCCGGCTGTCGCCGCTACGGCCGGCGTCGCCATGTCGGCCACCCTGCCGATCAGCCGCAGCAACTGGGCTCGATCCTCCGGGGCGAACGGCTCCACAAACGGACGGCCGGTCCATTCCCGTCCCAAAAGGGTACAAATCCGCGTGCCGGCAAGGCGCACGATCTGCTGCTCTCCCGCGGCCAGTTCCAGGAGGAAAACATCGCCCAGAGAAGCGCGGATGGCTCCCGGATCGAGATCGCTCCGTTCGGGCGCCGCGCGGCCGGCGCGCAGGCTGTCCCAATAGGCGTAGAGGGCACGGCTGGAGGCGTGTTTCATCACTCGAACTCAACCCAACTCAAACAGCGGGCTGCCTTGTTTCGGAACGGCAAAGCCCGCGCGCCTCACGACCGAGCAGATGGCATGCCGAGTGACCGATCATTGCGGCCAGCCCGCGGCGACGGCGCGGTTAGGGTTAAACATCCATTTCGATTTTCCTTCTCGTCTGTCTTGCTAGCGTGCCCCCACGGTTCAGGTCATCGGCTCGACTTCCTGTGACGGGGAGGCGGGACGTGACGGGGCCCGCGGGAGCGGGGGCTTCCCGCGGGCCGCCCCCTCTGCAGACAAGCCTTGCCCATGCCGCAGTCGCGGCCTAGAGCGGGTCCGCTTGAGGTGGAATCGCAACGCGATTCCACCTCAAGCGTGAATCCCGCTCCGATCCGTCGTTTGGAGTGCGATTCAAGCTTCGGCATGAAGCGGTTGCGCTTCTTCCTGGAGTGATCGCGCTCTCCGTAATTGTTTTCATCCGGACCCGCCGCGTGGCCCGCACTTCCCAGCCGATCTTCAACCTCCCTGTTATCGTGGCCGCGATCAGCGCGCTGCTCGTGTTCATTCATGTGTTGCGGGCGGCAGTCGACGAGCAGACGGACCTGCAATTCCTGCTCTGGCTCTCCTTCATTCCGGCGCGCTACGACATGAGCCTGCCGGTGCGGCTTCCGCTGCCGGGCGGGGAGGCGGCCGACGCATGGACGTTCGTCACCTACGCACTGCTGCACGGCGATGCGATGCATCTCATCGTGAACCTCGTCTGGTTCCTGGCGTTCGGCAGCGCGGTCGCGTGGCGGTTCGGCGCCGTTCGCTTCACGGCATTTTTCGCGGTCACGGCGGCGGCGGGCGCACTCGCGCATCTGCTCCTGCATTGGAGCGAATTCGTTCCGCTCGTCGGCGCATCGGCGGCGATCTCGGGGTGCATGGCTGCGGCGATCCGCTTCATTTTCGAGGTCGGCGGGCCACTCAGCGTATTCCGCGACGGAGGGCCGCGCGCCTATGCGGTGCCCGCGGCGCCGCTCACTGTAGTGCTGCGCAATCCACAGGTCCTCGTGTTCCTCGCCGTATGGTTCGCGATCAATCTCGGCTTCGGGCTCGGCACGCTCAACGATCTTGTCGGCAACGGAACGATCGCCTGGGAGGCGCATGTCGGTGGATTTCTCGCCGGGCTCCTGTTGTTTCCCTTGTTCGACCCGGTACGGCCCCGTGAATAACGCTTGCTGTCGCCACAATTCGGATTCAGACTAAAGTTCTAGGGAAGGGACGCATGGAGGAGAACCATGACTGTCCGCGCAATACTTGCACTCAAAGGCCGCGATTGCGTCACGATTGCACCGGACGCCTCGCTCGCCGAGGCCGCCTGTCTGCTTGCAAAAGAAAAAATCGGCGCGCTTGTCATCACCGGGCCTGACCGGCGGGTGACCGGCATTCTGTCGGAGCGCGATATCGTCGCCACCGTGGCGGCGCACGGCGACCGTGCGCTTGCGCAACAGGTCGCGAGCATCATGACGCGCGAGGTTGCAACCTGCACCGAGGACGAGACGATCCCGAATCTGATGAAGCGCATGACGTCGGGCCGCTTCCGGCACGTGCCGGTGATCGACCGCGGCAAGCTCGCGGGCATCATCTCGATTGGGGACGTGGTGAAGCACCGGGTTGCGGAGCTCGAGCGCGAGCACGATGCGTTGCGCGAATACATCGCCACCGCCTGACCTGCAATCGCGCGTTGCGCAAAAGAAAACGGCCCCGGAATCCTCCGGGGCCGGATTTGTCCTTCCCGCCTATGGCACTCAGTATGGCAGGAACGTGAGCAGGATCGCGAAGAAGGGAAACAGCGCGACCATCAGCACGATGCAGTAGCCGAACATATCGCGGGCGCGCATGCCGGTGATGCCGAGAAGCGCGATCGCCCAGAACGGCTGGAAGAGATTGGTCCAGGCGTCGCCAGTGCCGAAGGCGATGATCGTCTTGCCGACGGGGACATTGAGTGTCTGTCCCGCACGGATGATCGTCTCACCGAGCACGGCCCATTCCCCGCCGCCGGACGGCACGAACAGGTTGACAAGACCGGACGCGAGCCAGGCCATCATCGGGAAGGTGGTGGGCGTGGAGGTGGCGATGAACCAGCCCGCCATGATGATGGCGAGACCAGAATACTGAATCATCCCCTGGATTCCCGCATAGAAGGGAAACTGGAGGATGACGCCGCCTGCCGCCTTTGCCGCGTCGTAGAACGCGTTGAGATACTGATACGGCCGCAGGAAGAGCGCGATCCCGACCATCAGGAAGATGAAGTTGACGATGTTGAGATCGAGCGTCCCGCCGCCGTAAAAGTGCATCACGATGTAGACGATGCCCATCAGGGCGATGAGGCCGCCGATGATGCGGCTGTTGTTGATCGCGTCAGCGACGCTGCCGTCCGGCTTGTAGGCGGCGGCGCTCGCGTCGTTGGCGTTTTTCTTCACCGCCTCCGGCACCCAATGCTCGATGCCGCGGCAACGGTCAGCCGACTTCGGCGTCAGCAGGTACATGATCAGCGGCACATAGATCAGGCTGAGGACGAAGAGCCACAGCGCGTAGCTCGAGAAGATCGTGTCGCTTGTCGGCACGATGCCGATCAGGTTCTCGAAGAAGTGCCCCTTGGTAGCGGACAGCAGCGGCGCAGAGCCGGACGGTCCCCAGTGCCATGACACGCCGAGGCCGGTGTAACCCGCAGTGCAAAGTACCGGATAATGCACCGGAATGCCCTTGGCGTGCGCGCGCTTGGCGACTTCCATCGCCATGATGGCGCCGACGACCAGGCCGAAGCCCCAGTTGATCCATCCGAAGATGAGGGCGAGCAGCGTGACGAGCACCACGCCCTGCGGTCCGGTTTTCGGCAGGTCGGCCAGCCAATTGAGGGTCGGGCGGACGACCGGCGCGTGCGCCAGCACGTAGCCCGTGATGAGGATGAGGGCCATCTGCATCGCGAAGGTCAGCAGGCCCCAGAAACCGCGATACCAGTGCCGCACCATCTGCTCCGCCGATTGGTCGGCGATCAGCATCCCCATCGCGAAAGCGATGAAGGTGAGCAGGATGGCGAACAGGAACGGATCGGGCAGCCAGCGCTGGACATTGCCGGCGACGCTCTGGCCAATGCGTTCGACGACGCCCGCCTGGGTGCGGGCCGGAGATGTTGTGGCGTTCATGCGTTTTTCCTCCCCTGATGCTGCGCGAACGCGCGGCCTTGGCCGCGCGGCGCACGTTCTCCCCCTGAGCTGTTCTTGTTAGTCTTTAGTATGATGCCGGCGACATGCGCCGGCAATGGCGTCCGCCTGCAATGGACAGATGTTTTGCGCGGCCGTTATCGCAGCGCAGCAACCGTGTCCGTCAGTTCGGCGAGCGCGCGCTCGGCCGCCTCGGCGCCGAGGCGGATTGCCTCCTCGGCGCGATGGAAATCAAACAGGCCGATGTTGGAGAGGCGGGGGGACACCATGACGTCCGGCGGGTCGCCGGCAAGACGCGAGCGGGCAATGCGATCCTGCGTAATGTTGAACGCGTCGAGCATCACCGAGGCGATGCTGCCAGGCCCTTGTGCCGCGTTGATCACGTCATCGCGGAAGCGATTGCGCAGCCGGACGGCGCTGGCGGCGTCGCCGTTCGAATCCGGTGCGCCGTCGTTCAATTCGGTTTCGAGGCCGTGCGCCTGAATGACGGTGCCGCGGCCGAAGACGTCGGCATTGAGGTTGACGGCGATCACGACGCGCGCGCCGAGGGCGCGGGCGACCGACACGGGGATCGGATTGACCAGCGCGCCATCCATCAGCCAGCGGCCGGCGATCTTCACCGGGCTGAAGATTCCCGGCAGCGCGTAGCTCGCGCGGATCGCGTCGATCAGGCGGCCGTGGGTGAGCCAGATCTCGTGGCCCGTACGGAGCTCGGTGGCGACCGTGGCGAACGGGGTCTCCAGGTTCTCGACCAGCACGTCGCCGAAATTGCGCTGCATGAGCTTGGCGAGCCGACCGCCATTGATGAGTCCGCTGCCGACGATGCGGAAATCCATCAATCCGAGCACGCGTCCGCGCGTCACGGCGCGCGCCCATTCCTCCAAGATGTCGAGGCGGCCCGCCGCCCAGGCGCCGCCGACGAGGGCGCCGATGGATGTGCCGGTGACGATGTCGGGGGCGATGCCGGCGGCTTCGAGCGCGCGCAACACGCCGATGTGCGCCCAACCGCGCGCCGCGCCGCCGCCCAGCGCAAGCCCGATGCGCGGACGGAATGTCTGTGGTTCCTGCCGGTCAACCGGCGCGTCGTTCTCGGGCGGGACGTATTCCCGCTTCGTCCAAAGGCGGAACAGCATACGTGCTTCTCCGGCCCCCGGCAGACCAAAGCAGCTTTTGCGCCGAAACGGAATGATCTTTTCGGCGCATTCTTAACTTGTGGCGAACGGCGGAGTTCCGGGAAAATCCCTGATGCCGTTCAGTCTCCGTTCATTCCCGCGAACGCGGGAATCCAGAGCAGCTTGCACATTCGGTTGTGGCTCTGGGTCCCCGCTTTCGCGGGGACGAGCGAAGGGTGTCGGACTAGTCAATAAACGTCAGCGGCGCGGCCGTGTTCGCGCCGAGCGGCACGCGGCGATAGAAGCAGGAGCGCCGCCCGGTGTGACAGGCGACGCGGTCGCCGCCGATGCGCGCCTTCAGGAGCAGCGCATCCTGATCGCAGTCGACGAGCAGCTCCACGACCGTCAGCGTGTTGCCGCTCGTCTCGCCCTTCCGCCAAAGCTGCTTGCGCGAGCGTGACCAGAACCAGGCTTCGCCCGTCTCGCGGGTGCGCGCGAGCGCGTCCGCGTTCATATGTGCGACCATGAGGACGGCGCCGTCATCGACGTCGGTGACGATGCACGTGATCAGGCCATGCTCGTCGAAGCGCGGCGTGAACTCGGTGGTGGTCTCAAGGTCGCTCTTGCTCATTGCAGACTCCGTCCCGCGAGGGCAGGGCGGGGGGAGTGATAGCAGAATTCGAGCGGGTCCACGCAAAAAGCAAACGGCCCCGGATCGCTCCGGGACCGCTCGCATGCACTGGATTGCGAAGTTCAGGCGACGCCGTTGCGGCGGATGAGGGTGATGAAGCGCACCTGCTCGGCCGGATCGTCGCGGAAGACGCCGGTGAACTGCGTCGTCACCGTCGAGGTGCCGGCTTTCTGCACGCCGCGCATGGCCATGCACATATGCTCGGCTTCGATCATGATGGCGACGCCGCGCGGCTTCAGATTCTCTTCGATCGCGCTCACGACCTGCGAGGTCAGGCGCTCCTGTGTCTGCAGGCGGCGCGCATACATGTCGATCACGCGCGCGATTTTCGACAGCCCGACGACGCGATCGGTCGGCAGGTAGGCGAGGTGCGCGCGTCCGATGATCGGAAACACGTGGTGTTCGCAGAACGAGTAGAACGGGATATCGCGCACGAGCACGAGGTCGTCGAAATGACCGATCTCGCCGAAGGTGCGGCCGAGGACATCCTGCGGGCTTTCCTTGTAGCCGGTGAAGAAGTCTTCCAGCGCGCGGACCAGACGCTCCGGCGTATCCAACAAGCCCTCGCGGCTTGGATCGTCACCGATCCAGGCGAGGAGCGTTTGCGCGGCAGCTTCAGCCTGCTCGCGAGTCGGCCGCTCGACGACACGTTCCAACGCTGGTGCGGCACTGTCAGCGCGCGGTTGAAACGACTTTATGACGGCATCCATGACCTTCTTATTCTCCTGGTCCAGCTACGACTAACGGCTGGACACGATTTGCGTTCCGTTTCCAGCGCCTTTCGGGGCCTGGCGTGCGGCCGCACGAGTCCGTCGCAGAGAAAACCCCGGCACCCTGCCGAAGCTTCCGCCTGTCCCCAGCGGCCATCAGGTTTGTTGAGATTCGTGCCCTCTCGCGACGCCCCCCGCAGGTTGGCTTCACCTGCGCGGCGCAATATCTAGGGACCGATCAAGGCAAAATTCAAGCGGGGTTAAAGACCCCCCACGTAGTAAATTGGCCGTCCAGCCCCTATCTCCCGGGGGCGGACAGGCGGTTGCCAGCCGCCTAAGATGGTATTCGGACCATGCTGGACGACGTTTATAACCGGCGCATTCTCGAGTTCGCCTCCGACATCCCCCGGTTGGGCCGGCTGGATCAGCCGGACGCGACCGCGACCGCGCACTCCAAGCTGTGCGGGTCGACCGTCACGGTCGACCTGTCCATGGAGGGGGATACCGTCACCGACTTCGCCCATGACGTGAAGGCGTGCGCGCTCGGGCAGGCTTCCTCTTCGATCATGGCCCGGCATGTCATCGGCGCGAAGGCCGATGAACTGCGGGAAGTCCGCCAGCAGATGCACCGGATGCTGAAGGAAAAGGGCACGCCGCCCGGCGGCAGATGGGCCGACCTCGCAGTGCTCGAGCCGGTTCGCGACTACCGGGCCCGGCACGCTTCGACCATGCTTACGTTCGACGCCGTCGTCGCGGCCATCGACCAGATCGAGGCGAAGCGTCGCGCGCAGGCGGCGGAGTGATGGCCGCCCGGGCTTCTTCGGATGAGGCCGCTATGCGGAAGCGGCAGTGGCGTATGACGGTTGAGCCGCTTTTGGCCGCTGCGGCAAAAAGCCCGAGGCTCGCGGGGCGGGGGCTCATCCAGCTTTACCGCTATACCCTCTCGTCGATTTTCGGACGTACCTGCCGGCATCTGCCGACCTGTTCGGAGTACGGCGACGAGGCGATCGCCCGCCACGGCTTGTGGGCGGGCGGATGGATGACGCTCGCGCGCGTGCTGCGCTGCCATCCGTGGGGCACTTCCGGATTGGATTTTGTTCCTGACGAATTGCCGCCGCGCGCGCGCTGGTACCTGCCGTGGCGGTACGGGCGCTGGCGGGGCGTGAACGAGAAGAAGTAGTGAGCGTGCCGGCGGCGCGAGGCGGGGCCGCCGGCACGCCCGGCGCCTTAGCGGAACTGACTCGCCAACAACTCGAGCCGCCGCGGCGCTTCCCTGGATCCGAACTGTCTTGCCTTCTCGTACCACTCGCGTGCCAACTCCACGTCGGAGTTCGACCCATAGACGCCGAGCTTCTTCAACTCGTTGGGGTCGTAACTCGCGGCGAGGGCGAGGGCCGCGCGCTCGTCGCGCGCTTCCGCCGCCCGCTGCAGGAGGAGGCGCGCGCTTGCGACGTCGCCGTCGCGGAGCAACTCCGTTCCGCGCGTCAACATCAGATCGATCTCATCCCGGCTGAAATTGCGGGCCGTGGTCTGTGCGGGCGCCGGCTCCGCCGGTGCTGCAGCCGCGGGCGGCTGCTGCGCCGCCGGCGCTTGCGCCTGCGGATTCTGCGCGGGCGACGTCGGCGCCTGTGCCGCCGGTGCCGTCCACTCGAGCCGCATGGTCTGACGGTCGAGCACGCTGTTGTCGGGCCGATGCAGCGCGACCGAATACTCCATCGTGCCGGAGAATCCGGCGGGCGGCTTGATGTAGGTGTTCGCGAGCTCGCTCGCCGGAACGATCCAGCCCGTGTTGCCCCACGGCTTGCCGGTGCTGAGTATCGTGCCCGGCACGAGGCCGCTTACGACCGCCGTCATGTTGGCGGTGGCGTTCTCCGCGGCGATGCCGATCAGGATGTGCTCGGCGTTGTCGGCGGTGGCGCCGTTGACCACGAGCCGCGCCGGTTGCGCCGGTTGGCTCTGGATCGGCGCCGGTTGCGGCACGGCCGCCGCTTCCTGCGTGCCGACGATCGAGGCGAAGCGGGTGTTGAGCGCGTCGGTCGATACGCCGTCGAGGAACGGCAGCCGGCCCGTCGTCTGCAGCGCGATGAGCGCCGAGCCGGTGACGAGAACGGCGAAAGTGCCGATCGCCCAGCGCAAACCCGCACTCTTCTTGCGGGCAGCCGGCTGGGGCGGCGGCGGCAGGAAGTCCGACGACGCCATTCTCCGGCGAATGCGTTTCTGCTCGGCACTCAGGATCTGCTCAAGACGATCGAGCTCGCTTTGCGCGATCCCTTCACTGTGGGAGAAGTCGCTCTCGCCCGTCCACTCGGGATCGAATTCGTCGGCGCGCAACGGCGGAGCGTCGGGCGCGAACTGGGACGAATCCGGGTGGGACGATTCCTGAAACGATGATTCCTGAAAGGACGTTTCCCGAAGTGACGATTCCTGCGGAGCTTGGTCGATCGGATTCCGCAGCGAATCTTCGGACGGATAGTTGCGGTGGCTGGGGGAATTCATGGACGCCTCCCGTTGCCAGGATTGACTGGGTTAAGGTTCGTGCCGCACCGATTTTTCGCTAACGCTGTCCGCGCGACTCCTTCCAAGCGAGGAATTCCTCGAACAATTGCTCGCGGTTCTCGGGCGCGAATGCCTGCATCTTGCGCGAGCCCATGAACTCCTCGAATTGTTTGCGCTCGCTCGCAGACTCCGGCTGCAGGTTCTTCGCCAGCCATTCCTCGGCTGCCTCATGGCGCTTCCAGCCGGGCAGGGTGGCGGCGAGATTCGCCTCCTTCCATTTCGGATGACGCGGCTTCTTGCGGAATTCGGCGATCTTGGGGAAGAAGTTCTCGACGAATTTCGAGACGCGGTTGTAGCGGTCGGTCCCCTTCGGCCAGTTGTAGGCGATCAGCACGCAGACGACGGCGACGGTGTCGATCTTCTCGCCGGGCTGGATGAGATCGGGATAGTCCTCGTGCGTCAGCACGGCCGGCAGGAAATCCTGCTGCAATGGCTTTTCGAACGCGACGGGGAGAAGCTTCAGGCCGTCGGAGAGCTTGACGCGCGCCGTGGAGCCCGTGGGCTTGCCGGCGATCAGGATGTTGGCATCGATCTCGCCGCGCTTCAGCATCTCGATGCCGTCGGCCTGGCCGACATTAACAGCCTTGGCGACCTTGACGCCGAGCAGCCTGAAGATCTCCTCGGTGGAGAGGTGCGTGCCGGAGCCCTTGTCGCTGAAGTTCACCCGTTTGCCGGTGAGGTCGTGGATCGATTTCACCGAACCGTCGGCGCGGACGATCAGGTGCATCTCCTCGTTGTTGAGCTTGGAGATGTAAACGATCTTGTCGTCGATCGGGCCGATCTCGTTGGTGCGCTGGTAGCGATTGAGCAGCACCGACTGGGTGATGCCGAGATCGATACCCTTCAGATAGCGGACGTCCTTGATATTCTGACCGCCGCCCGCACCGATGATCGGCAGTACGCGAAACTCGTCGCCGTTATCGAGCACGGCCGACAGGTCATAGGCAAGCCGAAGGTAGCTACCGTTCGGATTGCCGGAAATGATCCCGACGGTGTTTTCATTCATCATCCAGCCGAGCTTGTTGGCGACCGGTCCGTCAGCACGGGCGTGCTTCGCCGGACGCGAATCCTGGGCTTGGACGATGCTGGCAGTAAGAACGCTGACGGCAAGAAACGCGAAAAACGCGAACTTGGACTCGTACCTCGCACGCATACAGACGCCGGCCATCGAGGCGTTGCACCCCGACACAAAGCCGCTCCCTGACTGGCGACGGCCCCATACCCCGAAGACCGTCGCGTCACCCCGCTAAGCCGCTTCCGATTTCTGTTGCTCGGTAGCCGGTTCTTTTTGTTCCGGCGCGAATCTCTTCATGGATTGTGTCGCCAGTTCGCAACGATTGTGGCGAAGGCGGGGTATTGTTTGGTGAACGGCTTTCGCGTTCTTTGCGGCGGTACGATTCAACGGCATGCGCGAGGAGGAGCGCGCCGCGTTCACCTCAAAACCAAGTATCGCGCCGTTCTCGTTCGCTAGGTACGTTGTAACGTCATCATATCTTTACCGTGAGCGCATCCATCTCAAGGGCTTCGGTCGGCGAGCGCCCCAGCGATCAGCGCCATAAAGCCCGCGATCGTCACGGCCACGCGCACCTGGTGCCAGCGCCACCAGTCGTCGCGTATTTCCTCCCAATTTGAGGGAAGAGTTTGTGCGGTCCAACTGATGACATCTGCGTTGATCGGTTGATTGAAAAATCGAGTTACAACGCCCCCGGCCACAATGCCGACAATGGCGATGAGATAGAGCGCGAGTGCTGCTGGGCGGCTGCGAGCGAGGAAAGCAAGGACCGCAACGCAGGCGAGACTCGCCAGTGCGGTTGCGGGAAGCAACGTGTTCAGTCCGCGAACCGCACCTTGATGCGCCTCGAGGAAAGCTTGCGGGCTGAATGTGGTGGGATCGTAGCCGCGCCAAATTCCGAAAACGCTGCCAGCCACCAATCCCAGCAAGAGGATCGCGAGGAATTGCACCACGGTTGTGAGGCTGACCGGCATCGCCATCCTTGCGGCTGATCGAAAGGGCCGTGCGGGGCGAGGACCCCGACACTCCGCTGCTGCAGCAAGCGGCTCCGCAGGCGGTGGTGCGCAACGCCGATCCGAGGCAGTTGATTTCATCGTTCTCCGCCGACATCGCCAGGCGGTTGGCTCGAGTGGCGCCGCTCGTCGCCGTGGTAGGAGAAGCATCGGCCGAAGATGACGAGGCCGGCACCCTCTATCGCAAGATCCATCAAGGCCGCCGGAATAACCTCGCGGCCGTGGCGAAAGCCCTTGCCGAGCGCGGCGCGCTGGGCGCGGGTTGACGGTCGATGATGCCACGACGCTGATCTGGCGCATGGCGAGCCCGGAGCTGTTTCTGCTGATGACGCAAATGGAGAGGCTCTCGGTAGAAGGATATGGCAAGGCGCTCGCCGCGGAGTTGGAGCGACTCCTGCTACCCGACAAGTAGGGGGTGCACTGGCGGAGGCGATGGAATCGCTGCCGCCCGTACGGTTGCGTTCACCGCAAACATTGCTATACCGCCAGCGCAATACGCTTACCTGCATTCGTAGGCAGCGAGTGAGCAACAGGAGAGAACAATGGTCGCGCTGACCTTTCCCGACGGCGCACGTCGGGAATATCCAGACAACATCACGGGCTTTGAAATCGCCAAAAGCATATCGCCGTCGCTTGCCAAGCGGACGGTGGCGATGACGCTCGACGGCTCGCTCGTGGACCTGAACGACAAGATCGCCAAGGACGCGAAGATCGAGTTCGTCTCGCGCGACGATCCGCGGGCGATGGAGTTGATCCGCCACGATGCGGCGCACGTGATGGCGGAAGCCGTGCAGACTTTGTGGCCCGGCACGCAGGTGACGATCGGCCCGGTGATCGAGAACGGCTTCTACTACGACTTCTTCCGCAACGAGCCGTTCACGCCGGAGGATTTCCCCGCGATCGAGAAGAAGATGCGCGAGATCATCCAGCGCGATGCGCCATTCACGAAAGAAGTGTGGTCGCGTGAGGAAGCGAAGCGCGTCTTCCGCGAGAAGGGCGAGAACTTCAAGGTCGAACTCGTGGATGCGATCCCGGCGGGCGAGGAGATCAAGATCTACAAGCAGGGCGAATGGTTCGATCTCTGCCGCGGCCCGCACATGGTCTCGACCGGCAAGGTCGGCAACGCCTTCAAGCTGATGAAGGTGGCGGGCGCCTATTGGCGCGGCGACGCACGCAATCCCATGCTCACGCGTATCTACGGCACCGCGTGGCAGACGCAGGAGCAGCTTGATCAGTATCTCCACCAACTGGAAGAGGCGGAGAAGCGCGATCACCGCCGACTCGGCCGGGAGATGGATCTCTTCCATTTCCAGGAAGAGGCGCCGGGCTCGGTGTTCTGGCATCCGAAGGGATGGACGCTGTTCCAGACGCTGGAGAATTACATCCGCCGCAGGCAGGCAGACGCGGGCTATCAGGAAGTCAACGCGCCGCAGCTCATGGATTCCTCGCTGTGGGTCACGTCGGGCCATATGGCGAAGTACCGCGAGATGATGTTCCTCACCGAGAAGCGCGAGGAGGAAGAGCGGCAATACGTCATCAAGCCGATGAACTGTCCGGGGCACGTCCAGATCTTCAAGAACGGGCTGAAGTCCTACCGCGACCTGCCATATCGTCTGGCGGAGCTCGGCAAGGTGCACCGCTTCGAGCCGTCGGGCGCGTTGCACGGGCTGATGCGCGTGCGCGCGTTCACGCAGGACGACGCGCACGTGTTCATTCCGGAGGAGATGATCGCGGAGGAGACGCTGAAAATGCATCAGCTCATCCTCTCGATCTATGCGGACTTCGGTTTCGACGACGTGCAGGTGAAGTTCGCCGACCGGCCGGAGCAGCGGATCGGCGAGGACGCCGTATGGGAGAAGGCGGAGGCGGCCCTTCTGCGTGCGCTCGAGATCGCCGAGTACCCGTACACGTACAACAAGGGCGAGGGCGCGTTCTATGGGCCGAAGCTCGAGTACGTGCTACGCGACGCGATCGGGCGCGACTGGCAGTGCGGTACCGTGCAGGTGGACCTCAACCTGCCGGGCCGGCTCGGTGCGTTCTACATCGCGCCATCAGGCGAGAAGATCGTGCCGGTGATGCTGCATCGCGCCTTGTTCGGTTCGCTCGAACGTTTCACCGGCATCCTGATCGAGCACCACGCCGGGCATTTCCCCTTGTGGCTTGCGCCCCTGCAGGCGATGGTGTGCACGATCACATCGGATGCCGACGCTTACGCGGCGGACGTTGCCGCGGTGGCGAAGAAGCTCGGCCTGCGCGTCGATGTCGATCTCAGGAACGAGAAGATTAACTACAAGGTCCGCGAACATTCGCTCGCCAAGATCCCGGTGCTGCTCGTGGTCGGCAAGAAGGAAGCGGCGGAGCGGGCCGTTTCCGTCCGCCGGCTCGGCAGCGAGAAGCAGACGGTGATGCCGCTCGATGCTGCTCTTGCGGCGCTGGCGGCGGAAGCGACGGCGCCGGACGTGAAGCGGGAGCGGGAAGCGGCGTAATCGCGGCCGGAGCATTCCCGATCGAGCAAATGGGACATTCCATCTTCTTTGCTGGCGCTTCCGGCGTCGTAGGACGCAGGCTCGTGCCGCTGCTGGTGGCGGCGGGACATCATGTGACCGGCGCAACCCGCTCGCCCGCGAAAGCGGCGGACATTCGACGATCCGGTGCGGACGCGGCGGTCGTCGACGTCTATGACCGGAATGCCCTGATCGACGCGGTGAAGAGCGCGAAACCGGCGGTGGTGATCCATCAATTGACCGATCTCTCGCTGCTGCACGACGCGGATCGCGTGGCGGAAGCGCGCGAGCGCAATGCGAGGCTGCGGCGGGAGGGGACCGCCAATCTTGTCGCCGGAGCGCTGGCGGCCGGGGCACGCCGCCTCATTGCCCAGAGCATCGCCTTTGCCTACGCACCCGGACTGACGCCGCCCTGTCGGGAAACAGACCCGCTTAATCTCGAAACAGAGGGAGGCCGGGCCGTCGCCGCGCTCGAACGCGAAGTCACGATGACGCCGGGCATCGACGGAATTGTATTGCGATACGGGAATTTCTACGGCCCTGAAACCGGCGTCGAAACGCCGCCCGGACCCGGCGCGTTGCACATCGATGCCGCCGTTCATGCCGCTCTGCTCGCCGTCGATCGGGGAGCGCCCGGCATCTACAATATCGCTGAAGATGACGGGCAGCTCGCGATCGACAAGGCGCGCGCCGCGTTCGGCTTCGATCCGAGCTATCGGTTGGCTTGACGAATTCGCGGCAGGGCCGAGCGTGCGCATCGGCCTTGCGCACGGTGGCGAGCTCCGGATTGCCTTCCGCAGACAGCGCGGACTACGGCTTCGCCGATTTCAGCTTGATCGTCGGACTTTCATCTTGAGAGCGGACGTTAACGATCCGCGAAGCCGCGCAAGAGCGCGACCAGCTTCGCCCGGCTGTTCGCGCCGGTCTTTTCATAGATGTGTTTCAGGTGGTGGCGCACGGTGCCGAGACCGAGCTCAAGCGCGGAGGCAATCTCCGCAAGGTCGCGTCCGCCGCAGATCAGCGTCGCGATTTCGCTTTCACGCGGCGTCAAACGGAACACCTCGGCAAGAACGTCGAAGCGGATCGTGAAGGCGGCATCCGGCTCGTCAATGAGGATCGCAACGCGCGGGGCACGCATTCCCGGCACGGCGATCCCGAGCCGCGAGATGGGCATCAGCGTGAGGAGCAAAGGAGGCCGCGGCGAGGGCCGCTCCAGATGCAGGTTTCGACTCCCGAAGGCCGTGTCGGCGGCAACGGCCATGATCGCCTCGCCGAGCCGGTGCGTGGCCGCCTGGCTCGATCCCGCGAGTCCCGTGTCATCGATGATGAGGCCGCCGGATTCGGCGATGCGCGCGGCGCGCGCATTGACGAACACCGGGCGCGCCATCGCGTCGGTCAGAATCACGCCGCTTGCGAGCCGGTCGAGCACCTCCGCGAAGCTCCGGCTTTGATGCTCGGCAAGCTCGAAGCGGTGACGCATCTCCACGGCGGTCACAAGATGCGGCATCAGCGTTTGCAGATTTGCCATCTCGGTCGAGTCAAAATGATTGGCGGGGCGGCAGGCTCCCGCTGACACCCCGAATGGGGCGCGCTGCTCGAAGAAGAGCACGCAGTCGAAGCCGCCGATCGGCCGAAGGATTTCGTTGTAGAGATCGCTGCGCGCATAATCGTCGTCGGGCCAAAGCGACGCCCGTGTCACGACGGTTCCTCGCGGCAGCAGTGCAGGCGTAATCGGCCCCGCCATGCGGATGGCTTCGGCCGATCCGACCCGGGCGATCTCCTTTTCATCCACGCCCGACGCCGCGAGGAAGTTGAAGTCCGGACGTCCCGGCACGTCCGTCGCGATGAATGCGTGCGCGCTGCGGAACAGGTCGACCATGTTCTCGAGCGCGGGCGTCCACGCCGCGGGCGAAAGGACCGAGGCGTGCAATTCCTCGACGATCTTCAGGACCCGCTCGGTTCGATTCATGCTGATCGGTTGCGGAGCGCAAAACGGTTGGTGCGCTTCCAGTCTATCGCTGCCGTGCCGTCCGAGTCATGCAATCCGGATGCACAATCCTGATGCAACGGAGACGATCAGGACGGCGATGCCGATCTTTGACAGCAAGAATAGAAACTTGTTCGGCAGTCGCGGCGGGTGTCGCCGTTCGGCCACAGCGTGCGGCTTCTTGCGTTGTTCCCTCGTTGCGTCTCCTGAATGGGAGACGCGGGAAAACCGCGCCGCAAGGTAATTTCCCGTCGCTGCGGAAACGTTCGGGGCGAATCGGGGAACTTTTATGCGGAAGTGCGGGAGAGGTACGGACACGGCGCGAGCCGCCAACAGGCTTCTGACGGGGTTCACATCGCTGCTCTTTGCAGGCGGTTCCGCGCTGGCGGCCGATCTTCCCGCCAAGGCGCCGGCTTATGTTCCGGCGCCGGTCTTCAACTGGTCGGGTCTCTATGGAGGCATTCACGGCGGCTGGGGGTGGGGCGACGTCACGTATGTGTTTCCGCCCGGCGGCGGCGGTCCCGGCATCTTCGCGCCGATCACCGGCGGATCTTTCGGCAAGGATATCGACGGTGGAGTCCTCGGCGGCCATTTCGGCGGCAATTATCAGGTCGGGAATTGGGTCGCGGGCCTGGAAGGCTCGGTCGCGTGGACTGGGCTGAAGGGCACCGCCACTGATCCCTTTGGACCCGGCGGAGGGATCACAACTTACGACAGCCGATTAAAGTGGCTTGCGACCCTCACGCCGCGGCTTGGCTACGCGGCGAACAACTGGCTCCTCTATGTGAAGGGCGGTCTCGCCGCCGGTGAAGTCGACAGCGATCTCGAGCTCATTTTCTTCAATCCGGCCGCCTTCCGGGAAAAGAACGATCACTTGGGCTGGACCGTGGGCGTGGGCGTCGAATACGCGTGGACGCCGAACTGGATCTTCGGGCTCGAGTACAATTATTACGACCTTGGGCACCAACTCTACGGCGGGCGCACGTCGGACGACCTCGGCGATTACATCAACTACAGGGTCGATCTGAAATTCAGCGCGGTGCTGGCGCGGCTGTCCTACAGGTGGGATGAGCCGGCGCACGCCGTGCCCGCGATCCCGGTCAAGGCGCCGGCCTTCCGTGGCGACTGGACGGGTCCTTATGGCGGCGTCCACGGCGGCTGGGGTTGGGGAGACGCCGACTACACTTTCCCGGCCATCACCACCGCATTTGCGACGCCCGGCGGTGCATTCAGCCAGTACATTGACGGCGGCGTGTTCGGTGGCCATCTCGGCTATAATTTCCAAGAGGGCAGCTGGCTTGTCGGTCTGGAAGGGACGCTCACGTGGAGCGGGCTTGATGGTTCCTCCAGGGATGTGTTTGCGCCTGCCATCGCGCCAACCGTCACCTACGATACGAAGCTGAACTGGCTCGCAACCGTCACGCCGCGGCTCGGCTATGCCGCGAACAACGGGCTGCTCTATGTGAAAGGCGGCCTTGCGGCGGGCGAAGCCGAGAGCCGCTTGCGGAGCACCGCCGCTGCCGCGATTTTGGACGAGAAGTCCGAGCACGTGGGCTGGACCGCCGGTATCGGCATCGAATACGCGTGGATGCCGAACTGGGTCGTCGGCCTCGAGTACAATTATTACGACCTTGGCGAGCAGCGCTATGGCCCCATCCGGGGCGGCGTTGTCCTGCGGGACAATTATGGAGTCGATCTCAAGTTCAGCACGGTGTTGGCGCGGATGTCCTACAGGTTCGGCGCACCGATCACCGCGCGGTAATCGGCATCGGCGCCTACTTCGCCAGCGTCGCAATGTAGGCGGCGACGTCGGCCGCCTGGTCGCGCGAGAGCTCGCGGCCGGGCATCTGCGGATGGGGAAACTGGATCGACTTCGCGAGCTGGGCGGCATCGAAGCCCGGCTTCTTGGCGATCGTCGCAAACGGCGATGCGGCCGTCGGTGCGGGTTCCTGATCCGCGGCAACGAGATGGCAGGCGGCGCACCAGCGCAGCGCAAGCTCCTTGCCCGCGGCCGCGTCGGCCGCGAACGTGGAAGACGACGCGGAGACCAGCGCGAGACTGGCGAATACGAACGAACAAATCCGGGGCATGGGGTATCCCGTTGCGGATGGCCCGGAGCGGAATGTCCGAGCGGTTTCAGCGCGCCAGCACCTCGATCTCACGATCGCGGCCGGACTGGACGCGGAAGTTCTCCTGATAGGTTCTTCCGTCGTGGCGGGCGACCGCGACATATTCGCCTTCGGCGAGCACGACGCTCGGGAATGCGCCGATCGATTCCTTGATGGAGTCGCCGCCGGGCGTGAGCACCGACCACTGCGTGTTGGCGATTGCTTCGCCGCCCGGCGTGCTCACGAGCTTCAGCGTGATCTGTGCCGCGCGGTGATGCACGGTCGCGTCGGTGAGGCGGCCAGGCTCGATGCGCACGTCCGCCTGAATGACGGAATTGCCTTCGCCATAGATCGATTGCACGTAGTAGACGCCGGCCGGCAACAGCACGAGTTCGCCGGCATTGGCGCTGCGCACGACCGGCGGCCGCTCGGCGCGTCCGCCCGTCGGGCTCGCGGTGCCCGCCCGCTGCAAGAAGCTTCCTTCGTACACCTCGAAGCGCAGCCGTTGCGGCGAGATCGCCGCTTCACCGACGCGGCCCTGCAAACGAAGTCCTCCGCCGGAGACGACCAGCGTCTCGCGCCGCGGTCCGTCCCGCAGCGTGACGCGCTCCACGTTTGATGCGAGCCCGTAGGCCGCATGCACGATGTAGTCCCCCGGGGCGAGCGCAAAAATGGGAAAGGCTTCCGCGGATTCCGCGGCGAGCGAAAGCGGGCCAGTCGGATCGGTTTTGGCATTGAAGACGCGCCAGTGGATTCCGCGCGGAATATACGGGCCATCCTTCGCGTAGCGGGCGGACAGCGCGAGCGCGAGCTTCCCCGGTGCGACGGCCGGAATCGCGTGCTGCGGCTCGCGTGCGCCGCCCATGATGGACGAGCGGGACGGCGCCGGCGATGGGGGCGGGGGAGGCGGCGAGAAGATCTGGCTCGGCTGGCCGGTGAAGGGGCTGACCTGCGCCGGTGCTTCGGCGGGGCCGGCGAGAAGCAGCAATGCGGTCCCGGCAAGGACGGCCAGGCGACGGTGCCGAATGGTCGCAGCGTTACCGGTTGTGTGACGCATGGCACCTTTTCGCCCCTGGTAGGGGCGAAAGCAAGGCTGCGCTTGGTGCTTCGCGCACCGTCATGGTAGGCGGGGCTGCCAATAAATGCTTGGATTTGCGATGAAAGATGCACTCGATCTTCTGAAGACGCGCCGCTCTCCCCGGATTCCGGACCTTGCCGAGCCGGGGCCGGGCGAGGCGGAGCTTGAAACGCTCCTGACCATCGCCTCGCGCGTGCCGGACCACGGCAAGCTCGCGCCCTGGCGCTTCCTCGTGCTGCCGAAAGCGGGGCGGGCGCAACTCGCCGAGTCGCTCGCGGCCTGCTTCAAGGCCGACCATCCGGAGGCGACGCCCGACCAGATCGAGAAGGAAGCCTCGCGCTACCGGAATTCGCCGCTCATCATCGGGGTGATCTCGCGTGCCGCGCCGCACGCGAAGATTCCGGAATGGGAGCAGGTGTTGTCGGCGGGCGCCGTGTGCATGAATCTCATCGTTGCGGCCCATGCGATGGGCTATGGCGCGAACTGGGTCACGGGGTGGGCGTCCTATGATCGGAGCTGTCTCGATCTCCTGAAGGTCGCGCCGAACGAGCGCGTCGCCGGCTTTATCCACATCGGCACGCCGACCGCGGCGCTGGAAGACCGCCCGCGGCCGAAGCTCGACGAGATCGTGACGCGGCTCTAGGCAAATTCGTTCATTCCCGCCCTCGGGTCTCACCTTCGGCTCTCGCCTTCGGCTCGCCTGAGGACAGGCTCCAGCGGGAATCCAAGAGCAGCTTGCACATTCAATTGCGCCCCTGGTTCCCCGCTTTCGCGGGGACGAGCGAAAAATTGAGTAGGCTCAGTTGAGCCCCGCAGCTTTGGCTTGGGCGAGCAGGCGCTCGGCGCGGATGAGATGCGGGCGGTCGAGCATCGCGCCTTCGAGGCCCACGACGCCGGCGCCGGGATTGGCGGCAAATGCATCGACGACGGCTTTCGCATGCGCGATCGCTTCCGGCGTCGGCGTGAACACCGCGTTGATCACCGGCACCTGCGCGGGATGAATCGCGAGCTTCGCCAGGAAGCCGTCGCGCCGCGCGTCCATGGTTTCGGCGCGCAGGCCGTCGAGATCGCGATAATTGGTATAGACGGAATCAACTGGCAGGACCTCGGCCGCGGTCGCCGCGAACAGGCAGAGCGCGCGGACGACGCGATAGGGCTCCGTATAGTCGCCCGCGGGAAGGCGATTGCTCTCCGCGTTCACCGCCGCCGCAAGGTCTTCCCCCGCCCAGCACAGGCCGTCGAGCCGCTTGCTCGCGCCGCGATAGGTGCCGAGCGTGAAGATCGCGGCGGGCGTTTCGGTCGCGAGCGCGATCACGCGGGTGGCCCCGTCGGGAATGCCGACGATCGCCTCGCGGGCGGCGAGCTTGGCGTCGAGGAGCATCACGTCGCTGCCGCTGCCGGATTTCGGCAGCATCACGCCGTCGGGCTTGCCCTTGAGGATTTCGTCGAGATCGCCGTCGAGCAGGCCGGTATCGAGGGCGTTGAGCCGCACATAGAGCTTGGGGCGATTGCTCGCGGAGGCCGCAGCCTTCAGGAAGTCGCGGACGGTCGCGCGCGCGCCGGCCTTGGCATCGACGGCAACGGAGTCTTCAAGGTCGAGCACGAGCGCGTCGGCGCCGGCGCCCATCGCCTTGTCGAGCTTTCTCGTGCTGTCGCCGGGAACGAAGAGAAGGGAACGCATGTCATTTTTCCTTGGGCCTCATGGTCGAGACGCGGCGTTCCTTACCATGAGGCCGTGATTAAACAGGCCGCTTTTTCATGAACGCCTGCCGCTTGCACTCGGCGACCAGCGTTCCGTCCTGCTTGTAGGCGCGGTGGTGGAATTCGACGATGCCGGCGTCCGGGCGCGAGCGCGACTCGCGCTTGCCGATCACCTCGGTGGTCGCGTGCAGGGTGTCGCCCTGGAAAAGCGGGTTCGGAAACTTCACCTCCACCATGCCGAGATTGGCAATCGTCGTGCCGACCGTGAGATCGCTGACCGACATGCCGATCATCAAGCCAAGCGTGAAGAGCGAGTTCATCAGGGGCTGGCCCCACTCGGTCTCCGTCTCGCAGAAGTGACGGTCGATGTGGAGCGGCTGCGGATTCAGCGTCATATTCGAGAAGAGCATGTTGTCCATCTCGGTGACGGTGCGCCGGTAGCGGTGCTCGTACACACGGCCCGGCTCGAAATCCTCGAAATACATGCCGCCCCGCGGGTGGCGCTCTCCTTCGGCTGACATCGCGGTCTCCCTCGAACCCTGTGTTAACGCTTCGTTTACCATAGCAGCCCAAGGCTTCCACTCGGCCTGCCGGGCAGGCCAGGGGGATAGCGATGTCCGTCGATGGCCTCAACGGCTCGGGCGAGCGTGTCGCCGCAGCGATCCGGAGCGCGAGCCGGACGACGGGCGCGGGGTTCGACTATCTCCTGAACACGGCGATGCGCGAATCCTCCATGAATCCGACGGCGAAGGCGAAGACCTCGTCGGCGCGCGGCCTCTACCAGTTCATCGAATCCACCTGGCTCACGATGGTGAAGGAGGAGGGCCCGAAATACGGGCTCGGCCGTTTCTCGGCGGCGATCGAGCGGGGCGCGAACGGCGAATACTCGGTGCGCGATCCCGCCGCGCGCTCGCACATTCTCAAGCTGCGCAACGATCCGCAGATTTCCGCGCTGATGGCCGGCGCGCTGGCGAAGCGCAATTCGGCCGAGCTTTCGGATGCGCTCGGCCGCGCACCAACCGACAGCGAGCTCTATGCCGCGCACTTTCTCGGGGCGAACGGTGCGAAGCGGCTGATCGAGCTTCAGCGCAGCAATCCCAAGGCATCGGCGGCCGCCGCGTTTCCGGAAGCCGCGCGCGCCAACAAAGCGATCTTCCAGCGTGCGGACGGCAAGCCGCGTAACGCCGCCGAAGTCTTCGCGGCGCTGACGCAGGGGCAAAATACGCCGCCGTTGCGTCCGCCGCCGGCCCGATCGGCGATCGCCGAACTGCGGCCGACGCTTTCCGCCGATCCGGTGACGGCGCCGTCGCGGCCGGCAGTGCCGCAGAAACTCGCCTACGATCATGCGGTGCTGCCCGGATATTCCGCTTTCGCGGAGGAAGAAGGACCGGCGCTGCAATCGCTCTTCCGCGACGGACCGGCGGAACGGGGACCCATCTCGCCGGCGGTGCGGGAGATCTGGGGCTCATTCGACGCGGGCCGGCGCGGCCTTGCCGCGATCGCATCCGAAAACGCCGCGCCGGGCGCGGTCGGCGAACCGATGGACCTGCTCGGTCATCTGAAGCCGGGCGTCCTGAACCGCGGGCGGCGTTCGACGCTCGGCAGCTAGCGTGCATTCCGCTTCATTCGATCCACACTCCGCTCATTCCCGCGCAAGCGGGAATCCAGAGCACTTGACGCGCTCAATTGCGGCCCCTGGGTCCCCGCTTTCGCGGGGACGAGCGGGTGATGGCTGGTTCGCCCCGGTTGGGAGCCTTAATGAAATCCAAATCATTATGGTGAACGCTTTGTTAAGCAGGCTGGGCGATGATGCGCGGGGGAATGGGGTTCAAGCCTGAATGATCGTGCGGCAATTCCTGCGTTGGGTGCAGACCGCACCCGCCGGCGACCGGGCTGAAGCGACGAGCGCGCTCGCCCGCGCGTATCTCTACTCGGACCTTTCCAACGATGACCGTCTCGCCGCCGAAGCGGCGATGATGGTGCTGCTCGACGATCCGTCGCCGCTCGTGCGCCGCGCGCTTGCCGAGGCGCTGCAAAGCGCCGACGTCGCGCCGCACGGCGTCATCATCGCGCTCGCTTCCGACCAGCGTGACATCGCCGAACTCGTCGTACGGCGGTCGCCGGTGTTCTCCGATGCCGAACTCGTGGACCTCGTCGGAGGCGGGGCGGAGTGGATGCAGGCGGCGATCGCCGCGCGCGATCCGTTGTCGCGGGCGGTTGCCGGCGCCATCGCCGAGGTCGGCTCCGCGCATGCCTGCCTCGTGCTGCTCGAAAACCCGTATGTCGACATCACCGCATGGACGCTCGCCCGCGTCGCCGAGCGGCACGGGCATCTGTCGGCGATCCGCGAGGCCCTGTTCGCGCGCGGCGATCTGCCGACGGAGACACGGCAGGCGCTCGTGGCGAAACTTTCGAGCTCGCTCTCGCGGTTCGTCGCCGACCGGGCCTGGATGCCGGCCTCCCGCGCCGAGGAAATCGCGCGCGAAGCCTGCGACCGCGCGACCGTGGCGCTTGCGGCAGGCCGCGACGCGGACGAGACGGCGGCGCTTGTCCGGCACCTCGTTGCGAGCGGTCAGCTCACCGGGATGCTGCTCCTGCGCGTGCTGCTGTCGGGGAACATGCACTTTCTCATCGAGGCCTTCACCGAGCTTTCGGGGCTGAGCGGCGAGCGGGTGGCGCGCATTCTTTCCGATCGGAGCTGCGCGAGCTTCCGCGCCCTTTATTTGAAGGCGGGATTGCCGGACGCGGCGTTCAAGGCGTTCCGCGTCGCCCTGCAAGCGATGCACGAGACGGGCTTCGCGGGCGACGCCATCGGCGCGTCCGTGCTGAAGCGGCGGATGATCGAACGCGTGCTCACGCAATATGAGGGCATGGCCGACGGCGAGGTCGACTTCCTGTTCGCGATGCTGCGCAGGCTCGCGGCGGAAGCCGCGCGTGACGAAGCGCGCTACTACACGGCGGATCTGATCGCGGCTGCGTAATCCGTTCAGGACGTCTGCGGCAGCTCGATCTTCACGTAGGCGTCGCCGGCGATCTCCGCATAGCCGTCCTGCAACTCCGCGGCGAGGAACTTCTCGACGAGGATCGCAAGCTGCTCGGCGATCTCGATGCCGGTGGCGCCGCCGGCATCGCGGACGTTCTCCCGCACGACAGCGCGGATCGCCTCCACGTGGCGGTCCACGATGGCGAGCGGGATTCGATGCTGATCGGGCGCATGATCGAGCAGGCGGCACAGGCTGCCGGCGATGCGGCCGGCGAGGGGGAAGCCGAGCGTCGCCGCGTCGCCCTTGATGTCCTGGCCCGCCCGGAACAGCATGGCGAAGGTGGTCGAGGTGGCGCCCGCTCCGTGCATTGCCGCGCGGGCGGATTCGAGACGGTCGCACTCCGCCTGCATCCAGTTGCTGAATTCGCCCTTGAGCGTGGCGAGCGCCGCTTCGGCCTGCTTCACGACTTCCATGTCGATGTCGCCGGGCTCCTGCGTGTGCAGGATCGCGTCCTTCAGCTTGTGCGGCGGCAGGATCACGACGTGATCCTCGTAGTTGGTCCGCTCGATATGGGCCGCCTTGGCTTCGGTCATGACATCTTCCGATACTTACGAGGTGGAGCCGGCCGCCGCGGCCTGCGCCGCTACCGGTTGTTTGATGTTTGTTTGTACGCCCCGCGGCTTCAGGCGATCGGTGAACGACGCATCGATCGGCAAGACCTCGATGACCTTGCTGCCGTCGGCGCCTTTGCGGCGCTCGGGCCCGGAATAATTGGAGATCACGTTGCGGCGGCGGTCGGGGCCGAAATAGTCCTTGGTCTGGATGAAGGGGCGCGGATTGAGCACGACACTCAGGATGCGTTCGTAAAGCGCCTTGGCCGCGATCGGCTTTGCCAGGAATTCGGTGATGCCGGCGTCGCGCGCTTCCATGACGCGGCGCTTCTCCGAATGCCCGCTCAGCATGATGATCGGGATATACGGGTTGGCGTTGGCCGCCGGCTGGCGGATCGTCTTCGTCAGCTCGATGCCATCGAAGATCGGCATCGCCCAGTCGGTGATGATGATGTCCGGATTGTGGGCGGCGAAGCCTTCGAGGCCGGCGGCGCCGTCCTCGGCCTCGAAGATCTCGCGGGAGCCGAAGCCGTGCAGCAACTGGCGGACGATGCGGCGCATGTGCGCGTTGTCGTCGACGACCAGGAAACGCAGCCGGTGGAAATCAATACGAATCATGGACGCGCCCCAGACGCGTGTACCTTTTGGGGACACGGCATTAAGGACTGGTTGTGCTTAAGAATCCGTTGCGCGGGAACCCGCGGGCTCCGGCGACGGAAAGCTCAGCCGAATTGCTCGGCGAGAATGCGCTCATCCAGGCTGTGGCCGGGGTCGAATAGCATCACGGTCGAGGAAGCCATGTCCATGCGGACGGCGACGGTGGCGACCGAGCGGACCTCGAAGTGGTCGGCGACGGCGCTGACCGGACGCTTGTCCGCCTCGAGCACCCTGATCTCGATCTCCGCCTTGTCGGGGAGGAGGGCGCCGCGCCAGCGGCGCGGGCGGAAGGCGCTCAGGGGCGTGAGGGCGAGGAGCGGGGCGTTCACCGGCAGGATCGGTCCGTGCGCCGAGAGATTGTAGGCGGTGGAGCCGACGGGGGTTGCCACCAGGATGCCGTCGCAGATGAGCTCGGCGAGGCGGACCTTGCCGTCGACGGAAATCTGCAACTTCGCCGCCTGGTAGGACTGGCGCAGCAGCGAGACTTCGTTGAAGGCGGGGGCGCGTTCCTTTTTGCCGTCGACGCTGGCCGCTTCCATGATGAGCGGGTGAATGACGACGCGCTCGGCGGCCGCGAGGCGATCCTGCAGGCCGTCGGCATGATACTCGTTCATGAGAAAGCCGACCGAGCCGCGGTTCATGCCGTAGATCGGCGTCGCCTTGTTGCGGAGTTCGTGCAGCGCCTGGAGCATCAGTCCGTCGCCGCCGAGCGCGACGACGACGTCGGCGGCCTCGATCGAGACTTCGCCGTAGCGCGCGGCAAGATCGCGGCGCGCGGCCGCGGCTTCTTCGTGCGCGCTCGCGATGAAGGCGATCTTGTCGTAGCGTGTCCTGGACTTGTTCATCGGGAATCCGCACGAGGGGAGGGCGATGGAAGCGCCGATTTTCGTCTATACGACCTATCCTTCGCTTGTCGAGGCGGAGGATGCGGGACGGGCGATGGTGGAAGCGGGACTTGCGGCTTGCGTTAACATTCTACCGGAAATGGTCTCGATTTTCCGGTGGAAAGGGCAGGTCGAGCGCGCCACCGAAGTCGTCATGATCGTCAAGACCCGGGCCGCGCTGAAGGAGCAGGTCGCCGCCAAGGTGCGCGAGACGCATCCCTACGAAACGCCGGCGATCATCTTCCTGCCGACGGGCGGTGGCGATCTGAATTATGTGCGCTGGATTCTGGATGAGACGGCGGGAGTGAAGTGAAAATACTCTGCTTGTGCCCGCCGCGCTGGCAGGCCCAAGGATAAACTCCGCGAGCGGCCAGCGCGGCAACTCAATAGTGGCCGCGCCGGATACTCGCCCTGAACCGGGCTCGTCGGCGCGGCAGGAAAGCGGGGACCAGGGCCAAGTAATCTAAGCCGCGCAAATATATCCCTGGCCCCCCGCTTGCGCGGGGGGGGGTGAGCGGAGGAATGTCGCCGGACTTTCCTATTCCGCGCCGAGTTTCACCCGCAGACCGGCGAAGGCTGCGAAGGGCTGTGCACGGTAGGAGAAGATCTCCTCGTAGCGATGATCGAACAGGTTCTCGACGCGCGCATAGAGCGTCGCACTGTCCGTGACGTCGTAAGAGACATTGGCCCACACGACGGTCGCAGCCGGGATGACGACGAAGGAGTTCGGTGCGGGGAAGTCGTTGAAGCGGATGTCGCGCCGCGTGCCGTTGTAGGTCGCGCCGATGGTTGCGCGGCCGCGGCGATCCGGGGACAGGAACGTGATCTGCGCCGATCCGCTGTGCGGCGGCCGGCGAAATTCCGGGTCGTTCACGCTGTTGCGCGCATCCGTGTAAGTGTAGGTCAGCGCGAGCGACACGTTTTCAGTGGCGTGCAACGTGCCCGATACCTCCACACCTTCCCTTGTCGCTTTGCCCGGCGTGTTCACATAGAGGGTGTTGGGGCCGACGAAGCTCGCCTCGATCTTGTCCCTGAACACCGTGCTGAAATAGGTGACGTCCGTGACGAGTCGCCCGCCCCAGAAGGTCTGTTCCAGACCGACATCCCAGCCGACCGACGATTCGGGTTGAAGGTCCGGGTTCGGCAGGATGAAGAAGGCGGGATAGCCGAGCACCTCCATATGATCGGGATCGGTTATGCCTTTGCCGACGCTCGCGTGAATGCGTGAACCGGTGGCGGGCAGGCGCTGCGACAAGGCGAGGCGCCAGGTGAGGGCATCCTGGAAAGGATCGTTCCAGTCGTGGCGCAGCGCACCGGAGAGTGTCGTGTGCGTCGGAAGGTCGAGGACGTATTCGCCGGCGAGTCCGGCACGTTTCTTCTCGAACGTCATGCCCGGCAGGTAACTCGCGAAGAAATCCTCACGGCGATGGTCGGCGAGGATGCTCACTGTATGCCGCTCTCCGCCCGCCAGGTCGGTGTCGAAGTGAAACGTCGATTTGTAATCGAGGGAGTGACGTTTGCCCCCAAGTTCGGTGTCGAACATCCCGTCATTCGAGGCCAACGTCTCGTCGAACAGCTTGGCATTCACGGTCTGCACCCAGCGCTCGTCGAACAGCTTGAGCGTGGCGCCAACACGCGCGGCGAGGCTTTCATATTTGGTCCAGCCGGGTCCATCGAGCACGATACCGTAGGTCGGACTGCCGCTTGTGAAATCCTGCGGGTCGTTGCCGACCGTGCGGTCGGTATAACGAACGACGCCCTCGATGTTGAGGAACTCCGAGACGTCGATGCCGAATTTTCCCGTGGCGGTGGCCGCGCGGCTTCCGTCGCGCTCCGAGCCGAAGCGCGAGATATTGTAGCCGTCGCTTTCATGGCCGCTGAAGGTCACGGAGCCGTAAACCGGACCGACGGCGCTGCTCAGGTTGAAGCCGCCGCCGTAGCTGTTCATCGAGCCGCCTTCGACCCGGGCATCGAAGCGCGGCTTTTTCAACCCCTTGCCCGAGCGCGTGATGACCGAGATCACGCCGGCATGGGCGTTCGAACCGTAAATGCCTGACTGCGGGCCGCGGATCACCTCGACGCGTTCGATCTCTTCCACCGAGAAGTCGGCGAAATCGAAGCGGCTGTCGGCGAGCGCGTTGACCTCGATGCCGTCAATCAGGACGAGCAGATGGTTCGCCTCGGCGCCGCGCATGCGCACCTCGGTGAGCGTGCCGCGCGGGCCGCTTTGATGAAGCGCGATCCCCGGCACCGTGCGCAGCGCGTCGGCGAGCGTCGGGACGTTTTCGGCGCGCAGCTTGTCGCCTTCGAGCACGGTGACCGCCGAGCCGACACGGGTCGCTTCGAGCGGAAACTGATTCGCAGAGATGACGACCTGCGGGAGCTCGGTGACCGTCTGCGCGAGCAGCGGATCAGGGATCGTCAGCAGCAGGAGCGGGAGAAGCGGTTTCGTTCGCGCCATGGTGCGCCTCCATCGATTGTCGTTGGACAAGTCGCGGAGACGCGAACGCGGGTCAGGCCCGAAGCCCGTGCGTCGTCGTCGATTTTCGGATGCTGCCCCACTTTACGCACCCCGCAACGGTTGACGAACGTCACCGCTGCGGATCGACCGCCCCGTTCGCACGCCCCGCGCGCCGGAAGGGTGACCGATGCAGGTCGGTCTCCTGGCTCGCGGGTCGTCGCCTCGTTCCACCTTCCCGGGCGTTGTGCGCCCAGTGGCTCTGGAACAGGCTCGCCGCTTACAGTTGCGGGGGCAGCCGCGGCTTCAGCGAATGCGAACATCGCCTACCGCGTTCCCTTGGTCCTCCGGTGTTGGCCGGCGGGCCACCTGCGTCGTACGGACACGAAAGGGCAGTTCCGTTCCGCTGTCAATGAAGCCGACTTCCCGACAAACATTTCAAGCAGATAGCAGA
>Ga0180222_1000903_pt1 | contig 36992 bp, 35 predicted proteins | sample eDN5th37CKraftOP_FD_151336 | JGI IMG/M metagenome (GOLD analysis project Ga0180222, IMG submission 151336) | Enriched Organic Plus compost microbial communities from Emeryville, California, USA - eDNA 5th pass 37_C Kraft OP (version 2) (version 2) ...
CTTGAGGCCCATCCTCTCGAACAGCACCTCGCCGAGCTGCTTGGGGCTGCCGATGGTGAAAGGACCGCCGGCGATGCCGTGGATCTCCGCTTCGAGCCGCATCATCTCGCCAGCGAACTCGGCAGAAAGGCGCGACAGCTCCTCGCGATCCACCTTGATGCCGGCGCGCTCCATCTCGGCGAGCACGGGCACGAGCGGCCGATCGACGAGCTCATAGACGCGCGTCGCATGCTCGCGCGCGAGCCGCGGGCGAAGCTTGCGCCACAACCGCAAGGTCACGTCCGCATCCTCGGCGGCATATTCGGTCGCCCTGTCGAGCGGCACCTTGTCGAAGGTCAGCTGGGCCTTGCCGGTGCCGGCGACGTCCTTGAACGCGATCGGGCAATGGCCGATGTGCAGCTCGCACAGCTCGTCCATGCCGTGATTGTGGAGCCCCGCGTCGAGCGCATAGCTCAGCAGCATCGTATCGTCATAGGGCGCGACATCGATGCCGTTGCGGCGGAACATGATCAGATCATATTTGAGGTTCTGGCCGATCTTGAGGACGGACGGATCTTCGAGCAGCGGCTTGACCCTCGCCAGCACGAGTTCGCGCGGAAGCTGCTCCGGCGGCGCGCTGAGCAGGCCATCGCCGCTGTGGCCGATCGGAATATAGCAGCCTTTGCCCGGCGTGTGACTGAGGCTGATGCCGACCAGCGTCGCACGCACGCAATCCTTGCTGTCGGTCTCGGTATCCACCGCGATCACGCCGGCCGCGCGACATTCGGCGACCCAGCGGTCGAGCGCCTCCTCGCTCGTCACCGTCTCATAGGCCTTGTGATCGAACGGCGGCTCGTCTTCCGGCGGAGGCGGAGGCTGCACAGCGGCAGCCGCCGCGGCCGGCCTCGCGCCGCCGGACGGAGACCCGCCGACCTTGAGCAGCAGCGACTTGAAGCCTTGGTCCTCGAGAAAGGCGCGCAACGGCTCGGGCGGGATGCCCTTCAGCTCCAGCGCGTCGAGCGGCTCGGGCAGCGGCGCATCGCATTTGAGACGGACGAGCTCGCGGCTGAGGCGCGCATTGTCGGCATGATCGATCAGCGACTGCTTGAGCTTGGGCTTCTTGATCTGGTCGACCGAGGCCAGGACGGTCTCGACATCGCCGAACTGCTGGATGAGCTGCGCGGCCGTCTTCGGGCCGATGCCGGGCACGCCGGGCACATTGTCGACGCTGTCGCCCATCAGGCCCAGCACCTCGCCGAGCTGCTCGGGCGGCACCCCCCATTTCTCGATCACCTCCTCGCGCCCGATGCGTCTGTTGGCCATGGTATCGAGCAGGTCGAGCCCGGGGCGGACGAGCTGCATCAGATCCTTGTCTGACGAGACGATGGTGACCTTCCAGCCCTCCGCCAGCGCCGCCTCCGCGTAGCAGGCGATGATGTCGTCGGCCTCGAGCCCCTCCTCTTCGATGCATGGTACCGAGAAGGCGCGGGTGGCGAGGCGGATCAGCGGAAACTGCGGGACCAGATCCTCGGGCGGCGGCGGCCTGTGCGCCTTGTACTGATCGTACATCGCATTGCGGAAGCTCTTCGCCGAGGCATCGAAGATCACCGCGAGATGGGTCGGCCCGTCCGTCTTGTGCAGCTCATCGACCAGCTTCCACAACATGGTGGTGAAGCCGTAAACCGCCCCGACCGGCTCGCCGCGCGTGTTGGTGAGCGGCGGAAGCCGGTGATAGGCGCGGAAGATGTAGCCGGAGCCGTCGACGAGATAGAGATGGTTCGGAGCCATCGCGCGTATCTAGAGCCTGATCGTGCGGCGGGAAAGCGCTTCGCGCGCAGGGCGGCTATGTGCTGCCCCTTCTGCACAAATGTGAAGCTGGCGATGCACGGGACAGGAGTGTTTCAGGCCGGACTGAGCGCCGGTTATGAGAACGCCAGCCTGATCGTCGCCCCTACGGAGGCAGGGCGACGACAATTCACGGCGTCAGCACGGTATCCTGCGCATGGAGCTGCAGGTTGGGATAATCCAGCGTGTAGTGAAGCCCCCGGCTCTCCTTGCGACGCAGCGCCGAGCGGACGATGAGATCTGCCACCTCGATCAGATTGCGCAGCTCGATCAGATCCGCCGTCACGCGGAAATTGCCGTAATAATCCTCCACCTCGCGACGCAGCAGGCGGATGCGGTGCTGCGCGCGCTCCAGTCGCTTGGTGGTGCGCACGATCCCGACATAGTCCCACATGAACCGGCGAATCTCGCGCCAATTGTGCTGGACGATCACCTCCTCGTCGGAATCGGTGACGCGGCTCTCGTCCCAGGGACGGATCGGCGGGGGCTCCGGCATCTCGTCCCAATGACGGCCGATATGCGCGGCCGCGGCCTCCCCGAACACGAAGCATTCGAGCAGCGAGTTGGAGGCAAGGCGATTGGCTCCGTGCAGGCCGGACTGCGTGCACTCGCCGACCGCATAGAGGCCGGGCAGGTCCGTGCGCCCCTTCAGGTCCACGATGATGCCGCCGCAGGTGTAATGCTGCGCGGGCACGACCGGTATCGGCTCCCGGGTGATGTCGATGCCGAGCCCAATCAGCTTGGTGTAGATGTTCGGAAAATGCTCCTTCACGAATTCGGGCGGGCGGTGGCTGATGTCGAGATGGACGTAATCGAGGCCCAGCCGCTTGATCTCGTGATCGATCGCGCGCGCGACGACGTCACGCGGAGCAAGCTCGGCGCGCGGATCAAAGTCCGGCATGAAGCGATGGCCGGAGCCGGGAAGCTTGAGCTGGCCGCCCTCGCCGCGCACGGCCTCGGTGATCAGGAAGTTCTTGACCTCGAGATTGTAGAGGCAGGTCGGGTGGAACTGCATCATCTCCATGTTGGAGACGCGGCAGCCGGCACGCCAGGCCATGGCGATCCCGTCCCCGGTCGCGCCGCGCGGCGCGGTGGAATAGAGATAGGTGCGCCCCGCGCCACCGGTCGCCAGGATGGTGGCGCGCGCCGTGAACAGTTCGACCCGGCCGGTGCGGCGGTTGAGCGCATAGACGCCCCACACATGGCCCTCGCCTGAATAGCGCCGGCCGTGGCGGCCGGTGACGAGGTCGATCGCCGCCATGTCGGGCACGAGCGTGATGTTGGGATGCGCCTCTGCGGCCTTTTCCAGCGCCTGCTGCACGGCCCAGCCGGTGGCGTCGTCGACATGGACGATGCGGCGGTGGCTGTGCCCGCCTTCGCGCGTCAGGTGCCAGCGCTCCGTCTCGCCCTCGTTGAACGGCACGCCGAGCTGCGCCAGCCGCTCGATCGCCGCGGGCGCATTCTCGACCACGAACTCCACCGTCTTGCGGTTGTTGAGCCCGGCGCCGGCGATCATCGTATCCTCGATATGGCTTTCGAAGGTGTCGCCTTCCTCGAGCACGGCGGCGATGCCGCCCTGCGCCCACGCCGTCGATCCGTCCGAGAGCTTGCCCTTCGCGAGCACGACGACACGGAAGCGATCCGCGAGGTTGAGCGCGGCGGTGAGGCCCGCCGCTCCCGATCCGACAATCAGGACGTCATGGGTATGCGCGACGCTGGCCAATCCTCACCTGCCCTGTGCCCGAGCTTCGACATGTCGGGTAGCTAGGCGGCGGGAGCTTTAAGGGCAAGTGCGACCGAATTGTTACGAGGATGCAATGGCCGCAACCGATCGGAGGAGGCGGGCGCAGGCTGCCCTAGCTAGGCCGCAGCCCGCGTCAGGCTGAGGAACACATCCTCGAGATCGGCCTCACGCGTTGACACGTCGACGATGCCCAGGCCGGCGGACTGGAGAGCGGCCAGCACCTCCCCCGCATTCACCTTCTGCTTGTTGTAGGTGACGACCACCACGCGTTCGCCCTTGAGCTCGATCTTCTCGAAGCAGGGCGCGGACGGTGGCTCGGTAAGATCGCGATCGACGGTGACCTCGACCGCCTTCTCCTGCGCCATGCCAACCAGCGTCCGCGTCGTTTCGTTGGCGATCACCCGTCCGTGGTTGATGATCGCGATGCGATCGCACAGCTCCTCGGCCTCTTCCAGATAATGGGTGGTGAGAACGACGGTGACGCCGCGCAGGTTCAGCTCGCGCACATAGGCCCAGAGCTGCTGGCGCAGCTGGATGTCGACGCCTGCGGTCGGCTCGTCCAGGACCAGGACAGGCGGGCTGTGCACCATCGCCTTGGCGACCATCAGCCGCCGCTTCATGCCGCCCGAGAGCGTGCGCGCATAGGCATGGGCCTTGTCCTCGAGATGCACCGCGCGCAGCAGCTCCATCGAGCGGCGGCGGCCCGGCGGCACGCCATAGAGCCCGCTCTGGATCTCGAGCGCCTCGAAAGGCGTGAAGAAGGGATCGAACAAGATCTCCTGCGGGACGATGCCGATCGACGCCTTGGCGTTGCGCGGATCGGTGTCGATGTCGAATCCCCAGATCGAGGCGGTGCCCGAACTTTTGCGCACCATTCCGGCGAGGATGTTGATGAGCGTCGACTTGCCCGCGCCGTTGGGACCGAGCAGGCCGAAGATTTGCCCGCGCGGCACGTCCAGGCTGACCTCGGTCAACGCCTGCTTGCCGCCCGCGTATATTTTGGAGAGCCTGTGGATGCTGATCGCCGCGTCGCTCATGGCGACCGCGCATAGGGGAGAAGCGGCGAGGAGGGAAGCACGCTCTCGAAACGACACCTCGATCCGCCCATCGTGTCGGGCCGCTTGAAGGAGGCCACTTGCCTGCGGTAGGGCGAATCACATGCAGCCCGCACCTGAAATCGTCCGCACCACCACCCCTCGCGTCGCCTGCGACGGCGCCAGCGATATTCCCGGCGGCGCCGCGCTCGGCCACCCCCGCATCTTCATCGAGATCGACGAGAAGGGTTACGCCGATTGCGGCTATTGCGATCGCCGCTTCATTCTCGCCGGCGGCCCGGCGGACGACGACGCAGCCCACTGAACGGGCGGCGCCCTTCAGCGGCGCCCGAATTGCCACGGCCCTGCGATACGGTAGCCGGACCCACCGCCGGCTTCAGCCGGGCTCCACAGGGTCGAAGGCGATCCTGAGTTCCTTGAAACCATCCATGAAGATCGACCGCGCATGGCGCGGCGGAGCAAGCAGGCGCGGATTGCGGATGCGACGCGCGATCTCGCCGATCATGACGGCGAGGTTGGACCGTGCCTGCTGGATACCGAGGCAGTAATGCGGGCCTGCACCAAAGGTGCGATAGTTGCGGCGCGTGTTGGCCACCGGCCGCCGGATGTCGAAACGGTCCGGATCGTCGAAGAAGGCAGGATCGCGATTGGGCGCGCCGAGCACGCAGACGATCTTGTCGCCCTTGGCGATGCGTTGCCCCGCCAGCTCCTGGTCTCGCGTCGCGGTGCGGCGCAGATAGACGACGGGGTTGCGGAAACGCAGCACCTCCTCGACGGCGCCCGTCACCAGCGCCGGATCGGCCTGGAGCAGCGCATATTGATCTGGATGGCGGATGAACTCCACCATCGCCCAGGCGAGCGTATTGCGGGTCGTCTCCATGCCGCCGACGATCAGGTTGTTGAAGAAGCGGCCATATTCGACGTCGCTCAATGAACGGCCTTCGATCTCCGAGCCGATCGCATCCATCGTGAGGCTCGCGCGCGGGCGGGCGCGATGGTCGGCGGCCAGGGCTGTGCCGAATTCCATCAGCTTCATCGAAGCGACGAAGCCGGCTTCGCGGTTCTCGGCAAAATCGGGATCGTCGGCGAGGGTCAGCGTGTTGGTGAGATCGGCGACATAGGCGAAATCTTCCTCGCGCACGCCGAGCACGGCATAGATGACGCGCATCGGGAACTGCATCGCCACGTCGCCCACGAACTCGCATTCGCCGCGCGGCAGCACGGCGTCGAGGATCTCCGTCGCCAACGCCTGCATCATCGGCTCGCGCGCGCGCATCGCAGCCGGGCGGAAGGCATAATCGACCAGCGCGCGATACTGCCGGTGGCGCGGCGGATCCATGAACGTCATGCTCTCCTGCTGTTCGGCGAGCAGCTCCGGCGGAAAATCGTCGAGGATCGGGCCGAAATTATTGGTGAACAAGGCAGGGCTTTGCAGGACATGGTCGATGTCCTTCTGCTGGAAGAGCAGCCAATGCCCGCCGGTCGCGAAATCGTCCGGCTCCCAGAGAATGCGATGCCGATCGCGCAACGCGTTCAGCCGGGCGCGCGGCGTGCCCTCGGCAAAATTCTCAAAGGCAAGGAACGGGCAGCCTCCGATCCCGGTCTGCGTTGCGGTGGCGGTATCGGGCATGGCTATCCTCTCTCACGGCCCCTCGGCGAGCCTTGGGAGAGGATAGCGCTGCTCTCCGTCCTCAGCCAGCGGCGTCAGGCGCCGATCTGGGCGAGGCCGCCGGCCTGCCGATCGAACAGCCGCCGATAACGGCCATCCTCGCGGGCGAGCAGGCTCCGGTGATCGCCATCCTCCACGATCCGGCCTCCGTCGAATACCAGAATTCGATCGAGCGACTGCACCGTCGCCAAGCGATGAGCGATCACGATCGCCGTCCGCCCTTTCATAAGCCGGCCCATCGCCTGCTGGATCGCTGCTTCCGATTCGGAATCGAGGCTGGAGGTCGCTTCATCGAGGATCAGGATCGGTGCATCGGCAAGGAAGGCGCGGGCCAGCGCGACGCGCTGCCGTTCGCCGCCCGATAGCTTGACGCCGCGCTCGCCTACCATGGTGCGATAGCCCCGCGGCAGGGCCGCGATGAAATCGTGCGCATTGGCGAGGCGCGCCGCCTGCTCGATTTCCGCCTGGCTCGCCTCCGGGCGGGCATAGGCGATGTTCTCGGCGAGGCTGCGGTGGAAAAGGATCGGCTCCTGCGGCACGATCGCGATCTGCCGCCGGAGCGAGTCCTGCGTCGCGCCGGCGACATCCTGCCCATCGATCGCCACGCGCCCGCCGCTCACATCGTAGAGACGCTGGATCAGCTTGACGAAGGTGGTCTTGCCCGATCCCGACGGCCCGACCAGGCCGACGCGCTGGCCCGGCGGAATAACGACGTCGAGCGTGTCGTAGAGCGGGGTCGCGTGACCGCCATAACGGAACGAAACCTTCTCGAACCGCACCTCGCCGGCCTCGATGCGGATCGGCTTCGCGCCGGGGCGGTCCTCGACGCCGAGCGGCTCCTCGTGCAGGCGGACCAGTTCTTCCATCTCGTTCACCGAGCGCTGCAGATGATGCACATGCTGCCCGATGTCCCGCAGATAGCCATGCACGACGAGATAGGCGGTGAGCACATAGGTGACGTCCCCGGCCGAGGCATGGCCGCGCCACCACAGCCACAGCGCGGTGCCGGTCACCGCGGTGCGCACCAGCCACAGCACCGCGAGCTGGCCGGTGCCCGACCAGGTGTGCAGCATCCAGGTGCGCCAGGTGCGGCGGCGCCATTTCGCGATCGTGCCTGCCAGCCGCGCATCCTCGCGCGCTTCCGCACCGAACGCCTTGACCACCGCATTCGTGCCTATCGCGTCCGCGAGCACGCCGCCGATCCGCGTGTCCCATTGGTTGGAGAGACGCGAGGCGGGCGCGATCACCCGCGTGGCGAGAAGCACGGTGAGCGCGATGTAGCCGATCGAGCCCGCGGCCATCACCAGACCGAGCACGGGCCAGTGCCAGCCGAGCAGCGCCATCGATCCGGCGAGGACGACCAGCGACGGAAGCAGCGCGAGCAACAGCACGTCGTCGAGCGTGTCGAGCGCCCACATGCCGCGGGTGATCTTGCGCACCACCGATCCCGCGAAGCTGTTCGCGTGCCAGTCGGTCGAAAGACGCTGCACGCGATGGAAGGCGTCCAGCGCCATGTCGCGCATGATGCCGAGCGTCAGCGGCACGATGCCCCACCAGGCGAGGTGGCGCAGGAGGATCATCACGAGGCCCAGCGTCACGATCGTCCTGAAGGCATCAAGCACGGCAGAACGGCCTGCGGCGCCGAGAGCGAGCGCATCGATGAGCTGCCCGGCATAGAGCGGCACGAACACCTCGGTGAGCGTCGAGAGCGACATGGCGAGCCCGATGCCGCAGGCGAGAGGCTTGCGCCGTGCCCAATGGCGAAAGGTGAAGGCAAGAACGACGCGCATCGCGGACGCGTCGTCGCGTTTGAGAGGCTTGGTCATCGGATCATCGGCGCGCGGCGGCGCGCCTCCTCATCATCTCGGTGGAAACAGGCGGGCAATCCCGCCGGAGAGCGTCAGCGGCGGCCGCGACGCGGGAGCGGCATGTGCATGACTGTCATCAACGCCCTCCCTTCAGCCCGAGTCAGGCGGCCCCCATAGCAGATCGCGGGCGAAACGCCAGCCTCGCCGACGTCGGGAGCAGACGCATGCCCACGATCATCCCCGGTCCACCAGCGCGGACAGATGGGCATGGAGCGCCGCGCTGTTGGCGGCCCAGCTGAAACGTTCCGCCGCAGCGCGAACCATGGCGGGCGGCGGCGGGGCGGCCAGCAGATCGCGGACGGCGCGCGCGATCGCGGCCGGATCGCGCGCCACCAGCCGTCCCGCCTCCGGCCGATCGACCACCTCGCGCGCGCCGCCCACGTCGGGAATCACGATGGGCGTTCCGCTGGCGAGCGATTCCACCCAGGCATTGGCAAGGCCTTCGGCTGCGGAAGCGAGCACCATCACGTCGGCAGCCGCGATCAGCGCCGGCATCGCTTCGTGCGGCTGCGATCCGAGCAGGCGCACGCGCCCGCCGAGCCCTTCGGCAGCGATCCTCGCCTCGAGCACGGGACGATGCGGCCCCTCGCCCGCAATGAGCAGCGTCGCCTCAGGCACAGCCTTGATCGCATCGAGCAGGAGGTCATGTCCCTTGAGCGCGATCAGCGCGCCGACGCTGATCAGAAGCGGCCCCGCCACGCCGAGCGCGGTTTTCGCCGCCGCACGATCCGCCGCCGGCCGGAAGCGTTCCATGTCGACGCCGGTATAATGGACCCGGATGCGCTCCGCCGGCATGCCCAGCGCTACCATGTCCGCCTTGAGCGCGGCGCTGACCGCGAGAAGCCCGTTGGCCGCCCTTCCCGCAGCGAGGATCTCGGCGCGCACGCCGGGCTGCCGCTTGCGCTGATGAATGTCGCTGCCACGCGCCTTGATCGATACGGGAACGCCGAGCGCGCGTCCCAGCCGCACTGCGGCCGGCCCGTCGGGCCAGAAGAATTCCGCATCGATCACGTCGAACGGAAATTCGGTGCGGATCCGGCGCAGCGCCGGCAGCAGCGCGCGCGCCATCAGCACCGCAGCGAAACGCTCGCCGATCCGCGGGATGACCGCGAAGCGGGGCCGCTCGACCTCGAGCCCTTTCCATGTCTCGCGCGTCGGCAGCGCCGCCTGCGCGCGATAATGGGGGTGGCGGTCGAGCGGCGCCGGCGGCAGCCCGATCGGGCTGACGACGCGCAGCGCCACCTCGGGATGCGCGGCAAGGCCGAGCGTCTGGCGCTCGACGAAAACGCCGAACGTGGGGCGGACCGCGCTGGGGAACAGCGAAGCGAGGGTGAGCACACGCAGCATCGGTCGCTCATCCCATGCCGCGAACCGCTTTTCCACAGCAAGCTGCGCCTCGGGACGCTTCGTTCATCGGCCGGCAAGGCGGCGCGGGCCACGGGAGCTGCGAGCTTGCCGCAGGCGCGAACGGCGGCTCCAGCACGTCAACGGATTTCCCGACCATGATGCACATCGTGCTCGCCGCGGCCGCGCCCGCCCTCGGCATTCCGCTCTGCGCCCCGCTGGGCGCGCGACATCGAGACGCGCTGCCGCCGCCCCGTGGAGAGGGGCTGCGGGTCGCGCTCGTTTCCGGCAACTACAACATGACGAGCGACGGCGCGAACCAGGCGCTGAACCGCCTGGCCGCACATCTTCTCGCCCGCGGAGTGCGAGTACGGGTCTATTCGCCGACGGTCGCGCGGCCGGCTTTCGATCCCGTGGGCGATCTCGTCTCGGTGCCTTCGCTGCCGATCCCAGGCCGGCGCGACTATCGCCTGCCCGTCGGCTTGCCGGGCCGGATACGCGACGATATCGCCTGCTTCGGACCGGACATCTTCCACCTTGCCTCGCCCGACCCGCTCGGCATGGCTGCGCTCCGGCTTGCGCGGCAGGCGGGCGTACCGGCGGTCGCGAGCCTCCACACCCGCTTCGAGACCTATCTCGATCATCATGGGCTCGGCCTGTTGCGTCCTCATGTCGAACGTCGGCTGGAGCGCTTCTATCGTGGTGCCGACCATGTGCTCGCACCCAATCGACCGATAGCGGAGGAGCTGGCACGGGCAGGTTACGATCGGGTCAGCATATGGGGGCGCGGCGTCGATCACGGCCGATTCGATCCGGCGCGCCGGGATCCGGCATGGCGGCGCGCGCACGGCTATGGCGAGGAGGATGTGATCATCCTTTTCTTCGGCCGGCTGGTGCATGAGAAGGGGATCGATCTGTTCGCACAAGCGATCCGTCGGGTGCGAGCCGCCGGCCGCCGCGTCCGGCCGCTGATCGTCGGCGACGGGCCGGCGCGCGATAGGCTGGCCGAACGTCTGTCCAACCTGGTCTTCACGGGCCATCTGACGGGCGACGCGCTTGGCCGGGCCGTGTCGAGCGCGGACATATTGCTCAATCCGAGCACGACCGAGGCGTTCGACAACGTGACGCTGGAAGCGATGTCAGCGGGCCTCGCCGTCGTGGCGGCCGACGTGCCGAGCAGCCGCGCGCTGATCGATCCGGGCCGGACCGGCCTGCTGGTGCCGCCCGTCGACGTGGAAGGCTATGCCGCCGCGTTGTGCGCCCTCATCGATGCGCCGGAGCGCCGAAACGCGCTGGGCGCAGCCGCCCGCACCGCAAGCCTGCATTATCGCTGGCCCGACATGCTGGACGCCGTGCTGCGCTGCTATGGCGACACGCTCGCCGCCGCGGCGCAACTCCGGCTTGGCGAGGCACCGAGCCTCGGTTAAGAGCTATGCCATGATGCGTCCATCACCCCGCTCGACCGCGCTTGCGATCGCCGCCGCTCTCGCCCTGCCGCTGGCGGGTTGCGCCAAGGACAAGAACAAGTCCGACACGTCCTATGTCGCGCACGATGTGGACACGCTCTACAATGCCGCGCGCGAGCGGCTGAACCGCGGCCAGTACAAGATCGCGGCGGCGCTGTTCGACGAGGTGGAACGCCAGCACCCCTATTCCGTCTGGGCCCGCCGCGCGCAGCTGATGAGCGCCTTCTGCTATTATCTGAGCCGGGATTATCAGAAGTCGATCGACAGCGCGCAGCGCTTCCTGTCGATCCATCCGGGCAATAAGGACGCGCCCTACGCGCTCTATCTGATCGCGGTCGATTATTACGAGCAGATCCAGGACGTGAACCGCGACCAGAAGATCACCCAGCAGGCGCTGGACGCGATGGGTGAGCTGATCCGCCGCTATCCTGACACCAACTATGCCGCCGATGCGCGGGTGAAGGTCGATCTGATTCAGGACCATCTCGCCGGCAAGGAGATGGAGGTCGGCCGCTTCTATCAGCGCCGCGCCGACTGGCTCGCGGCTGTGCTGCGCTTCCGTACCGTGATCGACAAATACCAGACCACCAGCCACGTACCCGAGGCGCTCGAGCGGCTGACCGAGAGCTATCTGGCACTCGGCATCCCCGAGGAAGCCAAGAAGGCGGCGGCCGTGCTGGGGGCCAACTATCCCGGCTCCAAATGGTATGAACGCGCTTATGCGCTGATCCAGAAGAAGATGCCGGAAACCAGCAAGAGCTGAGGCGGGGCTCCTACGCCTTTCCCTTAGGCACGACAGGCAGGCAATCGAATCCACCCACGGCTGCGGCCGCGCAGAGCCGGATGGCGCCGGCCCGATCTTCGGCCGAGCCCAGCTGGACGCGGATCAAGTCGGGGCGGCCAGGTACGGGTTCATAGTGCGGGCTGTATGCAGCCAAGCTCGGGATCCGGGCACGCGCCTGCTCCCAGGCGGCGCGTGCGGCTTTCTCACCGGTAAAGGCCCCGATCTGGATGCGCCAGCTGGCCCCCATCGGCTCGTCTGCAGTGGAAGAAAACGGTGCGGGCGCCGCTGCCTTGGCCGCGAGCTGCGTGGCTTCCGTGCGGTGTGGGCTGGCCTGCCAGGCAGCGAGATCGCGGCGATAGGCGTTATAGGCGGCGTAGAAGCCGATGATGGGCGCCTCCAGACGATCCAGCGCGCCAGGCGCGTAGGACGGAAAGTCCGCCGCCGGTGTCGCCACCGCACGATCGATCTCCGCCTTCGCCGCCTGGCAGAAGCCGGGCTGCGCCGGCGGCTGGGCGAAGAAATTGTAGAGCTGCGTCATATGGCGGTCGAGCGCCGGCAATCCCGCGCTCCGGAAATGCGCGGTTTCGGCAGAATAGGCCGTGCCGAGCAACGGCTTGTGATCCTTGAGGAAACGATTGTAGCCCCGCGCGAGCGCGCCATCGTCGCGGCAGCTGAGCGCCGCGACATTGAGCGCGGCGCGGATGTGCCAGATCTGCTCCTGGGCAGGGATGCCGCTGTTGATCGTGCTGAAGCGGCCATCCGGTCCGGCCTCCGGGACCTGCAGCCCCGGAGCGGCGCCCAGGGGCGGCATCGGCTGCGGGGCGGCGGCCGGCGGCGGTGCCGGCTCCTGCGGCGTCTGTCGTTTGTGGCTGCATCCTGCGATCAACGCCAGCAGGGCGATCCCCGCCGCCCGGGCCGCGATCAAGCGCGTCTCGCTCCGCATATATCCCCCTTCTCCGCTCGACGCCGCCTTGGTTAAGCGGCTTCGATCAAAGGGGGAATCGGGCACGGCCGCCCCGCGGCGCGGTCCGCCGCCGAAACAGGGCGGTTCGTGGCGAGCCGTCCGCAACGCGCGTTGCGGACGGCGCGGGCCGCGTTCTTGCGTCGCAGCCGACAGAGCGGCGAGACGTCAGCCTGCCGCCTGCAGTTTGTCCTGCGTCTTGGTTGCGAAGTCACCGGCGTCGTGGCGCTCATGCAGCTGGCTTGCCGGATCGCCCATCACGCGGTTGACCATCCGGCCGCGCTGCACCGCCGCGCGCTCGGCGATGACATCGGCCCAACGCTGGAGATGCCGATAATCCTGAACCTGGAGGAAGGTGCTGCTGTCCTCGTAGAGCTGCCCCTTGGCGAGCCCGCCATACCAGGGCCAGACCGCGATATCCGCGATCGTATAGTCCGTGCCCGCGAGGAAGGGGCTCTCGGCCAGCCTGCGATCGAGCACGTCGAGCTGGCGCTTCACCTCCATCGTGAAGCGATCGATGGCATATTCGATCTTGGTCGGCGCATAGGCGTAGAAATGGCCGAAGCCGCCGCCGAGATAGGGTGCGCTGCCCATCTGCCAGAACAGCCAAGAAAGGCATTCGGCGCGCTTGGCCGGCTCGGCCGGCAGGAACGCACCGAACTTTTCGGCCAGATAAAGGAGGATGGCGCCGGATTCGAACACGCGAATGGGCACCGGGCCGCTGCGGTCCATGAGCGCAGGGATCTTGGAATTGGGGTTTACCGCGACGAAACCGCTGCCGAACTGCTCTCCCTCGTTGATGCGGATCAGCCAGGCATCATATTCGGCGCCCTCGTGGCCGAGGGCCAGCAACTCCTCGAGCAGTACGGTGACCTTCACGCCGTTCGGCGTCGCCAGCGAATAGAGTTGCAGCGGGTGCCGGCCGACCGGCAGCTCCTTGTCGTGGGTCGGGCCAGCGATCGGACGGTTGATGTTGGCGAAGCGGCCGCCATTGGCCTTGTTCCAGGTCCAGATCTTGGGAGGCGTATAGGGGGCTTGCTCGGTCATCAATGAGGCTCCGGCAATGGGGAGGGAAGGCGAATCTAATCCATCCTGCGCACGCGTTCCACCCGTTGCCGCGCAGCACAGCGGCGATGGCGGGGCGTGCCCGATCCGCCTATAAGCCTAGCCATGGTGCGATAGGGAGCGGGGGCAGACGAACAGCCGCCGATCCCGGAGGTTCGCAGGAGGCGATCAAGATGCGATGAGCCTGCGCGTGCTTTTGAAGCGCATGTCGATCATGCTGAAGATGGCGGCGCTCCTCTTCTTCGCGCTGAGCATCGCCGATCTCATGCGAACCCGGCAGCATCGCCCGCCGTCGCCCCGCCATGGCGTGATCGGCCCACTCGGCGCCTGGACCGAAGGCGCCGCGCCGCGCTCAGTTCAGGCCCATCAGCAGCTCCGGCCGATAGGGCTGCAGCGCCTCGTGCGCACCCGTGCGCACCTTGGCCGCCCAAGCCGGATCTCCCAGGATAGACCGGCCGAGCGCCACCAGATCGAACTCGCCCTTCACAATCCGGTCGCGCACCTCATCGAGATGCGCGATCGAGGCATCGGCGACATTGGCGTAGACCCCCTCCTCGCCATATTCCATCGCCGTCTTCGCCAGTCCGATTCCACCGCCAGCAATCGTGGGCCGGCCGGCCAGCTTCCTGATCCAGCCGGCGAGATTCATCTTGCTGTCCTCGAACTCAGGCCTCCAGAACCGGCGCAGCGAGCAATCGAACAGGTCCACGCCCGCCTCCACGAGCGGGCCGATCAGCTCCTCCAACGCCTGGGGCGTTTCGGCGAGCCGCGCGGCATAATCGGTCATCTTGAATTGCGAGATGCGGAAGCTGATCGGATAGGCGGGTCCGACGGCGGCCCGGCAGGCGGCCACCACCTCGGCCGCGAAGCGGGCGCGATCCCGACCGTACTCGTCGCTGCGCCGGTTGGTCCGCGCCCACAGGAACTGATCGATGAGGAAACCATGCGCGCCGTGGATCTCGATCCCGTCGAAGCCGAGGCGCTTGGCATCCTCCGCCGCGCGGGCGAATGCGGCGACGACTGCCTCGATGTCCGCAAGCGTCATCGGTTCGCCCTCGATCCGCTCGGGCCCGGCCTCGACACCGAGCTGCGCAGCGGGCATCCAGACGCCTGACGGGCCGATCCCGGGCCACGGCGGCGCGACCGGCGCGAGGCCCTGCAGCCCGGCATGGGCGAGCTGCGGCATGATCCGCCCTCCCGCCGCGTGCACCGCCTCCACCGCGCGCTGCCATTCGGCGAGCGCGGCGCCATGGAAGTGCGGTTCGTTCTCGTCGAACGCCGCTGCCGGATGGCCAATCGACGTCGCGCCCGAGATGATGAGACCCGCACCGCCCTCGGCGCGCCGTGCGAAATAGGCGGGATAGCCCGGATCCGGCATTCCGCCGGGGGCCTTGCCCTGCCCCATCGGCGCCATGACGATGCGGTTGGGCAGGGCGAGAAGCCCCGCCGCAAAGGGAGTGAAGAGCGGATCGGCCATGCCGTGCTCATGCGGCGTCCCGCGGGAGATTTCCAGCGTATAGCCTCGATGCCGCGCCCGCCGCTTTTCCGATCGGGTCAGGAAATCACGTTCTCCGCGCAATTTTGTCCGCCAATCCGATCGCGAACCGATTATACGGATCGCGAGACGGGAACGGGCGGCGCCGGCCCGCCCCGACATGCGCCCTGGGAGAATGACGATGGAACAGGACATCCCCTATCTGCTGCGCGGCATCACGCAGCTCACCACGGAGAGCAGCACGCTGATCAGCTCCTCCAAATATCTCAACAATCCTGCCCTGCGGGATTGGCTGAGCCAGGAGCTGCTGCGCCGCAACGGCAAGGATCTTCCCGTCCCTTCAGGCGCTTTTCGCCTCTCCCAGATCATCAAGGACATGCAGGATTTCGACCGGATCAGCGATATGCTCGAGGAGGAGCGCAAGCGCCTGCCCGAGCTCGACCGATTCCTGGAGGAGGGGTTCGTCTCCACCTACACCCGCGACGATCTCAAACATTATCCGCCCGAATCGGTCGCCGGCATCTTCTACAAGGTGATGACCGAGGGCGATTATCAGGTCGATATCGTGCCGCCCTGGGAGCCCAGGAACCATTATGAGCTCTATCTGCTCCGCTCCGGCCAGGTGCACGACATGGAGCACATCATCACCGGCGGCCCGTTCGATTCGCCGGGCGAGGTGGTGACTGCCTTCGCCCGGCTCGAGAATGTGCACAAATATTTCAGCCCGGAGCTTGCCTCGGAGCTCACCGTGATGGGCTTCTTCGGCGCCTTCCGCTTCCTCACCCGCACCGTGCTGCACTATCCGCAGGTGTGGCACGACATGTTCGGCGCGATGGAACGCGGCCGGCGCGTCGGCAAGGCCTCCGACCTGTTCGTGCTCGCCAGATATGAGGACGTCTTTCACCTGACCCCGGCCGAGGCACGCAAGGTGCTCGGCATCCGCGAGGTTGACGACACGGTCGATACCACGCGCGCCCATCGCATCTGGAACGAGCTGCCCGTCGAGGACGAGGAGATCACCCGGGCGGAAGCGGCCGAGTAGAGCACCGATCTGCTCGTTGCGCCGCGGCGCACGGCACCGGCAGGAATCGCGGAGGGCACCGGGCTGTTCATGTCAGTTTCATCGCGAAACCGGCATTCTGTGACTTGACTGCGTGACCTTCCATCGCGAAAGCTTTTGCTGCTATGCAAAAACCCCTGATGTTGCTCCAAGCCGCCGCCTGCGCGGGAATGCTCCTTCTCGCCGCCTGCAATTCCCAGCCCGAGACGCTGACCTCCGGCCCAGCCGACGACATGGCCGGCGTCGACAACGCCGGCGCGCCGGTGAAGCTTCCGCCGATGATGACGGCCAGCAAGACCTATCGCTGCGATGACAACAGCCTGGTCTATATCGATTTCTTCAACGACGGCGTGACTGCGCACGTCCGCAAGGAAAAGAACGGCACGCCCACCATCCTGACCGCGCCGGAGAAGGGCAAGCCGTTCGTTGCCGAAGGCTATACGCTCGACGGCACGGGCGACAATGTGAAGCTCGCCATGCCCGGCAAGAAGGAACAGAGCTGCAAGGCCTGATCCGGATCCGGATTTTCACCCATCGGCCGGCGGATGCGAATCCGCCGGCCTTTTTCATCCGCCCTCTCGCGCTGACCGGGCGGGGGCGGGCAAAGGCCTTCCCGTCCTCGCGACGAAAGTCCGATGACGGCTTCGTGAGACCGACGAAAAGCCCCTAGGCGCCCTCCATCGCGCTCAGCCGCCGCTGCATCTCCTCTTCGGAGACGTCCTCGACATGCGTCGCGAGCGTCCATTTATGGCCGAAGGGGTCGGCCAGCGTGCCGGAGCGGTCGCCGTAAAACTGGTCGCTCACCGGCATCAGCACCTTGCCCCCGGCTGCGATCGCCCGATCGAAGGCCGCATCCACGTCCGGCACATAGACCATCAGCGCCGCGGTGGCCCCGCCGCGAGAGCGGGGGCCGAGCACGTCACGGTCCGGAAACTCATCCGAGAGCATGATGTGCGAATTGCCGATCAATATCTCCGCATGCCCGATGACATCGCCCATCGGCATGCGGAATTTCTCGACCGCACCGAACGCCCGCGCATAGAAATCGAGGGCGGCCGCGGCATCGTCGACGGTGAGATAGGGCGTGACGCTGTGATAGCCCTCGGGCGGATTCTGCACGCTCATCGACATCCTCCTTCTGGAAGGGACTCGGGCGGCCTTATCCTAGGATGGCGTTCCCCCTTCGACAAATGCCGAGCGATCGCTTAGACGCGCGCGCATGTCAGACCATCCGATCACGCCCGAGGTCGTCGCAGAGCACGGCCTCTCCCCCGAAGAATATGAGCGCGTGCTGCGCGCGCTGGGCCGCGAGCCCAATCTCACCGAGCTCGGCATCTTCTCGGTGATGTGGTCCGAGCATTGCTCGTACAAGAGCTCGCGCATCCACCTGAGGAAGCTGCCGACCAAGGGCGAGGTGGTGATCCAGGGCCCCGGCGAGAATGCCGGGGTGGTGGACATCGGGGACGGGCAGGCTGCCATCTTCAAGATGGAGAGCCATAACCACCCGAGCTATATCGAGCCCTACCAGGGCGCGGCGACGGGCGTCGGCGGCATCCTGCGCGACGTCTTCACCATGGGCGCGCGGCCGGTCGCCAACATGAACGCGCTGCGCTTCGGCCGGCCCGACCATCCCAAGATGCGCCACCTCATCGCAGGCGTCGTTCACGGCATCGGCGGCTACGGCAATTGCGTGGGCGTGCCGACGGTGGGCGGCGAGGTGAATTTCCACGCCGCCTATGACGGCAATATCCTGGTCAACGCGATGACCGTCGGCGTCGCCGAGACCGACAAGATCTTCTATTCGGCGGCGTCGGGCGTCGGCAATCCGATCGTCTATGTCGGCTCCAAGACGGGGCGCGACGGCATTCACGGCGCCACCATGGCCTCGGCGGACTTCACCGAGGATAGCGAGGAGAAGCGCCCGACCGTGCAGGTCGGCGATCCCTTCACCGAGAAGCTGCTGATCGAGGCGTGCCTCGAGCTGATGGCTTCCGATGCGATCGTCGCAATCCAGGACATGGGCGCGGCCGGCCTCACCTCCTCCTCGGTCGAGATGGCGTCCAAAGGCGGCGTCGGCATCGAGCTCGACATGAACGCCGTGCCCTGTCGCGAAACCGGCATGACGCCCTATGAGATGATGCTCTCCGAATCGCAGGAACGCATGCTGATGGTGCTGAAGCCCGGCCGCGAGGCCGAGGCGGAGGCGATCTTCCGCAAATGGGAGCTCGATTTCGCGGTGATCGGCCATGTCACCGACACCGGCCGCATGGTGCTCAAGTTCAACGGCGAGACGGTGTGCGACATCCCGCTCGCCCCGCTTGCCGACGAGGCGCCCTGCTACGATCGCCCGTGGGTGCGCACCCAACCGCCGGCGCCGCTCGGCGGAATCGCGCCGAGCGATGACATCGCCGCCGACCTCATCACGCTGATGGGATCGCCGGATCTCGCCAGCCGGCGGTGGATCTGGGAGCAATATGACCATATGGTCGGCGCCGACACGGTGCAGCGTCCGGGCGGCGATGCCGCGGTGGTGCGCGTCCACGGCACGCGCAAAGGTCTAGCGATCAGCACCGACTGCACGCCGCGCTATTGCTATGCCGATCCGTTCGAAGGCGGCAAGCAGGCGATCGCCGAGACCTGGCGCAACCTGACCGCCGTCGGCGCCACGCCGCTCGCGGCGACCGATTGCATGAACTTCGGCAATCCACAGCGCCCGGAGATCATGGGCCAGTTCGTCGGCTGCATCGAGGGCATGGCAGAAGCCTGCGCCGCGCTCGACTTCCCGATCGTGAGCGGCAATGTCAGCCTCTACAACGAGACGAAGAATGACGACGGCAGCGGCAGCGCGATCTTGCCGACCCCGGCGATCGGCGGCGTCGGCCTGCTCGCCGACTATGAGAAGAGCGCGACCATCGCGTTCAAGGCGGTGGACGAAGCGATATTCCTCGTCGGCCGCGGGACGGGCCATCTCGGTCAATCGCTCTGGCTGCGCGAGATTCGCGGCCTCGACGGCCAGGATGCCGGCCCGCCGCCACCGGTCGACCTCGCCGCCGAGAGAGCCAATGGCGCGTTCGTGCGCGCGCTGATCCGGGACGGGATCGCCACAGCAGTGCACGATTGTGCCGACGGCGGCGTCGCCGTCGCGCTCGCCGAGATGGCGCTCGCCGGCGGGATGGGCGCGCAGGTCGTGGTCGCTACGGAAGCCGGCGAGCCGACCGCGCTGCTCTTCGGCGAAGATCAGGCGCGCTACATCATCACCACCGCCGATCCGGGAGCGCTTGCCGCGCGCGCCGAGGCGGCGGGGGTTAGCGCCAAGGCGATCGGCACGACAGGCGGCGAGGCGCTGCGCTTCGACATCAAGGCGGATGCCCGGCTCGCGATCGCTCCGCTTGCCGCGTTGCGCGGCGCGCACGAAGGCTTTTTCCCCGCGCTGATGGGCTGAGCATGCGCGCCGCATTCACTCGGAACGCGGCGCCATGAACAGCATGCTCCTGCTCTGCGGCGGCGGCTTCCTCGCTGGCGCGATGAATGCGCTCGCCGGAGGCGGTTCGTTCGTCAGCCTCCCCGCGATGATCGCGGCCGGGGTACCTTCGGTGAACGCCAATGCATCGAGCACGGTCGCGCTGTTCCCGGGCGGGCTTGCGAGCGTCTGGGTCTATCGGGACGGTCTCGGACGGGTCGCCGGCGTACCGTTGGGGCCCACAGCGGCCGTCACCTTGCTCGGCGGGCTGATCGGCAGCCTGTTGCTGCTCTGGACACCGACGACGCTGTTCGATCGGGTGCTGCCGTGGCTATTGCTGACGGCGACGCTGATGCTCGTCTTCGGCCGCCGGCTGGGACCGGCGCTTCGCGCGCGCCTGCGCGTCGGCCTGCCGGGGGTGCTTGCCGTGCAGCTGCTGCTCGGCATCTATGGCGGCTATTTCGGCGGTGCCGTCGGACTGATGATGACCGCCGCGTGGTGCATCCTTGATAATGCCGACGTGAAGGCACTCAACGCGCCGCGCACGTTGATGGTGAGCGCTGCCAATGCCATCGCGGTGCTGATCTTCATGCTCTTCGGCGCCGTCTATTGGAAGGCCGCGCTGCTGCTCGGCGCCGGCGCGCTGCTGGGCGGCTGGGCCGGCGCACAACTCGGCCGGCGCCTGAGCGCGACAATCGTGCGCGGCGGCACGATCGCGCTCGCCGCATCGATCACGGCGGCATTCTTCGAGAGAAGCTATGGATAGGCGGCGGCGAACCGCGTTGCCTGTTTCGATCAGGCGATCTTGAAGCCCTCCTTGTTCGCCGCGCGCGTTACCGCCAGATTCTGTTCCTCGCTGAGCCTGGCATGCAGTGCCGGGAAGATCTCGTCCTCCTCCTCGCGGATATGGCGTTCCAGCTCCTCGCGGAATTTCGCGATCAGCGGCAGAAATTCCGAGGCGTCCTTTGCCATATTGTCGAGATCATAGAGATGCTGTTTCACATAGCCGTGCTCATGGTTGAGCTTGTCGGCGTCACCCGCCTCGCCGGCATCGCGCAACGCCGGATAGACGACATTCTCTTCGGTGAAGGCATGCTTGCCGAGCGCGTGCTTGAGCTGCATCAGCAAGACCGAGCGGCGCGTCGTCTGCCGGTCCGTGGTCGTCTGGATCGCGTCGAACAGCGCGAGCGCAGCCTTGTGCTCGCCCTTCAGCGCCTCGAACCAGTCGCCGGCGAGCGCGCTCGGCGCCTGCATCGCGACCTTGCGCCCGAAATTGGCGACCAGCCCTGCCGCGAGGCCCGCAGCCGCGGCGCCGATCACGGACGCCGTGCCGAGCCCGCTTGAACCCCGGCGGGACCGCTTGGCCCCGGAGGAAGGCCGTTTCCGCGATGTGGAGGAGGCCGCCGCTCCGCTCTTGGCCGCCGAAGCCCGCGACGAGGAAGATTTGCGCGCGCTCCGACTCCGGCCGCTGCCATTCCCGGAGTCCGGTGCCTGGCCCTCGGACGTCGAATCCTGCGCTTTGCTCGCCATGATGCGCTCCTGTAACCCTGCTTTCGGATGTGGACGCTAAAACCCGCGGCAGAGAGGGGAGTTCCCGGCGTCAGCCATATGGCGGGCGGAGATCGACTCGAATCGATCGACGCGATCCGCGGCTTCGCCGTCTGCGGCATATTGATCATGAACATCGTCGGCCTGGCGATGCCGATCTATGCCACGGTCGATCCGCGCTATTATGGCGGCGCATCCGGCGCGGACCTCTTCGCCTGGGCGGCCGCCTATGTGCTGGCGGACGGCAAGATGCGCGCGCTGTTCACCCTGTTGTTTGGCGCCTCGATGGCGATCATCGCCGATCGCGCCGAGGGTCGCGCACCGGGGGCGATCGCGCTGCATTATCGCCGCATGGCCTGGCTGCTCGTCATCGGCATGGCCCATGCCTGGCTGCTCTGGTTCGGCGACATATTGGTGGAATATGCGATCGCCGGTGCGGTGGCCTTCATCGCCTGGCGCTGGCCGCGAGGCGCGCTGCTCTACGGCGCGCTCCTGCTGCTCGGCCTCTCCTGCGCACAGGACCTGCTCGGCTGGCACGATCTCTCCGCGTTGCGCGACGCGGCGACAGCGCCAAACGCCCCGGCCATCGCACGGGAAAGCTGGGGTCGCGTGATTGCATTCGCCACGCCCGACGCCGGGGAGATCGCGCGCGAGATTGCGCTCTATCGCGGCAGCATCGCTGACGTGTTCGCTGTGCGTGCGCCCACGACACTCTATTTCCAATCGCAGCTTCTCCCCGGCGCGCTCTGTGAGACGCTGGGCTTCATGCTGCTCGGCCTATGGCTCTATCGCACCGGCTTCCTGAGCGGCGCTCTGCCTGTCTTCCTCTATCGGCTTCTGCTCGCCATCGGTCTGCTCATCGTCATTCCGCTGTACCTTCCCGTCACCGCGTTGATCCTGAGGCACGACTTCGATCCTGCCGTCCTGCCGCTCGCGGATGCGCTCAGCCTGCTGCTGCGGCCGTGGCTGGCGCTAGCCTATGCCAGCGCGATCATCCTCGCCGTCCGCTCGGGCCGTGCGCGCTGGCTGGTCACACGCCTCAGCGCCTCGGGACGCATGGCATTGTCCAACTATATCGGCACCACGTTGATCGCGACGACGCTCTTCTACGGATACGGCTTCGGTCTCTACGGCCAGCTCAGCCGCGCCGAGCTATACGCCGTCGTGCTGATCATCTGGGGAGCGATCCTGCTGTGCAGCCGGCCCTGGCTCGACCGATTCGCCTATGGACCGCTCGAATGGGGATGGCGCTCGCTCGTCCGCTGGCAACGCCAGCCGATGCGACGAACCGCACGAATGACTATTGCGAATAACTCGCAGTAGCCATATCAGCGGTGTACGGGAGAGCGAATCACATGGTCGTATGCATTTGTAACGCGATCAGGGAAAAAGATGTGCGACATGCGGTGCGTAACGGCGCGGACAGTCCGTGCAGCGCCTATGCCGCCTTGGGCCGCCGCGCGCGCTGCGGGCAATGCGTGCCGTTCGCACGCCAGATCATCGCCGAAGAACGTGCGACTGCCTAGCAATAACGGCTGAATTCCGCCATTTTCCGCCGGAGGCTTTTTGCCATCCGCGCCGATTTGGTCTATTCCCGCTGCTTGCTATCGCGGGAGACCGACCATGAAGGGTGACGCCCGAGTCATCGAATATCTGAACGAGGTGCTCAAGAACGAGCTCACCGCGATCAATCAATATTTCCTGCACTACCGCATGCTCGATCATTGGGGCGTCGCGCGGCTCGCCAAGTTCGAATATGAGGAATCGATCGACGAGATGAAGCATGCGGACCGGCTTGCCGAGCGCATCCTCTTTCTCGACGGATTGCCCAACTTCCAGCTCCTCGGCCGCCTCAAGATCGGCGAAAGCGTCGAGGAGGTACTGAAAGCCGATCTGGCGCTGGAAAATGAGGCCATCCCGCTCCTGCGCGATGCCATCGCCCATTGCGAGACGGTCCGCGACTATATCAGCCGCGACCTGCTCAAGACGATCCTCGACAGTGAGGAGGAGCATGTCGACACGCTGGAGCGCCAGTTCGACATGATCCGCCAGATGGGGATCGAGAATTATATCCAGCTCAATTCCAGGCCGGCCGAGGAATAAGGCTACGACCGTCATCGCGACGGACATCGGGACGATGGCGGCTGCCGGCTAGCGCCTGACGATCACCCAATCCAGCCCGGCCGGTGCGTCGCTGCGCTCCGCCACCACCCATCCCCGTTCGGAGACGAGCGCGGCGACCTCGCCCGGCGCAGCCGGATCGTCGGCGAGCAAGCGAACCGTCCCGCCTTCGGGCTGCGCGCGCATCGCGCGGGCCAGCCGGATCACCGGCCACGGGCAGCGCATGCCGCGCGCGTCGACGAGCGTCATCGATCGAAGGGATTCTTCGGCGCACGCAGCGTGAGCCGCACGGGCACGGCGCCGAAGCCGAGATCGCGGCGAATGCCGTTGACCAGATAGCGCCGATAGCTTTCCGGCAGCTGGTCCACCCGCGTCCCGAACAGCACGAAGCCGGGCGGGCGAGTCTTGGCCTGGGTCAGATAGCGCAGCTTGATCCGCTTGCCGCCGGGCGCAGGCGGCGGATTCTTTTCCACCGCCGCCTCGAACCAGCGGTTGAGCTGCGCCGTCGACACCCGCCGCGACCAAGCCTCGCGCGTTTCGAAGGCGGCCTGCATCAGCTGATCGATGCCCTTGCCGGTCGCCGCCGAGACGGTGAGCAGCGGCAGGCCCTTCACCTGCGCCAGCCCCTCGTCGAGCGCACCGCGCACGCCCTGGAACAGCGACGAGGGATTTTCCGCGACATCCCATTTGTTGAGCGCGATGATCAGCGCGCGCCCTTCCTGGAGCACGCGATCGGCGATGCGCAAATCCTGCGCCTCGAGCCCCTTGGTGGCGTCGAGCAGCAGCACGACCACCTCGGCGAAATCCACCGCCCGCAGCGCATCGGCGGCCGACAACTTCTCGAGCTTGTCCTCTACCTTGGCTTTCCTGCGCAGGCCCGCGGTATCGATCAGCCGCACCGCCCGGCCCTGCCATTGCCAGTCGACGGCGATCGAATCGCGGGTGATGCCGGCTTCGGGGCCGGTGATCATCCGATCCTCGCCCAGCATGCGGTTGACCAGGGTGGATTTGCCCGCATTGGGACGGCCGACGATGGCGAGCTTGAGCGGCGCATCGGGCGCCTCCTCCTCCTCGCCCGCTCCCTCTTCGGCGCCCTCGCGCTCGACATGCGGCAGCAGCGCCTCGAACAGGTCGGCGACACCCTCGCCATGCTCTGCGCTCAGCGCCACCGGCTCGCCGAAGCCCAGCCCGAATGCCTCGATCAGCCCCGCCTCGCCCGCGCGGCCCTCGGCCTTGTTGGCGACGAGCACGACGGGCGTCGTCTCGCTGCGCAGCCAGCGGGCGATGTCCTCATCGAGCGGCACCAGTCCCGCGCGCGCATCGACCATGAACAGCGCCACGTCCGCCTCGCGCACCGCCGCCTGGGTCTGCGCGCGCATGCGGCCGGGCAGGGTCTGGGGATCGTCCTCCTCGAAGCCAGCGGTGTCGATCACGCGGAAATCGAGGCCGAGCAGGCTCGCATCGCCCTCGCGACGGTCCCGCGTCACGCCCGGACGGTCATCGACCAGCGCCAAGCGCTTGCCGACGAGGCGGTTGAACAGCGTCGATTTGCCGACATTCGGCCGGCCGACGATCGCGACGATGGGAAGACGAGACATGCGCCTCCCCTAGAGCATCGACGTGGAAACCACCACTCCCCGCGCCCGGCTCTCCCTCTCCCGTGGAGAAGGAAGGCTATGAGCGCCGCGCGCCTAGAGCGGCCTCACCGCCAGGCGCTGAGCTTGCCGTCATTGTCGAGGATGAATAGCGTGTTGCTCGCCACCACCGGCGGCAGATAGATCGCCCCGGCGCCTTTGGTCGTGGTGCCGAGCTTGCCAGTGTCCGGCGCGACATTAACGAGCCGCCCTTCCGAATTGGCGAGGATCAGCCGTCCGCCGGCGAGCACAGGGCCCACCCAGGTGATCGGCCCCTTCTTCGGCTTGTCGTCGCGCCAGCGCTGCAACTGGGTGATCCAGCGGATCTTGCCGTTGAGCTTGGACACGCACAGCAATTTGGCCTCGTCGGTCACCACGAACAGCCAGTCCCCCGCGGACCAGGGCGTCGAGATGCCGGCGATGTTGAGCTCCCACTGGCGCTGGCCGGTGATCATCTCCAGCGCGACCATGCGGCCGCCCTGGCCGAGCGCGAAGACGCGGCCCTGATCGATCACCGGCGAGGCGTCGATGTCGGAGAGGCTCGAGACCGAGGTCGACATGGACGTACGCGAGAGCGCGTCCTGCCAGACGGTGCGGCCATTCTCGTAACGATAGGCATTCAGCTCGCCCGAGGAAAAGCCGGCGACGACCGTGCCCTGGCCCACGGCCGGGGCGGCCGTGCCGAAGACGCCCGCGGTCTCGACCGTCGCCGCCTGGGTCCAGATGGTCTCGCCGGTATCGGCGCTGAGCGCGAAGATCTGGTTGTCCTGGCTCACCACATAGACATGGCCGTTGGCAACGGTCGGCGCGCCGCGCAAAGGACCGCCGGGCCGCTTCTTCCAGAGGATCTTGCCGTTCGACGCGTCCAGCGCGGCCGCATCGCCCATGCCGTCGGTGGCAAACAGCTTGCCGCTGTCGAAGGAGACGCCGCCGCCGAACAGCACCTCGGACTTCTCCTTGCCGTCGTTCAGCGAAATCTTCCACCGCTCGCCGCCGTTCTGCACGTCATAAGCGTGGATCACGGCCTTGGTGTCCATGACATAGACGGTGCCGCTCGCCACCACCGGCGCGGCGGCGAGGCGTGCCCGCTTGCCGCCACCATCGATGCTCACCGTCCACGCATGCGACAGGGCGGAGCCGAGCGCGACATGATCCATGACATGCTGCGGATTGCCGCCGGGCTGGGGCCAATCGGCATTGGCCGCGGCCGGGGGCAGCGCCACCATCATGCCGGCCAGCGAGGGATCGACCTCCACATCGGTTTCGCTGCTCAGCACCGGGATGCGTTCGCCGAGCACCGGCGTCTTCGGCTTCTTGCCTTCGCCGCCCTTGAAGATGCCGCACCCGCCGAGCGCCACGACGGCGCACAGCGCGGCCGTCGTCATGATCTTACGCTTCATTCCATTCATTCCTTCGCCGCCGCGCTCGCTTCCTTCACCACGTCCACCCCCAGCATGCTCGCCATCTGCAGCGCCCGCGAACGGATGCTGGCGGGGACGGTCTTGTCCTTGGCGATGGCGCCGTAGAGGGGGCCGGCGAGATCCGGCTTGTTCATCTTGAGATAGGCGATCGCGACCATTTCGCCGGCGCTGCCGAACCACGGCTTGCCCTGCTCGGCAAGCGGCTTCAGCCGTTCGACGACGGTGGCCGCAGGCAGCGTGTCGAACTCCGCCATCGTGGCGCGGAGCAGCGCTGCATCGCGAGTCGGCTGCCCGAGCTTCGCATCGGCGGCGATGCGCCGATAAGCTGCCGCCGCCTGTTTCGCATCATTCTTCTGGAGCGCCATGCCGGCCAGCGTCAGCTCGGCGGCGGCGCGATAGCCGGCGCGCGGCGAGGTCGCGAGCGCAGTCAGCGCCGGCGTGGCGCTCTGCGGCTTACCGTCGCCGAGATCGTGTAGCGCGCCGCTGAGTTTCACGCCGTCCTGCCCCGCAAGCGCGTCCTGGTGGCTGTTCCACCACAGATAGCCCGCAAGCGCAGCCAGGCCGAGCGCGACGAGGATGATGGCGAGGCGGCCATAGCGCTGCCACAGCGTCGTCAGTTGCGCACGGCGCAACTCCTCGTCGACTTCGCGGAAGAATGCGTCGTTGTTCTGCGGCGTGACGGCCAAGCATCGTCTCCAAGGTTTCGGCGGCGCGGACCTTAGCGGCGAGTCGCCCCGAGCGGAAGCGCCTCAATCTCTGGGCTGGTAGGTTTGCTCCGCCGTGGGGAAGGCGCGCGCGCGCACCTCGGCCGCATAGGCCGCCGCCGCATCCGAGATGCGCGACGCCAGATCGTCGAAACGCTTCACGAAACGGGGCACGCGCTCGAACATGCCGAGCATATCGTCGATCACCAGAACCTGGCCGTCACATTCGGCCGAGCCACCGATGCCGATCGTCGGGCAAGCGACCGCGCGGGTGATGGCGACCGCCAGCGGCTCGATCACGCCCTCGACGACGATCGCGGCCGCGCCCGCCTCGGCCACGGCTTGGGCGTCGCGCAGGATCTTCTCGCGCTCCGCCTCGCTGCGGCCCCGCGCGCCATAGCCGCCGAGCGCGTTGACCGCCTGCGGCGTGAGCCCGACATGGCCGATGACGGGAATGCCCCGCGCGGTGAGGAAGGCGATCGTCTCGGCCATCGCCTCACCGCCTTCGAGCTTCACGCCGGCCGCGCCCGTCTCCTTCATGATGCGCGCGGCGCTTGCGAACGCCGCCTGGGGCGAGGCCTCGTAGCTGCCGAACGGCATGTCGACGATCACCACGCTGTGATAGCTGCCACGTACGACCGCCGCGCCATGCGCGCACATCAGGTCCAGGTTGACCGGAACCGACGAGGGAAGGCCATAGATCACCTGGCCCAGGCTGTCGCCAACCAGCAGCAGGTCGCAATGCGGATCGAGCAGCTGCGCCATGCGCGCCGTATAGGCGGTCAGCATCACCAGCGGCTCGCCGCCCTTGCGCTTCTGGATGGCGGGCACGGTGAGCCGCTTCATCGGCGCGGGCGTCGGGTTGGCCCGGCTCGTCGAGGTGTCGAGCGTGTAGGTGGCGGACATGAGCGATCCTCCTTCCGGCAGCGGTCCTGCGTTTCTCCGGGTCCGTCGCCGTTCGAAGCCTGGGGGCGGGGAGCGGGGCGACGGCCGAACGAACCGCGCTATGAGCGCCGCAGCGCGGTCACTTCGATCTCGATCTTCATCTCCGGCTTGATCAGGCCGGCGACGACGCAGGTCGCCGCCGGGCGAATCTCGCCGAACACCGCGCCGAGCGCGGGTGTCGCCTGCTCCCAATAGGCCGGATCGGTGATGTAATAGGTGGCGCGCACCACATCCTCGAAGCCGAATCCCGCCTCGGCGAGCGCTTTGCCGATCACCTTGAACGCGTTGGCCGCCTGATCGGCGACATGATCGGGCATCTCGCGCGTCTCGGGATCATAGCCGGTGGTGCCGGCGACGAAGCACCAGTCGCCCTGCACGACCGCGCGGCTGTAGCCGGCCTGCTTCTCGAACGGCGAACCGGAGGAAATGAGCGTACGGGCCATGCGCAATCAGGCTCCATAATCGATGGTGATCCGCGAAGCTGCGGCGACCGCGGCCGCACGCGCCTCGTCGGTGGTGCCGCCGGGCGCGAGAGCGAGCGCAACGGCCATGCGGCGCCAGGGGCGGGTCGTCGGCTTGCCGAAGACGCGCACGTCGATCCGGACGCCGGACCCGGACGGGGCAAGCGCCTCCGCCAATCCGCCGATCCGGAAATCGGCGGCGTCGCGATCGGCGAGCACGACCGCGGAAGCGGCGGCGCCGTGCTGGACGATGCCGGGGATCGGCAGGCCGAGAATGGCGCGCGCATGCAGATCAAATTCGGTGAGATCCTGCGAGATCAGCGTCACCATGCCGGTGTCGTGCGGCCGCGGCGAGAGCTCGGAGAAGACGACCTCGTCTCCCTTCACGAAGAATTCGACGCCGAACAGACCATAGCCGCCGAGATCGTCGACCACCGCCTTCGCCATCTGCCGGGCGGCGGCCAGCGCCGCCGGCGCCATCGCCGCCGGCTGCCAGCTCTCGCGATAATCGCCGCGTTCCTGCCGGTGGCCGATCGGATCGCAGAAGAGCACGCCCTCGCGCGTCCGGATGGTGAGCAGCGTGATCTCATAATCGAACGGGATGAACTGTTCGACGATCACGCGCCTGCGATCGCCGCGCATGCCGGCGACGGCATAATCCCAGGCGGCCTCCACCGCGTCCTGCGCGCGCACGGTGCTCTGACCCTTGCCGGAGGAGGACATGACCGGCTTCACCACTACCGGCAGGCCGAGCGCGGCGACGGCGGCGCGCATCTCCTCCAGCGATTCCGCATAAAGATAGCGTGACGTATTCAGCCCCAGCCGGCCCGCCGCGAGATCGCGGATCGCATCACGATTCATCGTCATCATCGTGGCGCGCGCCGACGGGACGACCGAGAAGCCGCGCTCCTCATAGTCCTTCAGCACCTCGGTACGGATCGCCTCCACCTCGGGCACGATATGATCCGGCCGGTGCTTCTCGATCGCGGCGCCGAGCGCGGCACCATCGAGCATCGGGAATATCTCCGCCTCGTCCGCGACCTGCATCGCCGGCGCATCGGCATAGGCGTCGCAGGCGACGACATGGCAGCCGAGCCGCTTGGCGGAGATGGCGAATTCGCGCCCGAGTTCGCCCGAGCCGAGCAACAAGATCTTCGCCGTCGGCGTCATGCGAATGCCGCCGCGTAGCGATCGGGCTTGAAGCCGACGATGCGCCGATCCCCGAGGTCGAGCACCGGACGCTTGATCATCGAGGGCTGCGCCAGCATCAGCTCGATCGCCTTGACCTCGTCCAGCCCTTCGCGCTGCGCCTCGGGCAGCTTGCGGAACGTGGTGCCGGCGCGGTTGAGGATCGTCTCCCAGCCATGCTCCGCGCACCACGCGGCGAGCGAGGCACGATCGATGCCGGATGTCTTGTAATCATGGAAGGCGTAGGCGATGCCATGCGCATCGAGCCAATCGCGCGCCTTCTTGATCGTGTCGCAGGCACGGATGCCATACATCGTTAATATCATGATACGCCTTCACCGTTGAAGCGATCGCTCGATAGCGCCTCTAGATCAAAAAAACAGCCGGCGGCTTTCGTCCCCTTCTCAAGCAATTAGGCCATCTGCACCGTCGCCTCGAGCCCGGCATGTGGGCAAGGGTCTGAAACGACCCGATTCCGTCCCGCCCGCTTTGCGGCGTAAAGGAGTTGATCGGCTCTTTTGAGCGCAGCAGCAATTGCGCTCCCGATCCCGCATCAACGCAACGCCAAAGCTCGCGGTGAATTGGCTGCTCGTTCCGGATTGCAACCAATGCTCCACGAGGAACGTCCGCCGCATCCTGTCGGCGGCCGCAACGGCTTCATCAAGATGAACGCCGGGGAGCAGGATGGCAAATTCCTCGCCACCAAGGCGAACGGCACAGCCGTGCGAGCCCGCGTGAACTTGGAGCAACGCTGCAAACCGCGCGATGACTTGGTCGCCAAATGAATGGCCGAAGCGGTCGTTTATGGCCTTGAAATGATCGATATCGGCCAGGATGATCGCGGTTGACGCGTTTCGGAATTGCTTTCCCCGGCCTGAAGCAAGGAAAGCCTCCAGCCCTCTCCGGTTCAACAATTTGGTCATGGGATCGGTATTGGCATGGGCGCGATATTTTTCGATGGTGTCCCATGTCGTAGCGATCATCACGGCGAACGCCAGCATGACGCTGCCCACCAGGCCCGTTAACTGGACCAAACTCCCCCAAATGGAGGATCGCCACGCGCCGACAGCATGCTCGATATTCGAAGCGGCGATATAGAGCAGGCACTGGAACGTCAGTACCATAGCGACAAAGAGGAACGTTACGGCTAGAAGACGATCCCCTTTTGTTCTCGCTGCCCTGGAAAATGGCAGACCGCGGGCCCAAAGAGTGAGCGTGCAACAAGCCTGAACAAAAAACGTCTCCAATCGAACGCTCTTGAACATGACCAGTGAAATGATGACCATCATGGTGGATGCGCTCATCAAGGCGATGTCGAACAGCACACAGCTTTTAAGATCGAGGCGAGCTTTGAGCGCGTGACCGGCCAAGATTATGCCGAGAAGAATGAAATTGTCTTCGGCGATCTGCTTAAGCGGAGTAAATCTCTCGGTCTCGAACAGCATCAGAGTATAGCCGATCGCGACGAGGCATAAGGCATAGCCCCAACGGGCAGTGGAAAATCCCCAGAACTTGATCGCCACGAAGGTCGTCCCGCAAAACAGGATGGTGAGCGGGACAATCCAGTTCAGCAGGGTTACAGGCATGGCTCGACAGGATGCTCCGAGGGAGCCATTGAACTCCCGTCCAGAGTGGAGGTACCCTGCGCCCATAACCTGGGATAGTTAACAACCCCTTTCCGGCTGCAGAATTCCCCCCAGAACGGCGGTTGAATGCCGGACCGACGATTGCCCCGAGCGCGCCCTGGACCCGTTCAGCCGATCAGCGCGGGGCAGCCTTCAACGCACCCAGGCGTGCCGCACCGCCATGCCGGCAAACCAGAGGAACAGCGCGGTCAGCGCGAAGATCACCACCGGGAAAGCGACCGCCGAAGGACCTACCAGCGTCAGGACCGGCGAGACGAGGAACACCCAGCCGAATTGCAGCACCACGGCAATCAGCGATACGGCGAAGAACAACCGCGCCCAGCGCCGGCGCACCAGCAGACCGACGCTGCCGATGAGCGAGGCCAGCACGGCAGCAGCATAATCGGCCTTCACCCACGCTGGCATGGCCCGCCACGTCTCCTGCTGGGCCGCGGGCAGCTTCGCGAAATCGGCCGCGCTCATCGTCAGCTGACTATAGCAGGCGAAGCAGCCCATCAGCGACCAGAGCAGCGCCACGGCCGCGACGATCCAGTACCAGGCGGGCGGCTTTGTGATCCCGAACGCCATGCCCCCCTCCCATTCTCATGGTTGATGCGCTCCAGCCTGCGTCAATCCCGTCGGGTTGGCAATGCCGGGCGTCACGAGGCCATCAGCACGCCTTCGTAGCTGCGGTCCTCCAGCGCCTTGCCAGCCCCCGTCGCAACGCAGATCAGCGCATCGGACGCGACCTTGGCCGGCAGGCCGGTGGCGTCGGACATCGCCTCGTCGATCCGCCGAAGCAGAGCCCCCCCGCCCGTGAGCGTGATGCCTTCCTCGATGATGTCGGCGGCAAGCTCGGGCGCGGTCTGCTCGAGCGCGGACAGCACGGCGCTCTTGATCTGGCCGACCGGCTCGGCCAGCGCCGAGGCGATCTCGGCGGCGCCGATCATGATCTCGGACGGACGGCCACTGACCAGGTCCCGCCCCTTCACCGCGATCACCTCGTCCTCGCCGCGGGGCGGCATGGCCGCACCGATCGCGCACTTCACCCGCTCGGCCGTCGCCTCGCCGATCATCAGATTGTGCACCCGGCGAATATGGGAAGCGATGGCATCATCCAGCTTATCGCCGCCGACGCGCACCGAATTCCCATAGGCGATGCCGCGCAGCGAAAGCACCGCCACCTCCGTCGTCCCGCCGCCGATGTCGACCACCATCGCGCCCCGCGGTTCCTTCACCGGGAGGCCCGCCCCGATCGCCGCGGCCATCGGCTCCTCGATCAGCTGCACGCGATAGGCGCCGGCATTGGACGCCGCGTCCCGCAGCGCCCGCCGCTCGACCATCGTCGATCCCGAGGGCACGCAGATCACCATCTCATGCCGCCGGCCCATCCGGTTGCCCCCCAGCGCCTTCTCGATGAAATGCTTGATCATCTGCTCGGCGACCTGGATATCCGCGATCACCCCGTCGCGCAGCGGACGCATTGCCTGGATGTTGGCCGGCGTCTTGCCCATCATCAGCTTGGCTTCATCGCCGACCACCTTCACGCGTCGGGTGCCGCCGATCGTCTCCATCGCGATCACGGAAGGCTCGTTGAGGACGATGCCCCGATCACGCACATAGATGACGGTATTCACCGTCCCGAGATCGATGGCCATGTCGTAGGCGGAGGAATTGAACAGCTGACGCAACTTCATACGCGTTCGGACGACCCACATTGTTTCCGCGCCGGTCTGGCCGTGCCCGCCAGCGGACAGAAGCCCGCTGCGCCCAATCGCCGGTCTGATGGGCCCGACCGGGCGAAAAACCGGACCGACCGAGCGATGTCCGTCATGGCGACCGGCATGCGCGGCGAGCGCCCTGATCGGTTACCGACGGAAGAATGCCGCGCGCGCAGCCGGGCCCGGAGCCCGGACGAGGCGATTCTCCAAGGATTTTTTACAAAATGGCTTTTGACGAACGAGGCCGCCCGGCATAGCTGGACCACCATCTTGGCTGGAGAGTGCTTCCGTTGATCCGCCTTCCGCGCAGCCGCGCGCTTGCCCTCCTTTCCGCGCCCCTGCTGCTTGCTGCCGCGCAACCCCAGACGATTCCGATCGTACAGGCGCCGCCGCCCGCCCCCGCGGTCCCGCCGACGCCGGTGGTGGTGCCGCCGCGCATCATGCCGCGCCTCACCGATGCGCAACTCGCCGAGCTGCGCGCCTTCCTCGACACGGCGGACGCCAATGGCATCGCGCCGTCGGACGCAACCAGCGCGGCGCCGACCAGCCAGGATGCGACGACGCTGATCAATGCGGCGCTGGATTATGCCAAGGCCGTCCACCACGGCCGGCTCGCGCCGGAGGATTTCCAGCGGAACTGGGGCCTGCGCCCGGCCCCGTTCGATCCGTGGCCCGGCTTCGTCGATGCCGTGCAGAAGAATCGGCTTTCGGCCTGGTTCGCCAGCCTGCCGCCGCCCTATGCCGGCTATGACACGCTGAAGAAGGCGCTCGCCCGCTATCGGGCGATCGAGGAAGCCGGCGGCTGGCAGGCCATCGCGGAGGGTACCGATCTGGTGCCGGGCGCCGGCGGCGATCGGGTTGCAGCGCTGCGCACGCGGCTCGCCGTCGAGGATTCGGCGCTGCCCAAGGGCCCCGCCAAATACGACGCAGACGTCGTTGCCGCCGTGCAGCGTGCGCAGCGCCGTTACGGGCTGGAGCCGACCGGCAGCGTCGGCAAGGCGACGCTCGCCGCGCTCAACGTCAGCGCGCATGATCGGGTGCGCCAGATCGAAGCCAATATGGAGCGCTGGCGCTGGCTGCCGCCGGAGCTTCCCCAGCACCGCATCCAGGTGAACATCGCGGCAGCCGTGCTCACCGTATTCGATGCGGACAAGCCCGTCCTCTCCATGCGTGCCGTCACCGGGCGCCCGGGGGACGAGACGCCGATGCTGACCTCGATGATCCACAGCATCGTCTTCAACCCGCCGTGGAACGTGCCGGCGTCGATCGCCAAGCGCGAGCTGTGGCCCAAGGGATCCGCCTATCTCAAGGCGCACGGCTTTCGCGTGATCGGATCCGGGCCGACTGCGCGGCTCCAGCAGAAGGCGGGACCGAAAAGCGCCCTCGGGCGGGTCAAGTTCGATTTCGACAATCCCTATGGCGTCTATCTCCACGACACTCCGACCCAGGGAACGTTCGATCGCTACAGCCGGCTCGCGAGCCATGGCTGCGTCCGGCTCGCAAAACCCGTGGAGCTCGCCAAGCTGACGCTGCAAGGCTCGGCCGATTGGACGCCCGAGGCGGTCGATGCCGCCCTCGCGAAGGGCGATACCGTGCGCGCGCAGCTTCCTGAGCAAATCGCGGTTTTCCTGCTTTATTGGACGGCCTATGCCAGCGCCGACGGGCGTGTGACCTTCCTGAACGATCCCTATGGATGGGACGGCGCGCTTGCCGATCGTCTCAAGGCCAGCGCCGACCGGGCCAAGCAGGCAGTCGCCGCGCAATGAGGAGAGAAAGAGGAATGCGGCTCAAGCTGCCGATGCTCGCTGGCGCGACCCTGCTCGCCCTGTTCGCTGCGGGCTGCAAGAAGGCGCAGGAACCCACCCCTGTGCAGACCAATCTCACCGAACCCGCCAAGCCCGCTCCGCCGCCTCCGGCGCCTCCGGCGCCCAAGCCCAAGCCGGCCGAGACGCCCAAACCCGAGGCTCCGAAGGTGGCACCGCCGCCGGAGGTTCCGGCCGATCAGCAGATGCTGGACGATGCCGATGCAACGGGAATGACGGCACGCATCGACCGCGGCAGCGAAGCCGATGGGAACAGCGGCGGACCGCAGTAACCGGCAGGCAGGCGGCAACCGTTCGGCGGTCAGCCGCTCGGCGCCTCAATAATGGATCGAGCCGCGCATGCCGCCGCCGGCCGCGATGGCATCTCCCGTGATCGCGACGCTGCGGGGTGAGGCGAGAAACGCCACCACGGCGGCGACCTCTTCCGCCTCGACGATCCGCCCGATCAGCGATCCGCCATAGAGCGCCTTCTCCGCCTCCGCCTCGGATGTGCCTTCCGCCGCAGCACGCTCGGCCACGACCGCCGCGGTCCGTTCCGTCCGCGTATAGCCCGGATGAACCACGGTGACGTTGATGCCGTGCGGCCCGAGCTCGTCGGCAAGGGTCTTGGTCAGCGCGGCGACCCCGACGTTGCGGATCGCGCCGACGATATTGCTCGACATGCGCGCGTTGAGCCCGCTGATGTTGATGATTCGCCCCCAGCCATTGGCGATGAGCAGCGGCGCCGCCGCCCGCGCGACGCGCAGATAACCGAGAATCTTGGTATCGAGCTGATCCAGCGCATAGTCCGACGTCACGCCCCCGAGGCCCGCGGTCGGCCCGGCCGAGGCAGGCTGCGCGGCCGCGTTCACGACGATGTCGAGGCCGCCAAGCGCGTCCGCCGCGGCCCGGACGAAGCTGTCGACCGAGCCATCGTCGCGCGTATCCACCGCGAAGCCATGCGCCTCGCCACCGTCGGCCGCAAGCGCCGCGGCTGCCGCCTGAACCGCGTCGCGATCGCGCGCGCCGATCGCCACGCGCACGCCCTCGTCGATCAGCGCCCGGGCGATGGCACGGCCGATTCCCCGGCTGCCTCCGGCTATGATGGCACGCTTTCCGGTCAGCTGCATATCCATGGCGATGCTCCTTTCGCGCGCAAGGTCGGCGCGCCGCCGGCAGGATGCAAGCCGGATGCGACCATTCATGCCGGGCACTGCTGCATTGCCGATACCATGCGTGTATGCTCGCCGCGTGAGGCGTCGCCGGCCTCCGGCCGAGGCGCTCCACGCTCATGGCGAAACGGAGAGGACGAAGCATGGCCATCGACATCGTAGCCACGAAGAACGGCCCCTATCTGGTGACAGGCGACCTTAGCGCGCTCGAGTTGCGCGACGGCAGCGGCAATCTGATCGACGTGGCCGGCAAGGGCCGCATCTTCCTGTGCCGCTGCGGCGCTTCGGTGAACAAGCCCTTTTGCGACGGCCAGCATTCGAAGATCGGCTTCGAGGCGGCCGAAGCGGCGGTGAACGCCGCCGGCTGAGCGGCATCGTTGAGACCGATGCCGGGATGGCGGAGCGCCTCAATGCTGCACCGGCACTTTTTCGTCGCGGCCGATCTCGATCAGCGCGCCGAGCGTGCGGCGGGTGCGGCGCAGATCCTGGGCATCCACCACCGCTGCCAGCGCGGCATCGATGCGCGCGCGTGCCGCGGCCTGAACCGACGCTGCTGCCTGGCCCCGCTCCGTCAACGTGACGGTGAGCCGGCGGCGGTCCTCGGAATCGACCTCGCGTGCGAGATAGCCGCGCAGCACGAGCGTATCGACGAGCTGCCCGGCCGATTGCTTCGAGACGCCGAGTTCGCGGATGAGCTGGCTGAGCGGCACGCCCCCCGCGCCGAGCGCGAGGCCGCCGATCACGTAGAGGCCATTCTTGGGAATATCGTCATAGCCGGCCTCGGCCAGCGCCTGCCGCATCGCTGCGCCATAGACCGCCCGCGCATGGCGCAGCAGCGCCGGCAGCACGATCCGC
>Ga0180222_1000905_pt1 | contig 36965 bp, 23 predicted proteins | sample eDN5th37CKraftOP_FD_151336 | JGI IMG/M metagenome (GOLD analysis project Ga0180222, IMG submission 151336) | Enriched Organic Plus compost microbial communities from Emeryville, California, USA - eDNA 5th pass 37_C Kraft OP (version 2) (version 2) ...
CTGCCGAACTAGGTATTCCTCCGGTGTATAGTGTTCCTTTCTCATCCCTTACAAATGAAAACGGGGAAGTTATTTGCCAAGTGTTCTTTTATGGAGATAGTGATGGACGCAATATCTTCAACGGATTTGTTAACATGTTTGCCAATAGTAATTGGAAAATCGACGGAAGCAATAAAGAGTGGGTGGTTATAAAGTCTGCTAAAGGAAAACCTGTTTCTATTTATGCCAACAGACCGCTGGATGAAAACAAAGGACTTGACGACCAGGCGCAGCGATCACTCAATGCTTATTTGGAAGAAAATAATTTACGACCTACTGTTACCATTCACCGCGGTCATAGCTATTATGCCGAAACAACAATCGGCTATATGTCGCCCTATTCCAAAGTAGTGTTTATGGGATCATGCGGAGGTTTTAATCTTATCGATTCTATTCTTAAAAAATCGGATGATGCGCATATTATCGCTTCCAAACAAATAGGACGTACTGCCATCAACAAACCATTCTTCCTGTTGCTTATTGAAAAACTCAGAAACGGGAAAGATATAGAATGGATCCCCTTTTGGAAAGAATTTAAAATGCGTGCGAATGTAGCTGGATTTGAAGACTATATTCCTCCATATAAAAACCTAGGCGCCATTTTTATAAAAGCTTATAAAAAAGAAACAGGGGAAGATGTGTAACACAACAAGCGGTATTCATTGTTGTTGCTGTTGTTGCTCCATATAATATCGGTAAGAGTTTTTCTTTTCCTTTAAAGAAGTATCGGTAAGATTTGACGATCTGTAAGCAAATATAGGATTGGCTACCACGTCGCCGGCCTCGGCGACTTCTTTTTTGTTATAAATAGATACCGATACTTCAAGTACATGATCGGAAGAGCCTTTATAAGTTCCTTTCACAGGAGTGCAATCTGAAAAATTTCTACCTACAGCCAATCGGATATGTCGGTCACTGGCAATACAGTTATTAGTAGGATCTAATCCCACCCATCCATAATCAGGCACATAAGCTTCTACCCATGCATGTGTTGCACCCTCGCCTCTAAACTCATGATCTTTGGGGCAAATATATCCGCTTACATAGCGTGCAGGAATACCTATGTACCTTAATATCCATAAGAGAAAATGGGCGAAATCCTGACACACGCCGGCTTTTAACCTCCATATTTCATCAACGCTAGTTTCCACACTAGTTACACCTTTTTTGTATTCAAAATTTTTAAAAATGTATTCCGAAAAAATACGGGCGTTTTCAAAAGGTGTTCTTTGTTCGTCATATAAAGAGTGAATAAAACTTTTAATATTTTCCTCTTCTTCCAGGTGTTCTTTTTGCAAAAAGTCGATATAAGGTAGACGTTCACAAGCTTCGCGCAACAAACCCCATTGTTTATCAGCTGGACTCTCAATCTCCGGCAATTGAATCTCGTGTGTTACAACCTCTGCTTCGGACACAATCTGCAACTCTGAGAGTGGCTCTACAATAGTAAAAACGCCCACCTGATTACCGAAAAAATCGGTAAACACTTCTACATTCGGATTTTTAGTAATCGTTATCTTATGCCTAAGTACATTTTGAAAACCATCGTTAATGGGGTATAGTTTGATTTGATTCGCGCACTCTACCACTGGGTTTCCATAAGAATAACGAGTAATATGCTTTACATTATAAGCCGGCATAGGCAATTTATTTGATCAATGTTATTACTAGGGTTAATTGTAGCCAAAATAATGCTTATTAAAAGCAATAGCAATATTATATAGATCTGATCGAGTTTGATTCAGCAAAGCTCCAATACTGACTCCGCCTTTCAAATCACAAGTACTATACTTGAGATTATTATACGCCTTCCCGATTAGAAAATCCAGATGTGCAAAACTTTCCGGAATACTTTGTCCCTCTAGTCGCTTAAAATAACGACTGATATGAGACATACAATAAAGTATAGAGTGTACAAAGCTTTCATCATACAATACCTGTTTCATAATAGTATCAGGAGTCATTATGCCTCTCGAAGTCTTGAGATACACCTCATAACCCGATAGAGAATACAACAGGTACCTTAGCGAAGGGAGCGTTAATTCATCATCTAATCTATAGTTTACCTCTTTCAGTTTAATATCCGACACATCGGTAATAATGATAGCACGCTCCACAAAACGTCCTACATTTAAAAAACTATATGCTTCACCTCTAGACATAGTAATATCAATAGTGCCGTACAATAACAAACTATGTCGGATCAATGCATCTAAAGCAGTTATAGGATCGCCGGACTGAATAGTTTGACGAATACTAGGTTCTCTAATGAGCAGGTAATAGGCATTCAGATTGTGCCACATTTCCTTGGTGATATGGTCCTGAACCGCTCTTGCATTTTCTCTGGATCGGGTAATGTTATTGATTAACGAAGCTTCGTTTTCTTTGCCAAGCATCACATATTCCAGCACTGCTCGTGAGTTATATTGGATGGTTTCCATCTCTGATGGAGATAAATAACCATAAGTCTGCAAAACCGATCTCCAGTTATATTGTTTAATCTCATCTTGCGAAGCCACGTAATTCGTACGCAATACCCTAAGCAGACCATTAGTTCTTTCCATATAGCGGGCCATCCAAAATACCGACTCTGCTACACGACTTAACATAAGTGATTTTTAAAATTTCGATTAGTGAATGATTGTATAAATGATACTATTAGCTTCCCAATACCCAAGTATCCTTACTACCACCTCCCTGGGAAGAGTTTACTACTAAGGAACCTTCCTTTAATGCAACACGAGTAAGACCTCCTGGTACAATACTAATACCATCAGGGCCATACAACGCAAAGGGGCGCAAATCTACCCTACGCGGCTGCATTTTGCCATCGATATAACAAGGAGAAGTAGACAAATTAATGATAGGTTGTGCAATAAAACTTCTGGGGTCTTCAAGAATGGCTTTTTTGTAAGTTTCCATTTCCTCCTCCGAGGCTTTGTTACCTATCAACATTCCGTAACCTCCCGACTCATTGGTTTTTTTAATCACCATTTTATCCATATTGGCAAAAACCATTGATCGGTTTTCGGGAACATCCAATGCATATGTGGGAACGTTTTTAAGAATAGGTTCTTCGTTTAGGTAATAGCGAATCATTTCGGGTACGTAAGCATAAACGGCCTTATCATCGGCCACTCCATTACCCATCGCATTTACAATTGCTACATTACCTTTACGATAAGCCCAATAAATACCCGGTACGCCTAAGATGCTATCAGGCCTAAACACGAGCGGGTCCATAAAATCGTCATCTACACGGCGATAAATTACATCTACCTTCTTCAGACCTGCGGTAGTTTTCATGTATACATGATGATTTTCCACCACAAGATCACGCCCCTCTACCAACTCAATTCCCATCAGACGTGCGAGTGTGGTGTGTTCGAAATAAGCAGAGTTATAAACGCCAGGCGTTAACAATACAACTGTGGGATTACTAGTTTGTCGGTTTGCCAACCCGAGCAAATTTTTCAATAAAAAAGAAGGATACTCAATTACACTGCGCACATTGTTTTTGGGAATAAGGTCAGGAAAAATGCGTACGGTCATACTTCGGTTTTCCAGCATATACGAAACTCCCGACGGCGTTCGCAAATTATCTTCCAGAACATAAAAACTTCCATCGGCATCGCGTACTAAGTCTATCCCCGCAATGTGGGAATAAATATCAAAGGGCACATCCACATACATCATCTCTCTCAGAAATAAGGGGCAGGAGTAAATAAGCTTTAAAGGGATAATACCATCTTTGATGATAAACTGCTGATGATAGATATCTTTCAAGAATATATTAAGTGCCTTTAGCCGTTGCTTGATGCCTGTTTCTATTACACTCCATTCCTCGGACGAGATAACGCGGGGAATAATATCAAAGGGGAAAATTTTTTCTACCCCTTCCCTATCGCTGTAAACGGTAAAAGTTATTCCCTGAGTCATAAATAATTTTTTGGCGAGATCGTCCTTTCCTTCCATTTCCTCATGACTAATACCCTCAATGGATCTTACGAACTGCTCATATATCGGGCGCACACCATCATCCCCCATTAGCTCATCCCATATATCTTCTTGTGGATTGTAAGACTCTAGAATTTTAGGAATTGTCATAAGCTCGTAGTTTATATAACAAATTACCCAATACAAGTAAACTCACATTTCACAGGTTGTGATACAGATTAATTTCCGCCTTATAAATATATATAAAATAATCTAATGTAGCATATTACAAAAGCAAGTTTAATACGGTAATTTTTGTAGGTTTGGCGAATGAATGAATTGCTAGCTATATCATTTCAATCTGCATCCCGAATTAAAGCCTATCAAGAGCAAAGGCTAGGAGATTTACTTAATTATCTGAATACCCATTCAGCTTTTTACAAAAAACTGTTTGAGGAAAATAACATCGCGATACAGAAAATAAAAACTATAGAAGATCTAGTTCACATTCCTCCTACCGAAAAAGAACATCTGCAATTACATAACGAACAATTTATATGTGTACCTCGAAATAAGATTATAGAATATACAGCTACATCCGGCACTGTAGGAAGTCCGGTAACGGTTGCCCTTACCGAAAACGATTTACAGCGTCTCGCCTATAATGAGTATTGTTCCTTTGTTTGTGCCAATGGCACCTCTGAGGACGTATATCAACTAATGCTGACATTGGATCGTCAGTTCATGGCAGGTATGGCTTATTACAGTGGTATCAGAAAGCTGGGAGCGGGTGTAGTACGGGTAGGACCAGGCGTCCCATCGTTACAATGGGAAACCATTGAACGTTTAAAACCTACAGCCATTGTTGCAGTACCGTCATTTATCATCAAACTCATTCAATATGCAGAGGAACATCAGATTGATGTTAACAAAACTTCAGTAAAGAAAGCTATATGTATTGGAGAGAATATCCGCGACGAAAAACTGCAGCCCAATATACTGCATCAGAAAATTATCGATAAATGGAATATCAAGCTATTTTCTACCTACGCCTCTACGGAAATGCAGACGGCATTTACCGAATGTGAAGCAGGAAGAGGCGGACACCTGAATCCCGAACTACTGATTGTTGAACTTTTGGACGAATCAGGACAGCAGGTCCCTTACGGTGAACCGGGCGAGGTAACTATTACCACTTTAGGAGTGGAAGGTATGCCCTTGTTGAGATATAAAACCGGCGACATCTGCATTGCTTACAACGAGCCCTGCTCTTGCGGGCGTCATACTTTAAGACTGTCTCCAGTTATCGGCCGTAAAAAGCAGATGATTAAGTACAAAGGAACCACCCTTTTTGCACCGGCACTTTTTGAAATTATTCACCGCATCGATGCCATAAAAGAATACATAGTAGAAGTGTACAGTAACGAAATAGGCACAGATGAAGTGCTGCTATACATTGCGCCTGCAGACAGCCTGGAAGAAACGCAAAACAAGATAAAGGCTTACCTGCAGGCGCGGCTGCGTGTTACTCCGCATATTAAATACATTGATGCAGAAACCATGCAGAAAATGCAGTTTCCCGATGGCGTAAGAAAGCCGGTGAAGTTTGTGGATAAAAGAAAAACAAACTAATACGAATACAACAAGGTTTTATAATAACCTGCAGACCCGGAAATATTCAGCGAAATTTTATTAGTACCCTTCTGTCTTATAGGGTACAGGTCAAAACTATAAGTTTTGGAGCCGGGCATGGCGCAATCTGAACCGTACAATAACGCAATCTTAAGAAGATGCTGAGGCGGGTACACTGTTGCACCGGAAGGCGCATGCAATATTTGAATCGTAGGGCCGGCGCAAGCGCTGCTGAGGCCCAGCGTTACCGTAAGGCAATCGCCGGATACAGAAGCATCGGTAATGATAAACGGATCTGTAGGCGCAGTGCTAAAGTCAGATGTATTGGCCTGAACTGCTTCACCGCAAGGATCGCCTACTCTATCTCCAGGTACTGCTTCAACGGGCGAGGATCATTTGCATGAAAAACTAAAAATAATAACAAAAAACAAGGCCGCTAAATAAGTTAGTTTCATAAATGTCATTTTATCTGATAACGAAAAACATACACCAAACGCAACACCACAATAAAATAACAAATTAAAAATTTTACCGATCTCGTAAGTGCTTTTTCCGGATATAGTAAATACGGTGGCGGCTATTGAAATAGCTTCGCGCCGTCATGAATAAAGTTTCAAAAGCTTTTCTTGCCATTTTAATGTGTGGCGCCGCTGTAGGTGTATATGGGCAGGCGGATACAGCAAAGGTATTGGAAGAAATTACGGTAACCACCGGGCAGTACGTTCCGCAGTCTTTAAAAAAATCCGTCTATAAAGTAAAAGTAATTACCGCTGAACAAATAAAAGCAAAAGCAGCACTTAATATGACACAGGTTCTAAACACTGAATTAGGTTTCCGTTTCAGCAATGATAACACACTGGGGGTTACCGATGTGCAGTTGATGGGCATGAGCGGGCGCAGCATCAAAATTTTGCTGGACGGCGTTCCCGTTGCTGACCGCAACGATACCCGCGAAAGCCTGAACCAGATCGATCTGCAAAGCGTGGAAAGAATAGAAATAGTGGAAGGCCCCATGAGTGTTATTTATGGTTCGGATGCTTTAGCCGGCGTTATCAATATCATCACCAAAAAGGTTGATAATGCCCGTTTCAGCGCAGGCGCGCGCGTACAGGAAGAAACAGCCGGGAATGAATATAGTTTTTTAGGTAATAAAGGCTTGCACCTTCAATCGGTAAATGCTTCTTATACGCAGCATTCATTTTTCGTAAACGGCGGTTTTACCCACAATGATTTCAGGGGCTTTGGCGGCGATTATGGAAGGAACAAAACATGGAAACCCAAAGAACAATATTTAGGGAACATTACATTGGGCCACCGGGGTGAAAAAAACACGGTGTATTACCGGTTGGACGGGATGGACGAAACCATTACCTCAAAAGGCGCCATTAATATGGACACTTACAAGGCTTTCGACCAGCGCTATATTACACGCCGCTGGATGCACCAGGTGCAGGACGACTGGCAGGTCAGCTCCAGATTTCATTTAAATACCTCCGCATCTTATACCGATTACAGCCGCCGCACCCGAAGCACCAGGCATGATTTTACCACAGGTACCGATGAGCTGACCAACGGCGCAGGTGAGCAGGACACAGCCATATTCACTACTTTGTTTTTCAGAACGCAGGGGTATTATATGCTGAATGAAAAAATTTCTTTTCAGCCCGGCCTTGAATTCAACCGTAATGCCGCTTCCGGCGCAAGGATCGACGGTTCGCCGGTGATCAATGATTTTGCATTTTTTGCCTCTGCTGAGTGGAAGCCGGTCAGCAACGTTAATATCCGTCCGGGATTCAGGCTGATAAAAAATTCTATATACGATGCTCCGCCCATTGTTCCGGCGCTTAATACAAAGATCAGGTTATCGGATGATATGGATTTGAGGTTATCGTATGCAAAAGGATACCGCGCACCAGCATTAAGAGAGCTGTATTTCGATTTTATTGACGCCAACCATACCATATTAGGCAACAAAGACCTGAAAGCCGAAACCTCAAACAGTTTCAACGGTTCGCTAAGCTGGAGCTATAATAACAATGAGATAAAAGCCATGAGCACGTTAAGCGGTTTTTACAATGTATTTAATGACCTGATAGATTACGCGCTCGATCCGGCTGATAACACCACTACAAAACTGTTCAATGTATCGAAATTTAAAACCACCGGCATTTCGTTTGAGCAGGGCTTTATGTGCAAACAGTTACAGCTGAACGTAGGCGCCTTACTGGTAGGCCGCTACAATGATTTAACCAATGAAGAAGGGCTGAGCCGGGAAGTACCATCGTTCAACTGGTCGCCGGAAGTGAATGCTACAGCTTATTACAACATTAGCAAAATAAAAACCAACCTCGCTTTACTATACAAATATTCCGGCGCCAGGAAAACGTACCAGATGGTAAATGGCAGTACCACCGATGTGGAACTGACGGGACTTGACAGCTACAACTGGGCAGATTTTTCTGTTTCCAAAACACTGTTCAATACTATTACACTACAAGCGGGGGTAAAGAACATTTTTGATGTAAACAGCATTAATAACACGGCTGCCAGCGGTGGCGTGCACAGCACCGGCGGGCCTGCGCCTATCAGCTATGGCCGCTCCTATTTTTTGGGGATCGCTTATCAATTTTTTAAAAAATAAAAACTAAAAATAGAAATCATGAAGAAGTGCTTATTACTATCTATGACAGTTGCAGCTTTGGTATCCTGCAGTAAGGATAAAGACCCGGTAATTGTTATACCGCCATCGAGTGGGAGTACAATGACATTAGAGGGATTAGATGGAAAAGAAACCGGCTCGACTCCCGGAGCTAATGCAAATAATTCCGTATTTGTAGATTTTAGTACTGATAAACAAACAAAAGTGTTACGCAGTAGTTGGGACTTGGGTTTTTACTGTGGTAATGACTTTAAAGTAAAACTCAATAACACAACATTTGCTTTTGCAAAAGTTACTTCCAAAACAGATATAAATGCTGTGGGAAGCACTGATACAGCAGGTGTTTTATTAACTTTTAATCAGGGTAATCCGCCAAAATTAACAACTAATGTAACAGATGATATTTCCGGCGATCTGTCAAAATTGGTAATCCCTACTATATCAGCAACTGAATTAGATAATAAAGTGGTAATTATTAATCGCGGTATTGCAGGCGGAGTAGCTGCAAGAGATTTCATGAAAGTAAGGATTTTGAGAAATGGAACAGGTTATACACTACAATATGCCAAGCTTACTGAGACTACTTTTAAAACAGTACAGGTTAGCAAAAACAATGATAATGATTTTATTTATGTATCGCTTGATAATGGCACAACTGTAAGTGATTTTCCTGCAAAACAAGATTGGGATATACAATGGACTGTGGGCACTTACACAACTAAATTTGGAGCAGATGATGTATTTTATCCTTTCTCTGATCTGATCTTTATTAATAATTTAAGCGGAGTAACAGCCTTTGAAAGGGTTTACGCAGACGCCAATACAGCTGCAGATGCCTATACAAAGTTCAATAAAGATAGCGTTGCAAAATATACTTTCTTAAATGACAGAAATGTAATTAGTAGCAATTGGCGAGCCACAACCGGTGCCGGCAAGGGGGTAAAAAAGGATCGGTTTTACATCGTTAAAGATCCGGCTGGTAACGTTTATAAACTTAAGTTTTTAAGCTTTACAGAAGAAGACGGCGGCACACGCGGTAAACCTGAAATCAAATACGAACTAATCAAGTAATTTTAAATACAATCTCAAACTATCAAAAAAATGAAGAAAATATTCAATATAGCTATAGCGGCCGCATTATCAGCATCTGCAACAGCTCAAAACGGTAAAGAAAATATCGATAAGCTTTGTGGCTGCTTTGAAGTAACTTTTAAATACGCCGAAACTTTTTCGACCGATAAAGATTATAAGTTTCACGACAGGGAAAAAATACAGGGTGTAACGGAGCTGGCGCTGCCCATTGTCAATACCAATAAAAGAGTGGTGATACAGCACCTGCTGGTGGTAGGCAATGGCATGGTGGTAAAGCACTGGCGCGAAGACTGGACTTACGAAAATCCGGTGCAATGGAACTACAAAGGTGATAAGGTATGGGAAAAAGTGACCCTGAATAAGAACGATATAAAAGGTAAATGGTCACAATCCGTATGGGAAGTAACCGATGCGCCGCGCTATCAGGGCTCCGCTCCATGGCAATTGGTGAATGGCCATACGATATGGGAAAATACGGTAGATGCACCGCTTCCCCGCAGGGAATATACCAAGCGCTCCGACTATAATATCCTGAACCGCACCAACAGGCTGGTCATTAAAAATGATGGCTACGACCACATTCAGGACAATAAAAAAGTGCTTCGGGCAGATGGTGCAGATAAGATAATTGTAGAAGAAAAAGGCCTGAACCTTTATGAAAAAGCAGATGAGGCGGATTGCGAAGCCGCAGCAAAATACTGGGAAGAGCATAAAGGTTTCTGGACAGCCGTACAGCAGGAATGGGATAAAGTGTTAAGCGCCAAATCAACCATTAAGCTTGTCGACGGTAATGACCTGATGAATACGCTTTTTAAGCTGGCGGATGACTGGAAAGCTAAAACGCTTACCGTTGCTAATGTAAATACAACGGTAGCCGAAATATTAGCGAAACATATTCAATAAATAAATTACTCCTGCAAACACTTACGAATCTCTTCTTTTAGATTTAGAGTGTTAAGCCCCTCCTTCGGAGGGGTTGGGGAGGCTAAATAGTGGATATATACGCCGCGCCATTTTTGGCGTGGCTTTTTTATGCTTCTTTTACTTAAATTGTAGTATTATTTATCAGAAGCGATGAAACGGGGAAGCTTTTTACAAACGATTTTGCTGTCATTAATTTTAAATATTGCATATGCAAATAATGGAGCATTTAATATAGAACAATACGATAACCGAAATGGGCTTTCCAACAGTGCCATTAATCATTTATTTATAGATAGGGATAGGATTTTGTGGATAGGTACCTGGGATGGACTGAACTATTACGACGGTTCCTCATTTCAACATGTCAATTATGCAAGACCAGAAAATCATTCAGGTATTAGCCATAACGTAATACAATATGTGCAGGAAGATGCCTCTAATAATATATGGATTACTACAATAGGAGGAATATCCAGACTTAATAAAACAACAGGAGTTATATATAATTACTTTTATAACACCACCCCTAATGAAAGCTTAAGCGAACACGAATATGGTCTTGCTGTTAATAGAGAAAATAATCTGATATATGCATACAGCCCCAGACAGGGTTTACTGTTTTATGACAATCAAACACTAGAATTTATTCCCATCAAAGTTCCTGTGCATTACGGAAAACCAGTAAAACTGTTGACGCAGGGCTCGCATCTTTATCTCTTAAACACGGAAGGTACACTTCACACGTTCGCCATTAACAACCATCAGCTACAACACAAACATGTTTTGTCAGGCATAAAAAATTGTTTTATTGTAGAGAATAAATTATTTGTAACAGATGCCAATAAATTTCTGAACATATATCACAATGATGTACTCTTACAAAAACTAATCATACCAGACTACATTAATGCCATTGGTTATTACAAGCAACATTATCTGTTTTCCTGGGCTGAAAAAGGATTTGCCGTATATGACAGTACTTTTAGAGCTTCGTCTTACATGAATGATTTAACTCGTACTTATAGCGAAATCAAAATAACGGCATTTGGCAGCAATAAAGACGGGTCGCTTTGGATAGGTACCGATGGCAACGGAATATTAAAGATTACACCACGCTCGCAAGCATTTGGATTAATCAGCTTTACCAATTTGAACATCCCTTACAATGTTCCCGTGCGAACATTTTGCCAGCAAGACAACGATTTGTGGGTAGGAACAAAAGGAAAAGGCATCATTGTTTTAAAAGACTTTGCCACTTCTCCTACCTTACAACAATCGGCATACAAAACCTTTTCTTATCCTTCCGAATTAGACAACAACTCGGTATATGCGCTCAAAGCCAGCCGTTATTACCCTTTAATTTATATAGGAAGCGATGCGCTAGGGCTAGGTATTTTTCATAAACCCTCCAACCGCTTTTATAAATGGAAAGACATCGAGGGTCATGAACAGATAGGCAGTTTCGGTTCGGTGTACACCATTTTTGAAGATACGGATAGCTCTCTATGGCTAGGCACTAGCGGCTACGGTCTCATCCATATCAAATTCAACATTCAGCATAGTAAAATCAGTATTGCTCGCTATGAGAAATTCGTAGCCAACGGTAGCGAAAAAGGGCCCATCAACAACATCATCTATACTATTGCTGATGGCGGTAATGATTATTTATGGATAGGCTGCCGATACGGAGGTTTGAACTTGTTTCACAAACAACGAAAACTATTTAAAGAATTCACTCGTGTTCCCGAAGACAAAGCCCTATCCAATAACGATGTACTGTACGTCTATAACGATTCCAAAGGAAATATTTGGGTGGGCACGAGCTATGGTTTAAATCTGTTGAAGAATGCGCAAACACTCCGAGATCGAGCAGAAATTATCCGATTGGGTAAAGAAGAAGGACTGCCCAACAATACGATTCATGGTATTACCGAAGATGCTCAGGGCAATATATGGATTAGTACCAATAAAGGAATAGCCAAAATTACTCAGCTAGGTAAAATCATCATTACTTATCAAGAATCGGATGGGTTGCAAAGCAGTGAGTTTTCCGATGGCTCCGTATGGAAAAATGAAAACAATAGAATCTTTTTCGGCGGAATTGCAGGATTCAACAACTTCGATCCTGCCGAAATCCATTCCGACCCATTTTTGCCCAATCTCTTAATCAATAATCTGATTTTAGGTGGTGTTGCAGATAACCCGCACAAACTGCTCGTCATTCCTCCTAAAACTACCTTCGGTTTTATCTCTCAGCAATTGGAACGAAAAAGTAATTATTTCGAACTAAGTCTAAAACCCATCAACTTTGACAAAGCCGAAAAATGCGCCATCAGCTATCAACTGGTAGGATATGATAAAAGCTGGCATACCGAAAAAGGAACGGTTAAAATCACTTACAGCAATCTTCCGGTAGGTAGTTACAAATTAAGAGTCAAATGGAGCAACGGCGAAAACACTTGGTCGGAAGAAAAAGAAATTCTACAACTCACCGTGAAACAATACTGGTGGCTCACCAACTGGGCATTACTTCTTTACAGCATCGTAGTAGCGGCTATTGTTTATACCATTTATAAATATAGAAGAGATAGCATTGCCGAAAAACATAAACTCGAAAAAGAAAAATTAGAACGAGCTAAAGAAGAAGAAATTCACCAAAATAGAATCAGCTTTTTTACAAACATTGCGCACGAATTACAAACACCACTCACCATCATTATGGGATGTTTTGATCGCATATTGGACAAAAAAAATGATACCGGCGCAGACTCTAACGAACATCGTAAAAACCTTTTTTACAAAAATCTGATTCAACAACAGACAGCCAAGCTTACTTATCTGCTGCAACAATTATTTGAGTTCAGAAAAATTGAAACACCCTACTTTCAAAAAGACATTCATTATATAGATATCACGGCATTGTTGAAAAACCTTGCTGAACCTTTTGTGCCCATCAGCGATAATAAACAACTTCATTACGAATATCATATTGAAGAAAATATTCAGGGAGGTCTGGATAAGGATAAAATAGAAAAAATCGTATTCAATCTCTTATCCAATGCATTCAAATACACACCGGACCACGAAACCATCCGTTTCGAAGCATCAAAAATTAACAAGCAGCTGCACATTTCTGTGTTTAATTCGGGCATACAACTCCACAACGAGCAGGTACAAAAACTTTTCGATCTTTTCTACACATCATACGACCGAAAAAATCACACCGACAGATTCGGCACCGGCATTGGTTTAGCATTTACCAAACAACTCGTTGACTTAATGGAGGGCTCAATTCGCGTTTATAACAAAGAAGACGGAGTATGCTTTGAAGTAAACCTTCCCATACAGGAAGCTGACCATATTCATTTATTATCCGATAATGTACAACCTTCCTATTTATATAACATTCTTACACGCTCGCAAAAGCAGCTCCATTATCAACCGCCTACTAGTATCAATAAAAATACTGTTCTCAACACCATTGTTGAAGAAGATAAGGACACTATTATTATAGTGGAAGATGAAGCCGAAATACGCTATCTGCTAAGGGATATTTTAAAAGAGCATTATCATATTTACGAAGCAGAAAACGGTTCGGAAGGCCTTCATTTAATACATCAATACCGCCCTGCTCTGGTCATTTCCGACGTTGTGATGTCACAAATGGACGGGTTGGAACTTTGTAATATTATCAAAAACACGAATGCGATATGTCATATCCCCGTTATCCTACTTTCAGCTAAAAGTACCGATGAACAACAACTACAGGGTTATGATGCCGGAGCCGATGCTTATATCCCTAAACCATTCAATCCCAAACATTTATTGATACGTGTCAAAAAACTTATCGAATACAGAAAAAAAGTTCATGCGGTTTTAAAAGAAAATAATCTAGGTGCAGACATTAAAACTCTGGGGCTTCAGAACGAAGACGAAGCCTTTTTAATGAAAGTATATGAAATCATACAAGATCACTTAATCGACCCCGATCTTAATGCACAATTCCTGGAAAAAAAATTGTGTATGAGTCGCATGCAGCTTTACCGAAAATTAAAAAGCCTCAGCAACATGACTCCAAATGAATTTATCAAAAATGTAAGATTGACCACAGCGGCCAAGTTACTTCAAACCACCAAACTTCCCGTTGCGGATATTTTCTATCAAACAGGTTTTAATAACCAGTCTTATTTCTTCAGAGAGTTTAAAAAGAAATATCAACTATCTCCAAATGAATACAGAGAAAAATTCCTAAATAAGACATAAATCATTGATTATCACATATTGATACTATTGTACAGTAATTTGATATCATAGTACAGTGCTGCCCACTGGCCTCGTTCGTAGGTTTGATGTCACATAACGATGCTTGTCTCCACCCGTATCTTGGAGGCTTCACATCTTACCTAACTATCGGCTTGCCGTAAAGCTGCTAGAGGGAGTAACCATAACGATAACTTCTAAAACACGCATATGAAACGAAAAACTGGAATCTGTTTTCTCGCAAAAATGCACCTGCATTCCCTGTTGCAAAAAGTATTATTAGCCATAATGCTTTTGACAGGAGGTTCAATGTATGCTCAGTTTACCAACAATCAGCTTAGTGGAAAAGTAATCAACCTTGCCGGCGAACCATTGGCCGGGGCTACCATTTCTATTAAAGAAACGGCTCAAACGGTGGTGGCCGATGCCGAAGGAAATTTCACTATTACAGCTAGCGAAAACAACACATTAGTTATCAATTATGTAGGATATAATCCTTACGAATCACCAATAAAAAACATCAATAGTTTCACTTTTATCTTAGCTCCTACCGGCGGAGCCCTTACCGATGTGGTAGTAATGGGGTATACATCGCAAAAAAAGGCCAGTGTAACGGGCTCCGTAACGGTTGTAGATCTTAACAATCTACAAAAAACCAAGTCTCCAGATGTAATCCAAGCCTTACAAGGTCAGGTATCCGGGGTAATGATTCAAAGTAGCACCGGACAGCCGGGAGATGCTATCGAAATCCGCATTCGCGGTATTGGAACCATAGGTAATGTAGATCCACTATATATTGTCGATGGCGTTCCTACCAAAAATCTCACATTTTTGGATCCCGCCGACATTCAAAGCATGTCGGTATTAAAAGATGCTTCGGCCACTGCCATTTATGGTTCAAGAGCGGCAAATGGTGTGGTAATCTTTACCACCAAAAGGGGTAGCAAAGGGAAAAGTAATGTAGTGGTAGACTATTATACAGGCATCACCCGTCCTTCTCGCTTGCCGAAAATGCTCAATGCCGAACAATATTTAACCGTAAAAGATATAGCTTGGCACAATACCGCCGGAAATGATCCTGCAGCTACCAGTCCTTATGCAGCATTAAAAGCATCAGGCAATTATGCTAATACCAACTGGCTAGATGAACTTTTCACTACCGGTACATCGAACAAACTGAACGTTTCGGCTAGTGGAGGCTCAGACAAAGTACAATACTACTTATCGGCAGGATACTATTATGCCAATGGTATCATTATAAAGAAAAACGACGCTTTCAAGCGTTTCAATATGCGCGCCAATATCAATGCTAACATAACCGATAGGTTAAGCGCAGGCGTCAATTTTCAGTTGATCAATGCTACACAAGATAAACTTTCATCCAGTGGCGATGCACCCGGTATCATCAGGCATGCTTTATTACGTCCACCGGTAATTTCTGTATATAAAGACCCATCTGATCCTACATATAAAGCATCAGATCCTTTTACCGATTTGCCTTTCTATGCACAAAATCTGGCTGCCAACGGTGGACGTTGGAATGGTGCGCAAAACTATTTTGAATTTACAGCCAACCCTATTGCTTTAGTACATTATACCGACAATAAACTCAAAAACTTTAGAAACTTCGGAAATGCATATCTGGAATACAGTTTTCTGCCTGACAAATCATTAAAACTGCGTTCTAGCTATGGCGGAGACATTATCTTCTTCCATAACAAAGCCTTCTATCCCAACTTCGGTGATGATGATGGGGGTGGCGGTCAATATGCCGGTATGGGACGTCAGAACAGACCTAACAGCTTGGTAGAATTAAGAAGTCAGGTAAGTACATTGGTTATCAGTAACACTTTAAACTATCAGAAACTACTACAAGACAGACACAGCTTGAATGTGCTGCTAGGTCACGAATACATCAAAAACAAAGAAGACAATTTAAGTGGTAGCAGAATCGACTTTGATAAGGATGATCCGGCATTCAGATTCTTAGACTACGGTAATACTACCACCGGCCTCTGGAACGGTGGTACACAACCCAATAACTGGGCGTTGATGTCTTTCTTTGCTTCGGCCAACTATGGTCTCGATAACAAATATTACCTGAACGGAACACTACGTGCTGATGGTTCTTCTAAGTTCGGACCTAACAATAAATGGGCGTTTTTCCCGTCTATTGCAGCAGCATGGGTAGTTTCGAGAGAAGACTTTATGCAATCTGCTAACTGGATCAACAACCTAAAGTTAAGAGCAAGCTGGGGTGTATCCGGCAATCAGGAAATTCCGAATGATGCTTACCAAACCGTAGTATCACAAGTGGGTGGAGTTGTCAATATCATCCGCTACGGCAACCCCGACTTGAAATGGGAAGCTACCAAGCAAACCGATATCGGTTTCGACTTAGACATCTTTAACAACCGACTCTTCATTTCAGCCGACTACTATCACAAACGTACTGAAGACATTTTGTTGGCAGTCCCGTTGCCGGCCGTATCAGTAGGTGTAATTCAGCCTACTTATGTAAATGCAGGAGTAGTCACTAACAAAGGTTTTGAAGCTGCCATATTATATCGCAGTAATAGACAGCATGCATTTAGATACGAAATAGGTGCCAATGTTACCACACAAAAGAATATCGTAAATAAACTTTACGAATTTGTACCCAATATTATCGACAATAACAGCAGAACCATTACATTACCCGGTTATGCAATTAACTCCTACTACGGACTGGAGTTTGTAGGTATCTATCAAAATCAAAGCGAAATCGACAACTATTTATTCAGCAACACCAACGGTGCTAAACCAGGCGACATCAAATTCAGAGATGTAAACAATGACGGACAAATCGACGATAACGACCGTGTGGTGCTGGGTAACAATATTCCTAAGCTGTTCTACGGTTTCAATTTCAATGCATCGTACAAAAACTTCGATCTTTCGTTCCTATTCCAAGGTGTACAAGGGGTGCATAGATACAATGATTTGAAACAAATATTGAACTATGACACACGTCCGTTCAACTCCACAACAGCTGTGCTGGATTCTTGGAACGGCGAAGGTTCCACTAATACTACGCCAAGATTGACCTTTAATGATAACGGGGGTAGCAAAATCTCCAGCATCTTTGTAGAAAACGCTTCTTATCTGCGTTTGAAAAACATAGAACTGGGCTATACTTTCAGCGTCCATAAACTTAATCTCAATAAGTGCCGTGTGTATCTCTCTGGACAAAATCTGCTCACCTTCACAAAATATAGTGGTCTGGACCCTGAATCTACTTTATTAAAAGATCAGGGGACCTATCCGCAATTGAAAGGATTTATTCTTGGAGCTAGATTCAATTTCTAACAATTCAAACTAACAGCAATGAAAAGAAGTTACATATATATAGGCATTATCACCTGCATGCTTACAACAAGTTGCAAAAAGCAACTTACATCAGAATCTATAGGTCTTCTAACACAGGAACAAGCTAATACCACTCCCACACAAACAACTGTAGAAACGGCAGTAAGATCTTCGTATAAGATGCTGGCCAATACCTTAAACATTTTAGGAGAGTGGGATTGGGCCGGCGGCTTGGTATTTCAAAACGATATAGTGTTGTCCGATATCGCCTCCGACGATATGGAGAAAAAATGGGTATCAGATGGAGACCAACCTTGGATGGACGAGATCAACAACTTTACCTTCACAGCATCTAATGGTGGTCCAAACGGATTGTGGAAATACAACTATGAAGGCATCAAAAGGCTGAACATTGCCATCGGACATTTGACCAATCCTTCCATAGAACAAATAACAGGAATTTCCACCGCCAGAAAAAACCAATTATTAGGTGAGAGCTATTTCTTAAGAGCCTACTACTATTTCTCTCTAGTGATCAATTTTGGAGACGTTCCGTTAATTACCAAAACCGTGGAGTCTTATCAGGAGGCTTTTGATGTGGCCGTACGCGCTCCGAAAGAAGATGTATGGAATCAGATCAAAACCGACTTAGCTGCCGCCAAACCGTTATTGCCAAATACTAAATACAGCTCCGACACAGAACGGTGGCGCGTTTCTAAAGGTGCCGTCATTGCACTCCAAGCGAAAGCAGCCCTATATACCCAACAATGGAACGATGTGATCACTTATGTGAAAGAATTGGAGGATACGCACTTCTATGATTTAAACACAAATTACTTCAGCAGTTTTAATACTGAGTTTACCGACAATGAAGTGATTTTTGCATACGATCACACATCCAACGAAATACCCCGAAACGGCAACGGATACTGTGCCGTAATTGGTTGGGGGTTCTTTGCGCCTAGTACAGATTTCTTAAACTCTTTCGAGCCTAACGATCCCAGAAAACTCTACACTGTAAACACCGTTACTCAAAATCCTAATAAGCTATTAGGTTCATTAGACGGTACCAACAAAGGCAACGATGATGCCCCCAACAACAAAATCTTAATTCGGTATGCCGATGTGTTGCTTTGGAAAGCCGAGGCATATTTGGAAACCGGCGACTATGCCAACGCTATAGCGTACATTAATAAAATTCGTCAAAGAGCACGTAACACCATTACGGCAGAAGGGAATTACGCTCCGGCCGGTACATTACCCGACCGTCCTAGTTCTACCGATAAAGCAACCGTTAAAAATTGGCTGATTGCAGAAAGACGTGCCGAACTGGGATTCGAAAATCATCGCTTCTACGATTTGAGAAGATGGGGTATTGCAAAACAAGTATTGAATGCATTAGGCAAAAACTTTCAGGATCATCACTATTTATATCCCATTCCGCAAAGCGAAATAGATGCATCCGCACAAACACTAAAACAAAACCCTAAATATTAGTTTCTACTCTACAAGATTCCCCAGTATAAGCCGAGCTTATGGCTCGGCATGGGTGAGTCTTATATCGAAACATCAACTTTAAATGCACTAATAAAAATCCTTATGAGCGACATCGCAAAGCGTTTTGCACAAAATCCGTTGTTAAAACCCTCGGATCTGCAACCCAGCATCGAAGGGATGAAAATTGCCTGTCTTTTAAATCCAGGTGTATTTACTTACGACAATAAAACCTGGATGCTGATTAGGGTAGCAGAGCACCCTGTTCAAAAAGAGGATACCATCTCGTTTCCGATTCTAAAAGAAACCGGAACGATGGAGATCATCGAAATTAAAAAAGATGATCCGGAATTGATGGCCGATGATCCGCGAGTGATTCGATATAAAGGTTCTGATTATTTAACTACCCTCTCGCATTTGAGATTGGTATGCAGCGAAGATGGTGTGCATTTCTCACAACCCGAAAACTATCCTTTGTTATTAGGTTCTGGCAAATGGGAAACCTTCGGTATAGAAGACTGTAGAGTGAGCAAATTGGACGATACTTACTATCTCACTTACACCGCGGTTTCTGAAAATGGTGTGGCGGTGGGATTGCGTACCACAAAGAATTGGAAACAATTTGAACAAAAAGGATTGATTTTTCCGCCGCATAATAAAGACTGCGCCATATTCGAAGAGCGCATCAATGGAAAATACTATGCTTTTCATCGACCCAGCAGTGTAGAAATTGGCGGCAACTATATATGGTTAGCTTCTTCTCCAGATGGCATCCATTGGGGTCAACACCAATGCATCGTTAAAACACGCGAAGGCATGTGGGATTCGGCAAGAGTAGGTGCCGGTGCGGCTCCTATCAAGACTAAAGACGGATGGTTGGCCATTTATCATGGCGCCAATAAAGAACACGTGTATTGCCTCGGTGCTTTCTTATTGGATTTACACAACCCCGGAAAAGTATTGGCACGTACCGAAGAACCCATCATGATGCCCACCGAAGATTATGAACTGCATGGCTTTTTCGGAAAAGTGGTGTTTACCAACGGGCACATCGCTCACGACGATGAAGATACCATAACCGTTTACTATGGAGCTGCCGATGAGTTCATCTGCGGCGCTCGGTTTTCTATTCAAGAAATCTGCTCCTATTTAAAATGAGTTTATGAAAAAACTACTCAACGAAATCCGTTACTTCCGGTCGCAACCACATAATTTCAAAATACTGGTGCTGACCAATTTGGTATATGCTTTTGTACTGCCTGTTATAGACATTTTCGTGGCAGCTTACGTAATGCGCAGCTCCAACGATCCCACCAAAGTGGTGATTTATCAATTAACCATTTATACCGGCATTCCCCTTACGTTTCTATTAAACGGCTTTCTGTTGGCTCGCTTCAACATTCGAGGCCTGTATTCGATTGGGATGATGTTGAGTGCCGTGTCCATGATTATTATGATGTCATTGAAGGAACTCAATTTAGTGGGCATTGGTATGGCAGGACTCACCATGGGCATGTCTTTCGGTTTTTATTGGGCCAACCGAGATTTTTTGGCGTTATCAATCACCAGTGATGCAAATCGTAATTATTACTACGGACTTGAAACTTTTTTTTATACCATCATAGCTGTAGCGGTACCCGTAACCATTGGGTGGTTTTTGGAATCGAGAGGAACAGAGCATGCAGCTGTAAAATCAGGTTATCTTACCATTACTGTAGCCGTATTTATTGTTACACTATTAGCATCAATAGTATGCTTCAGAGGTAATTTCAAAAATCCTGAGCAGAAAAAATTTATTTACTTCAAGTTTCATCCGCTATGGAACCGGTTACTGGTGCTGGCTGCACTAAAAGGCTTGGCTCAGGGTTTTCTAGTAACGGCACCGGCCATGCTTATTATGTTGTTAGTAGGTAAAGAAGGGGCATTGGGAACAGCACAATCCATAGGCGCCATACTTTCGGCCATTATAATGTACATAGTAGGTCGTATATCGAAGCCTGAAGATCGTGTCAAAATTTTTGCTTTGGGATTGTCATTATTTGCTTTGGGTGCAATTGTAAACGGTGCATTGTTTAATCAAACAGGTGTAGTGATATTTATCTTAGTGCTGCTAATTGCAAAACCGTTGATGGATTTGGCTTACTTCCCTATTCAATTTAAGGTAATCGATATAGTCTCAAAAATTGAGAACAGAAGCGAGTTTGCCTATATACTCAACCATGAAGCCGGATTGTATGTTGGGCGCTTTACCGGGGCTTTTACCTTTTTACTACTGGCCTACATGGTATCGAATGAAGTAGCTTTGCGTTATGCCATTATCATTATTGCCATGTTGCAATTACTATCTATTGTGGTAGCAAAGCAAATTATAAAACAGGGTAACGAACTGGGAAAAACAACAGAGACACTTTAAAACAAACAATAACTAAAAGTGTCTATTACTTCAAAAATAAAACTAAAGTCATGAAGGTGAGAACGATTTGCTTGATATGGATATGCCTGACATGGGCTACCATCAATAAAGCTCAAGTGATACAACAGTCACTGCCAAAAATTGATTCAATGCCCGATTGCCCACAGCCTTTCGGCATCATCGATTTCCGGCAACTGGCCAAAGATTTCGATAAAAAAGTATACGATTTTAATGCCACTGGCGATTACTGGCCTTTGGTATGGTGGGATAGTAGTGGTAAAAATTTCAACCAACCTGTTGTAGGTATCTATACCGCTATCGGTGATGCCCGTCAGGGGACCAACAACAGAGGCATGTTCCATGAATCTCTGGGCAGCATGGGCGCTATATTGGGCGCTTCACTGGTTGGTATTGATAAAAGCAAGCAAACCTACAACTATGTGGCCATGCTGAAAAACTACTTCAACCGCGAAACAGGTTGGAACATCATGATGAATAACACCTGCCCCGAAGTAGCGTTGTTGGGTGGCGGATATGGTCGCGACTGGTGGTACGATGTTTATCCCAATCTGCTTTTTTATGCTATTTACGATCTATACCCCAACGAAAAAGATTTCGACTGGATAGCCCGTACCATTGCTGACCAGTTCTATCGGGCCGACTCAGTATTGAAAGGCAACTACAATTATACTTATTTCAATTACGGAACCCTGCAACCCCATACTACAGAAATCTGCATACAGCCCGATGCAGCGGCTGGTCATGCTTGGGTGTTGTATATGGCGTATAAAAAATTCGGCGATGAAAAATATCTGAAAGGTGCACTCAGTGCTTTAAAAGCGTTGCAGGCCGTAAAAGAAAACCCGAATTACGAAGTTTTGATGCCGTTCGGAGCCTATATTGCTGCCCGCATCAATGCCGAACAACATCAGCAATTCGATACCCGCAAGTTCGTGGAGTGGAGCTTCGACGGTACCGCTGTTTGCCGCGAAGGTTGGGGTGCCTTGCACGGCCGTTGGAACGGTATCGATATTTCAGGGACTTTCGGCAGCACTGTGGATAGAGGCGGCTATGCATTTTTAATGAACACTTACGATGCCGCCTGGCCCTTAGTACCGATGGTGCGTTACGATGTCTCTTATGCCAAAGCCATCGGCAAATGGATGCTCAATGCCGCCAATGCCGCCAAGCTGTTTTATCCGCAGTACATGCCCAAAGCATTTCAAGCATTGCCGCACAAAGCCGAAGTTACCAAAGGCGTGATTGCTTACGAAGGTATCATTCGCAAATCATCCTATCCCGAATACGCCGATAAGCCCGGTCCTTTAGCGCAAGGCGATGGCCCGCTTTGGGTGCCCGACAAAAACCCTGATGTATCGCAATTTAGCGTGTACGGCAGCAGTCACGTAGGAATTTTCGGCAGTATTATACGCCGCACCAATGTAGAAGGTATTTTGGAATTAGACTTATTAGCTACCGATTTCTTCCGCGACAAAGCTTATCCTTCGTACCTGTATTACAATTCACATTCGAAAGCCAAGAAGGTGCAAATCCACAATGCCGGCACACATAAAATCGATTTGTACGATTGCGTATCGGGTCAATTCATTGCCCGAAATATCAAAGGCAAAAAGAAAATCAGTATACCCGCTAAGGAAGCGATGGTATTGGTACAAGTGCCTTCCGGCGCCTCCATTACCAAGCAGAATGGAAAGCTATATGCCGATGGAATAGTCATCAACTATAACGCCTCCAGATAAGACGTGTAACATACCATCCAAATGCCGCGTATGAATTAGACCTTCATCGCGGCGTTTTTATTCCTGCGACTACTTGGGTATTGATACATTCCCATTTGAGGGTACATATACTAAGAAACACATTTATCAATATAAAATATTATAAAAAACCATTAGATGAAACCATTTCTGATGGTTTATATCCGACTGAATTTTAAAGATTTTGGATACAGATTCGGAACAAAGGCACCTATATAAAAACAAAACCTCTTATATTCCTTACCTTTGCACTCATTTTTAGTAGAGTATGAGCGTAAAATACCATGAGTTCCAAGGGTTGAATTTACCCGAGATAGAGAAAGCAATCTTACAGAAATGGACAGAGCAGGAAGCCTTTGAAAAAAGCGTTTCCTTAAGAGAAGGGGCAACACCATTTGTTTTTTACGAAGGACCGCCCAGTGCTAATGGTATGCCCGGTATTCACCACGTAATTTCCCGAACTCTGAAAGACCTCGTATGCCGTTACAAAACCATGCGTGGTTATCAGGTAAAACGCAAAGGTGGATGGGATACGCACGGCCTGCCTGTAGAGTTGGGAGTGGAAAAAGAATTAGGCATTACCAAAGAAGATATTGGAAAGAAAATATCTGTAGAAGAATACAACAAAAAATGCCGCGAGGCAGTATTGCGTTTCAAAAATCAGTGGGACGACCTTACCCGCAAAATGGGATACTGGGTGGATTTGAACGACCCTTACATCACTTTTACCAATGAATACATCGAAACGCTATGGTATTTATTAAAACAACTATTTAATAAAGGATTACTTTACAAAAGTGTAAGTATTCAACCTTATTCTCCGGCAGCCGGAACAGGGTTAAGCTCGCACGAGCTGAATCAGCCCGGTACTTACAAAGATGTTAAAGACACCAGTGCTACAGTGCTCTTTAAGGCCATCAAAGATGGCGTGTTGAAAGAGTTTGAAGAAGATATCTACTTCATGGCCTGGACCACTACCCCTTGGACATTGCCTTCCAATTTGGGGTTGACCGTAGGTGCCGATATCGAGTACAGCTTGGTAGCCTCTTTCAATCCTTATACACAAGAGCGCCAAAATGTAATTCTAGCTACAGCGCTGCTCCACAAATACTTCAAACCCGAAGGAAAAGACGGCAATTTTGAAGCTTATCAAAAAGAAGATAAAATTATTCCCTGGAAAGTACTGGCAACCTTCAAAGGTAAGGACTTAGAAGGCCTGCGTTACGAACAACTCATGCCTTTTGAGGCTAATAACTTGGAAGCTATTCGCGCTATTACTCCTGATGCAGATCCCTTCAAAGTAGTAATAGGCGACTTCGTAACAACCGAAGACGGTACCGGTATTGTACACACAGCTCCAGCATTTGGTGCCGACGACTACAAAGTAGGACAGAAAAATAATCTAGGTATTATTACGCTCGTAGACCGCGAAGGAAAGTTTATTGACGGTGTAGGTGAGTACAGTGGCCGCTTTGTTAAGAACTATAAAGACGATCCGAACTACGTAGACGTAAATGTAGACATATCGGTAGATCTGAAACTAAAAGGTCGTGCCTTTAAAGTAGAAAAATACGAGCACAGCTATCCACATTGCTGGCGTACCGATAAACCTATTTTGTACTATCCTCTAGATGCTTGGTTTATTAGAACCACAGCACTTAGGGATAAAATGGTAGAACTAAACAAAACCATCCACTGGAAACCCAAATCTACAGGGGAAGGCCGTTTTGGCAACTGGTTGGAAAACATGGTGGATTGGAACCTAAGTCGCAGCCGTTTCTGGGGAACCCCGCTGCCCGTATGGCGTACTGAAGATGGTGAAGAAGCAAAATGCATCGGCTCCATAGAAGAGCTGAACGCAGAAATTAAAAAAGCTGCAGAAGTATTAGGGGGAGATACCAATAAAAAATTCCTTGAAGAAGGCCTTAAAGACCTACATAAACCCTATGTAGACGAAATTATACTGGTAAGCGACTCCGGCAAACCTATGCGCCGCGAACCGGACCTGATAGATGTTTGGTTTGATAGCGGAGCGATGCCCTATGCACAATGGGGACTCAACTACGAAAAGCTTAGGGCAGGAGATCCACAGCCTTTCAATCATCCTTTCGAAAACAACTTCCCTGCAGACTTTATCTGTGAGGGAGTAGACCAAACCAGAGGATGGTTCTACACATTGCATGCTATTGCATCGCTGCTGTATGGCAGTGTAGCATTCAAAACCGTCGTGAGCAACGGCTTGGTGCTGGATAAGAACGGCAATAAAATGAGTAAACGTCTGGGCAATGTGGTAGACCCCTTCGATACCATTGAAAAATTTGGCGCAGATGCTACGCGCTGGTATCTTATCACCAATGCATCCCCTTGGGATAATCTAAAATTTGATATCAACGGCATCAAGGAAGTACAGCGTAAATTCTTCGGCACTTTATACAATACTTATCAGTTCTTCGCTTTATATGCCAATGTAGACGGCTTTACCTTTAAAGAGCCTTATATGCCGTTAAACGAGCGCCCGGAAATCGACCGCTGGATTATTTCCTCGCTACATTCGCTCGTTCAAAACGTAACACACGCGATGGACAATTACGAGCCCACACAGGCGGGTAGGTTGATTGAAGATTTTGTGGATGAACAGCTAAGCAACTGGTATGTGCGCCTGTGCCGGCGTCGTTTCTGGAAAGGAGAGTACGAAGCTGATAAAATTTCAGCTTATCAGACGTTGTATGAATGTCTGGAAACTGTAGCTACCTTGATGGCTCCTATCGCACCATTCTTCAGTGATGCTATTTACCAGAACCTCAATGAGGTTACCGGCCGTCATCCTCACCAATCGGTGCACCATGCGCTCTTCCCTACTGCCAATACCGCGTTCATTGATAAAGAATTAGAGGAAAGAATGCAACTGGCACAGGATGCCAGCTCACTCATTTTGTCGCTAAGAAAGAAAGTCAACATCAAGGTGCGTCAGCCTTTACAGAAAGCGCTCATTCCGGTACTTAATCCGGCAATGAAAACACAGCTGGAAAAGGTAGAAGACTTGATAAAATCCGAAGTAAACGTTAAAGAAATAGCGTATTTAACCGAAACCGACGGATTCATAAAGAAAAGAATTAAACCTAATTTTGTATTATTAGGTAAGAAACTTGGGCCTAAAATGAAAGCGGTTTCCGCGGCCCTAGCCCAATTCACCCAAGAAGATATCAACCAATTAGAACGAAATGGTGTTTATACCTTACATTTGGAAGGTGAGGCGATTGATATCAAATTAGAGGAAACGGAAATCACCAGTGAGGATATTCCGGGATGGACCGTATCCTCCAAGGGCGCTCTAACGGTTGCATTGGATATCACCATCACCCCCGAGCTACAACAAGAGGGTGATGCAAGGGAATTCATTAACCGTATTCAGAAGATACGCAAAGACAAAGGATTTGAGCTGACAGATAAAATAGAAGTGATTGTTGACGCAAATGAAGCACTAAAAAGTTCTTTAAACAGGTTTAAAGACTATATTTGCGCGGAAATATTGGCTGAAAATATTAATTTCCAGCCAATTTCGGGAAATGATGGTATAGAAATTGATGTGAATGATAACATTTTACAAACGATTGTTTCTAAAAAAGGGTAAACTACATGGCTACAAAAAAAAGTACACCGGCAAAAAAAGCAACGCCGGCCAAAAAGCAGAAAAAAACTGTCGCTAAAACCACAGTAAAAGCAGTTGCTAAGAAAACAGCAACTAAGAAAAGTACTGCTACAAAAGCGGCAGCTAAGAAGAAAACAGCTCCAGCAAAAACAAAAACTGCTGCAGCTAAGAAAACTGCAGCGAAAGCGACTCCGGCAAAAAAAGCAGCAACTAAAAAACAAACAACAGTAAAAAGTACTGCTGCAAAAGCCAAAGCTGCACCTCAAAAAACAGCAACTAAAAAAGCAGAACCCAAACAAGCAATAAAAGCTGCCGGTAGCCAATCAAAAACCCAACAAAAAACTAGCCCTAAAAAAGAACAATCTACCCCAACACCGGTAGTACCGAAACTTTCTACCAAAAGCTCGGTTAAATACCAACCGGAGTTTACAAAAAGTATTTTAGACACCCCTAAAGATGAACCAGTGAAACCAGTAGTGAGATATTCAGATGCGGAATTGCAAGAGTTTAAGGAAATTATTTTGAAAAAATTAGATGCGGCCAAAAAAGAGCTGGCTTATTTACAGGGGCTAATTACACGCCGTGACGAAGGAGGAGACATGGATGAAGGTCGTTATATGACTATGGAAGATGGTAGTGTAAGTATGGAACGCGAGCAGCTGAGCCAATTAGCCAGCCGCCAAATTCAGTTTATCGACCATTTGGAAAAAGCCTTAATGCGTGTAGAAAACAAAACCTACGGTATCTGTCGGGTTACAGGAAATCTTATCGACAAAGCCCGTTTGCGTGCCGTACCTCATGCCACATTGAGTATTGAGGCAAAATCAATGCTTAACAATAACAAATAAACGGTCTTAACAGTAAAATACATTCATTGCATAAAAGCGAAGCATAAACGCTTCGCTTTTATTGCTTTATATATTACAAACCGGGGATAAGCTCCTATAATCCGCAGGTAAATAAAGCATAATTGTCATGACCATCTCATTTCAATACAATAAAAAGCAGGTAATTCAAGCGCTACGCTACCATTTCATAGCTAAGAAGGAAATTCGGATTATGATTATCATGGTAAATGTATTTGCCATTGCCTCGCTTATCTGGTATATGATGGGCAAGATCACTCCAGTGGCTTTTCTTACCTATTCCCTATTATGGATTGTATTGATGATTGCCATATGGTTTGTACTACCGGGCTTTGTATATCGCAAGGCGGAAACTTTTAAGCATGGCTTTTCTATGCATTTTAATGAGGATGATTTTACATTAGAGCACGAAACAGGCTCAAGAAGCTGGCCTTATACGGCGCTACATTCCTTCCGCGAAACGCCCCATTTTTTCCATCTTTATTTTGACACACGTTCATTTCTACTGATTCCCAAAGACGCCTTTGTCACCAACGAGCAAATGCTACAGTTACATAACCTCTTGAAAGCAAAAGTGGGATAATAATAGGCGAATCAAATGCGCTTTTTCATTAATACGTGTGGGATAGATACTTTTTCAAATGGCTCACTGCAGGGTCTATAGCCCATTTTTTCATAAAATCCTACTGCGCTGGCTCGAGCATCCATAGCAATTTCGCTGTAACCAGAATCGCGCGCAATTGTCTCTGCAAATTCTATTAAAGCGCGGCCAATACCTTTTCCCTGCAATTGACTTCGAACGGCCATTTGCCGCAATATGGCAGAACCTTCCTGTCCTCTTACCAGTATGCAGCATCCAAGCAGTTCATCATCTTCAAAAGCTCCAATCAGAATATGATCTTTATCGGCCTGAATGTCCTGTTCATTCAGCGTCATGCCCAGCGGTTTGCGCAAGATTTCATTGCGCAGTTCCACCATCTTCCAATATTCCTTGGAGTCGTAATCAATGATTTTTAGGGCCATAGTGGTAATTTTATGGTCCGATATACTGTATGATAAACTGAAAAATACCAAATTTTATTGGCAGCGTAACATTTTTACATTTTTTTTTGTTTCTGGTAGTTATTTAGTCAAAAACTCTATTTTTGCACTCAACAATAAAAACAATCAGATATGTCAGACATTGCAACAAGAGTTAAAAAAATCATCGTTGACAAATTAGGTGTTGACGAAGCAGAAGTAACTAACGAAGCGTCTTTTACCAATGACCTGGGCGCTGATTCTTTAGATACTGTTGAACTGATTATGGAATTTGAAAAAGAGTTTAATATTTCTATTCCCGACGAACAGGCTGAAACCATCACCACTGTTGGACAGGCTGTTTCATATTTAGAAGAACACGCTAAATAAAAATTTGAACAAAAAAGCTTATCTGTCACTCATCCGATAGAGTTTGACAGAAATTAGCGAACTTTATATCCGCCTTTGCAAGTGGTATACCCTCACAAAGGCGGTTTTTCTTAACGTTGAGCTGCACGGCTTATGGAATTAAAAAGGGTAGTAGTTACTGGAATGGGCGCGTTAACACCGCTCGGCAATACGATAGATGAATATTGGAACGGCCTGATAAACGGAGTTTCTGGCGCTGCCCCTATTACATTGTTTGATGCATCAAAATTCAGAACCCGGTTTGCCTGTGAGGTAAAAAATTTTGAACCCACAGATTATCTGGATAAAAAGGAAGCGAGAAAGCTCGATCGTTTTTCTCAGTTTGCCCTCGTAGCCAGCGACCAGGCTATGAAAGATGCCGGTCTTAGTAAAGACACCATTAACCCCGACAGAGTGGGTGTGGTTTTAGGAAGCGGAATTGGAGGGCTCATCACATTCCAAAACGAGGTAGCAGAATTCGCCAAGGGAGATGGTACGCCTAAATTCAACCCTTTCTTTATCCCTAAGATGATTCTGGATATTGCTGCCGGACACATCAGCATGAGACATAATTTAAGAGGCCCGAACTACGCCGTGGTAAGTGCCTGTGCCAGCAGCACCAACGCTATGATTGATGCCTTAACCCTGATTCGTTTAGGCAAGGCCGATATTATTCTCACCGGAGGTAGCGAAGCCGTTATCAGCGAAGCAGGTGTGGGCGGATTCAACGCCATGAAAGCCATGAGCGAACGCAACGATGATCCCGCTACAGCCAGCAGACCTTATGACAAAGACAGAGATGGCTTTGTAATGGGTGAAGCTGCCGGTGTATTGGTATTGGAAGAATTAGAACACGCACTGGCACGTGGCGCCAAAATTTATTGTGAAATAGTGGGTGGCGGAGCCACAGCCGATGCTTATCATATTACAGCTCCTCATCCCGAAGGATTAGGAGCGAAAAACGTTATGCTTGCAGCATTGAAAGATGCAGGGCTCGACGTTACTGCAGTAGATTATATCAATACCCACGGTACATCCACCCCGCTGGGTGATATTGCCGAAGTAAAAGCTATTCTGGACGTATTTGGAGAACACGCTTATAAGCTCAATATTAGTTCCACTAAAAGTATGACAGGCCATTGCCTAGGTGCCGCAGGAGTTATTGAAGCTATAGCCTGCATCAAAAGTGTAGTCCACGATATCGTTCCGCCTACCATCAATCACTTTACTGATGATCCGGAACTAGACCCCAATCTTAACTTTACATTCAATAAAGCACAGGAAAGAGTGGTAAATGTGGCACTCAGTAACACTTTTGGTTTCGGAGGGCACAACGCTTGCATCATTGTAAAGAAATACAAATAAGTTAGTGAGTTTCATTAGGAATTTATTTGTAAAAAAGTCAGACGCCTCTTTCATTAAGGAGTTAAAGAACATCTTGGGATTCACTCCTAAGAACTACTCTTTATATAAAACCGCCCTTACCCATCGTTCCGTTAGCGAAAATGTAGATGAGAATAACGAGCGATTGGAATATTTGGGCGATGCCATTCTGGGCGCTATTACGGCTGATTATCTTTTTCGCCGCTACCCGTATCATGGTGAAGGATTTTTAACCGAGATGCGCAGCAAAATGGTGAACCGCCAACAACTCAATGATATAGCGGTACGCATGGGGCTGAAAAAAATTACTAAATACAATAAGGCCGACCACTGCCTGAAAACCAGCCATATCTTTGGTAATACCCTAGAAGCACTGGTCGGCGCTATATATCTGGACTATGGATATGAGCGTACCCGTCGCTGGGTGCAGGATTATATCATCACGCCACATATGTTTATGGATGAGCTCGAAAATCTCGAAATCAACCATAAAAACAAGCTCTACGGCTGGGCCAATAAAAATGGAAAAGCCCTGGAATTTGTCACCGTTGACGAAAAAGTGGAGAACGGTCGCCGTTTGTTTACGGTAGCCGCCGTGGTAGATGGCGAAAGTATCGCCCAGGCTACAGCTTTTAATAAAAAAGATGCTTCGCAAATTGCAGCCAATAAGGCTATCGAGATTTTAGGTCTTAACAATCAGTAGTCTCCTTTCTTTTTTATTTACCTTTAAGGTATGTCTATACTTTCCGTGCCTGTATATATGGATTACAGTGCTACTACACCTTGTGATGAGCGTGTGGTTGACGCTATGTTGCCTTATTTTACCCGGTTCTTTGGCAATACAGCCAGCCGTATTCATAGTTACGGATGGCAGGCCGAAGCCGCAGTAGAATTGGCCCGCGAGCAAGTAGCCCAAATTATTCATGCACAGCCTAAAGAAATTGTTTTTACCTCAGGGGCTACAGAAGCTTGCAACTTAGCCCTCCGCGGAGTAGTGGAGTTATATGCCGTAAAAGGCAATCATATCATCACCACAAAGACCGAACATAAAGCCGTTCTGGACACCTGCAAAGCTCTTGAAAAAAAAGGAGCAATTATTACTTATCTGGATGTAGATGCCAACGGGCTTATCGATTTAACTGCACTAGAGCAAAGCATCACACCCTCTACCATTTTAGTGAGCATCATGCTAGCCAATAACGAAACCGGTGTGGTACAAAACGTTGCCGAAATTGGAAAAATTTGCAAACAACATAAAGTACTATTCTTTTGCGATGCTACTCAGGCGGTAGGTAAAATACCCATAGATGTTCTTGCCTCGGAAATAGACTTACTGGCCTTTAGTTCGCACAAAATCTATGGTCCTAAAGGGGTAGGCGCATTATATATCCGAAGCCGTAATCCACGTGTAAAAATCGCACCGCAGATAACTGGTGGAGGCCACGAAAACAATCTGCGCAGTGGCACCTTAAATGTTACCGGCATTGTGGGATTTGGAAAAGCCTGTAGCATCTGTATGGAGGAGTTGTCCACAGAACAAGAGCGATTAACACGACTGCGCGATCGTTTGAAAGACGGTCTATTGCAAATACCCAACACTACTTTAAACGGGCATCCCAGTCAGCGACTACCGAACGTGCTGAACATCTCTTTCCCTCCTTTGAACAGCGGATTATTACTTTCTGCATTAAATAAAAGTATTGCGCTTTCTTCGGGCTCAGCCTGTACCAGCGGTAGTCTGGATCCATCCTATGTTTTATCGGCCATGGGCATTGACGATACGCATGCACGCGCAGCTCTGCGGTTTAGCATTGGGCGATTCACTACCGAAGAAGAGATAGACTTTGCCATTCGTGAAGTAAACGAAAAAGTCACACAACTCAGAAACGAGGGTATGTTCATCGGTTAATGCAATAATTCCGTTAAAAGCATTGCCGAATTGGGTATTATCCCACTCGTTCCCTCCCAACTTACATCAATTTCTGTTACCTTCGTTCTTATCTATTATTCGTCCTTATCTAAAAAAACAATGTACTATGAGCCAGGTTTGGAAAGAATACCAAGAAAAAAATAAAGACAGATTTCTGGAAGAAATGCTGGAGCTGCTACGCATCCCTTCAGTAAGTGCCAGAAGCGAACATAAGAGTGATATGGTCAAATGCGCCGAAGCTATAAAAGACGCCTTACTGGCCAGCGGCTGCGATAAAGCCCAAGTAATGGAAACCGGCGGTCATCCGGTGGTGTACGGCGAAAAAATTATCGATCCCAATAAGCCTACCGTACTGGTATATGGACATTACGACGTACAACCTGTAGAACCGCTGGAACTGTGGCACACCCCTCCATTTCAACCCACTATTATCGATGGCAAAATATATGCTCGTGGCAGTGCTGATGACAAAGGACAGTTTTACATGCACCTAAAGGCACTGGAAACTATGGTAAATACCAACACCATGTGCACTAATATTAAATTCATCATCGAGGGTGAAGAAGAAGTGGGCTCTCCCAACCTGGCAAAATTTGTTGCGGCCAACAAGGATCTCTTGAAGGCCGATGTGATCCTCATCAGTGATAGTGCTTTATTGAGCATGGACACTCCATCCCTCGATACGGGAGTACGCGGATTAAGTTATATAGAAGTAGAAGTAACCTCAGCAGCTCGCGATTTGCACAGTGGCTCTTACGGTGGCGCAGTAGCAAACCCCATTGTTGTGCTTTCTAAAATGATTGCCAGCTGCCACGACGAAAACAATCATATTACCATACCCGGGTTTTATGATGATGTGGTTACAGTATCGGATGAAGAACGTGCATTGATTAACAAAGCGCCCTTTGATGAAGAAGAGTACAAGAAAGAAATCGGCATTAAAGAACTATGGGGAGAAAAAGGTTATACCACTTATGAAAGAACGGGTATCAGACCCACACTGGAATTGAACGGTATATGGGGTGGTTATACAGGAGAGGGTTCTAAAACTGTTCTACCTGCTAAAGCCACTGCTAAAATCTCTGCGCGACTGGTACCTAATCAAAGCAGCGAAAAAATTACTCAATTGTTGTTAGATTACTTCAGAAAAATAGCCCCGTCCTGTGTTACCGTAAATGCTTTTGAACATCATGGCGGCGAAGCTTATAATACACCTATAGACAGTAAGGGATACCAGGCAGCCAGTAAAGCACTCGAGACAACTTTCGGGAAAACACCAATTCCCGTAAGAGGAGGAGGCAGCATTCCTATCTGTCATACCCTCGAGAAAGAATTAGGCACTCAGATTATTTTCATGGGCTTTGGTCTGGATAACGACGGACTACATAGTCCCAACGAAAAATATAATGTTGAAAACTATTTTAAGGGTATTGAAACGATACCTTATTTCCACAAATACTTTGCAAAATAAAAGAAAGCCGGTACAGTTGTACCGGCTTTTATATTTCAAAATATTTACTTTTTATCAGCTATTTTGGCAACTCCGGACGACGCATGCGATAGGGAGTTCCGGTTAGTGTCTTCAGAAAAGCCACTAGCTGTGCTTTTTCCTCTTTTGTCAAATCCAGTTTTTTGATCAATCTGTCTGTTTTAGGAAATAGCGGATCATTTTTTTGCTCTTCCGTTTTTGGAGGTTGTGGCATTCCGCTGTTATACATATTTACAATTCCTTCCAGATTATCAAATAAACCATTATGCATCCAGGGACGCGTTCTTTCCAGTTCGCGCAAAGAGGGAGTGCGAAAACGACCCACGTCTTCCGGATTTTTAGTAACATTATATCGCCCTAAATCCTCATACTTCCTTTTGTAATAAGTAAGGCCTATATTATGAAAAGAGGTATCTGTGAGATAAGGACCACTATGACAGTTCATACAACGCGCCTTAGTGCGGAACAAATGTAGCCCCACTACTTCATCATCAGTAAATACATGATATTCCCCACTCAGGAAACGATCGTAGCGTGTAGCCCTGCTCTTGATGATTTTCTGAAATGCGGCAAGTGCAGTAGATATTTTATCAAAATCGATTTCAGGAGTACCGTATGCTTTTTCAAATAAATCTCTGTACCCTTGAATCTTTGAAAGCTTCTCGCTCAACAGAGGCACTTCCATATTCATTTCGTGATGCGCACTCAAAGGCTCTATCATCTGCGAAGCAAAATCATTCGCCCTACCATCCCAGAACAATTTGGGATAGATATGTACATTTAAAAGGCTCATGGTATTGCGCTTGCCTTGCATATGATCATTACCCAGAGCCACTACTCTTCCGTCTTGCCAAGCCAGATCTGGATCATGACAGCTACTACAGGAAATCTGATTAGAGCCCGAAAGACGCGGATCGAAAAACAAAAACATTCCTAGGCGGGTCACAGGATCTTTATCAGCTTTAAACCACGAGGTGTCATCTTTGGGAATTACGCCTAACTCGCTCCAAATGGCTCCGGAATCAATATGAGGCTTAGGCCACTCGCTAATGGGCCTGCTGTACAAGCTTCTTATCGAATCTGCATAGCTTTTGAAAGTACGCGCAGCGTGGTTCGTGTATGAAAATGACATCATACCCAGCAGTACAATCACCCCTAAAGTCAAATAAATCTTACGCATGATTTGCAAAAATAAGTTTAAAACAGACAGCCCAAGGTAATATGGAAAATGTTATAGTATTTGCCAAGATACTGTGTATTCAATGCACTTGTGAGAGAAGTAGCACCGCGCAAATAAGCGATAGTTTTGGTACTCACTCGTTGTGCGTATTGTACCGCGGGCGTAATACGAATGCGAGAGGCAGTGAGAAATTCATATTCCTGATTCAGATAGCTATCTCTTGAGGCTGGAGGACGCGCCGATGAGACAGGCTGGTAGGTTCCATCACTATGCAGTGTTCCCGAACCACCTCCATATCCAACACCTAAAGACACCGTATACATATCTTTTCCTTTGATAAAGTTTCGAGAAGCATTCGCATCCGCTTCATATAAATTTAAATCCTGAATACGCAAGAAAGGATACAACGATGTTTTGTGATAGCGATTCATGTATTGAAATGATGCGTTCAATACCCACAAGGGATTGTCGTTTGCTACGCCCAGATATCCTTTATAGTTAATAGCACCTTTTGTAATTTGTCGATTCAATACTTCGTTCTGACCATGATAAATAATTATAGTACTGCCACCGGAGGTATTGCCTTTACTATATACGTTCTCCATATTGATAAGATCCTCATAGCCGGCCTTTAACTGTATTAGATGCAGATTTTTATTTTTTTGGATCTTCAGTACCCCTGTATATTCATAGCTATCTGCATCGTGCTCGGTAAAAACAATAGATGCTGTTGCCTTCTTACCATAATAACCGCTTCGCCTTGCATAAGAAAATTCATTCAACAGGCTCACTGTATTACTAAATCGGATATCCGCCTGAAGAGCCATACCGTGGGTATTATTGACAATAGGACGTCGCTCATCGGTAAGTCCGTCCTCGCCAAACAACTCCGTTCTTCCATAAAAATTACCGTAGTTCAAAAAAACGAGATATTGTTTATCCGTATTGCCATGTACCTCAAATTTCAAGCTTTCAATACGACGAACGTAATTATAACTAAGTCCTAGTTTAACAGCTTTAGATAATGTATAATTTACACCCGCAGCAACATCCATATTCAGTAATCTGTTGATATGCCGCAAATCTTTGAGCTTGGCATAATCAGCCACTTCATAAGATATGGCACCTCCCAATGTCAATCTCTGCGACACGGCAGCGCTTACACTGCCGGATAAGTTATACCCTTCCAGCTTTTTGGTACCGGCTGTAGAATCAGTATTGTCGTCAAAATTGAGAGGTGATGTATAAGGGTCGACCCATGCACTACCTTGCATGTTTTTACCTCTAAAATTCTGATAATCTACTGCACCATAGAAAATAACATTTCTATTGAGTCGATAAAATGACTCAGAACCGATATTGATTTTATAACTATTATCAGACTGATAATAGTTTTTGAATGCACCGTCCGCTTTTTCATAGGCTACATTGGCCACAGATACTTTGTCCACATCTACATATTGTA
>Ga0180222_1000906_pt1 | contig 36891 bp, 33 predicted proteins | sample eDN5th37CKraftOP_FD_151336 | JGI IMG/M metagenome (GOLD analysis project Ga0180222, IMG submission 151336) | Enriched Organic Plus compost microbial communities from Emeryville, California, USA - eDNA 5th pass 37_C Kraft OP (version 2) (version 2) ...
CCCCGGAAACGGCGATGCCGCCATTGCCGCCTTCCGGTTCCGCTTCGCTCCACCTCCAGCCGGCAATGGCGTCGGAGGCGACGATGCACTAACAATCAACCCGGACCACTCGGTGGGGGCCGGTCAGCCCAGCGGCATGCGGGCGCGCACCGGCGCGATCAGCTCCTCGACCGAGCGGCTCGCCGCCTCGGACTGGGCCTGCAGGAAGGTCTCGGTGGTGACGCCCCACATCCATCCCGGACGGGCGCAATTGACGCGGATGCCATGCGGGCCCAGCTCCGAGGCGAGCTGGCGGGTCGCGCCCTCGAGCGCCGCCTTCGCCACGGCATAGGCGGACTGGCCGGGGACATGCTGCACCGCCGCCTTGGAGGAGACGTTCACGATCGCGCCCCCGCCATGCGCCTTCATGGCGGGCAGGACGGCGCCGACCATGCGCAGCGCGCCGAAGCAGGTGACGTCCATATTGGCCATCCACCGATCGAGCGACGCCCCTTCGAACGGACCCGACGACGCCGTCGAGAAGGCGCTGTTGATCAGGCAGTCGATCCGCCCGAAGGCATTCAACGTCGCATCGGCAAGCCGGCGGCAGTCGGCCTCGACGCCGACGTCGGCGGGCACGGCGAGCGCCTCTCCGTCGGCAGCGCGGACCTCCTCGGCGATCCGCTCGATGCCCGCCAGGCTTTGCGCGGCCAGCACCACGCGCGCGCCTTCGCGCGCGGCCAGCAGTGCCAGGCGCCGTCCGAGCCCCGGCCCCGCGCCGGCGATGATCAGCACCTTCCCGGACAGCAACATCGCCTTCTCCTTTCGGCCTCATCGGCTGAGGACCATGTGCGGGCAAACGGCGGCACGGGCTCCGGCGCCAAGCTAGGTCGCGGGCGTCACCGGCAGACGGACGCCCATCTGCTCGAGAAGGGGCATCACGCGCTCGCCGAACTGCGGCATTTCCTCGAGATAATCGTGAAAGCCGACGAACAGCGCGTCCACGCCGCACGCCCGCAGCTCGGCGATCTGCGCGGCGATCTGCTCCGGGGTGCCGACGAGGGTGACGTTCCCCGGGGACATCGCCATGTCCCGCAGAAACTCCTCCTGCCTCTCGCGGGGCACGGCATCGACGTCCACGCCCGACTGTATGGAAAGGTTGCGCGCGGCGACGATGTCGGCATTGTCCCGCAGATGCTGGTGGAAGCGTTTCGCTTCCGCCTCGGTCTCGCGGCAGATGACGAGCGAGACGCAGACCAGGCCGACGCCGGGATTGCCCACCTCCGCCGCGACTGCGCGCAGGTTCCGGCTATGCTCGCGCAGCTTGTCATATCCCTGGAAGCTGGCGAAGGTGAAGTCCGCCTTCTGCGTCGCGAACCGCACGCCGACAGGGGACATGGCCGCGCTGATGATCGGCGGCCGCGCCTGGATCGGCTTCGGATTGCCGATGCAGCTCTTGAGCTGGAAATACCGGCCATCGTGATCGAACGGCTCGCTCTCCGACCAGAGCCGCTGGACGATCTCGAGCCATTCGGCCCCGTAGACATAGCGATCCTCCGGCGTGTGCGGGCTGAGGCCGAACATCCCCATCTCGGCCTTGTACCAGCCCATCACCGCGTTGATGCCGCCGCGGCCGTTGGAGATGTGGTCGATCGTCGCGATCGCCTTGGCGGCGAGCGTCGGATGAACCATCGGCAGGTGGAGCGTGACGATCGTCATCACCCTGCGCGTCACCGCGGCGATGCCGGCCATGTAGGTGAGCGTCTCGTACGTCTCTCCGGCATAATCGCTCTTTCCGCCGAAGCCACGCCAGCGCGACAGGGGCATGAACAGTTCGAATCCCATGTCGTCGGCCATCTTGGCGATGGTGACGCTCTGATCCCAGGAGACCTCGAACGAACTCGGTACGGTATGAATCCCCGCCGACCCCGACGAATTCGTACCGAAGACGCCGAGCATCATCGGCTGGCGGCGATAACGCGCAAACGCACTTTCCTCTCGCCCGACCGGGCTCAACTCAACCATCCCGTTTCCCTCATTCTGTTCGCCCGGCGGCCGCCGATCGGCGGCGGCGCGGATCATCGCGGATCGGCGACGTAGCGCAGATCGGTGCCGCAGACGTCGGCCAGCACCGGCTCCTCCTGCGGCAGCGCGATCCCGCGGCTGGCGAGCAGCGCGCGCATCGCCGCAATGTCGGTGACGAGAAGATCCATCCGGAAGATCCCGTCGCCATGCTTGGCCAGGAAGGCGCTGATCCGATCCGCGAGCGGACCTGCCCTCCCGCTGCCGTCCAGCGCGAAGAAGCCCACCTCGCGCAGGCCCCTGCCGCCCCCCGGCGCGGGAAAATGCCAGGACCGCACGCCGGGAGCGGCGGTACGCGACGTGGTATCCGCAGGCTCCACGCCGAACACGGCACGGAAGGTTGCGAGCGCGGCGTCCAGATCGGCGACGGCGAAGTCCAGCCCGGCAACGCCCTTGAAAAGCCCGCCCTGGGTCTCGTCGCCGAAATCCGAAGAGCCATCCTTGGTGAACATCATCTGGCGGCCGATCGCGTCGCCGCCGGGAATGTGGCGGGCGATGAAGATCTCCACGCCGTGCAGCGTGCCGAGCGAGTTGCTCTCGCCCACGGCATAGCGCTTGGGCTCCTCGTGCAGGAACTTGAGCCCGCGCGCCGATATCTCGGCCATCGTCCGTTCGATATCGTCGCACATGATCCCGATCAGGAACAGCCGATCATGGGCCACGCGGATGGAATCGCCGCCTTCCTGGAACATGCCGAGCGCGTGCATCATCTCGCCGTTTCCAGGCAACTGGTAATATGTGGCGACGATTGACTGACCGGGCGTCATGTCCGGATGAATCCAGAGCGGCTCGGTTCCAAATATACGATCGAGCTTATCCTTGGATCCGTCAAGATCCTTCAGGACATAATCGATCACATATATGTTGGTCAGCATCCCGCAATCCCCTGCATTTCTATGATGCATTTTCCGATGACGGACGATCTATCGATGAGGACGGGCGCAATGCGCAAGCGAATCCGGGCCCGCTGCTCGGCGTTATTCGCTCGCGAGCCAGTAACTGTATCCTCGGGTGACAGAATACGGTACCGCGGCCCCTGCGGGCGGCGGCGAGTCAGGACGGCCGGCGCGCGAGGACGGCGGGCAGCGGCCATCCCCCCTCCTCGTGCAGATCCCGGATGACCGCGATCATCGTCCGCAGGCGCGGCGAGGGATCGCTCTTGCGATGGCTCAGGATGATCGGCGAGGCCGCATGCTGGACAAGCTCCCGAAAAACGATGTCGCGCCGGCCCATCATGTGCACCGCGGCCGGCACGATGCAGATCCCGTCCTCCGCCGCGACGAGGCCGAGCGCGGTCTGCAGCTCCCGCACCTCATGGACGGCGCCGGGAACCACGCCCTGGTCGCCGAGCAGCGAGAGCACCTGATCGGCATAGCTCGGGCGCGGCTCGCGCGGGTAGACGATCACCGCCTCGCCGGCGAGATCGCCGATATCGATCGGGCGCTCTCCCTTCAGCAGCCGATGGCCGAAGGGCAGCGCGGCGATCAGCCGCTCCTCGCGCAGCACCTCCCGCTCGATCACCGGATCGTCGAACCGCACGCGGCCGAAGCCGACGTCGATCCGGCCTTCCTTGAGCGCGGCGATCTGCTCGAGGCTCATCATCTCGACAAGGCGCAGATCGACGTCGGGCGCCGCGTTGCGGAAGCGGCGGATGATGTCCGGCATCTCGCCATAGAGCACCGACGGCACGAAGCCGACAACGAAGCGTGGCCGGTTGGAGGTGACGAAAGTCCGCATCGTCTCGCGGAGCTCGTCCATCCTGCGGATCACCTGCACCGCCTGCTCGTGGAAGAGACGCCCGGCATCGGTCAGCGCCAGCGGCCGCGCGCCGCGATCGAAGAGAGGAGCGCCGATCTCCTCCTCGATCTGCCGGATCTGCCGGCTGAGCGGCGGCTGCGCCATGTTCAGCCGCTCGGCGGCCCGGCTGAAATTGCGCTCCGCGGCCACGGCGAGAAAATAGCGAAGCTGTCGAAGGTCCATTTCATACCTTGAAAGTATGATCCTGTACCCACTTAGTCTTTCCCAAGCGGCCCCGCAATCCATAGGATTATGACTGCTGAAGATGCTGCGAGGCGAGTGGCGCGCGTGCTGTCGATCGAAGCCGTCGATACCTTCCTGGTAGATCTGCCAACGATCCGGCCGCATATCCTCGCCATGGCGACGATGATGCGGCAGACGGCGGTCTTCGTCCGCATCCGCTGCTCGGACGGCGTCGTCGGCACCGGCGAGGCGACCACCATCGGTGGCCTGAGCTATGGCCCGGAAAGCCCAGAGGGCATCAAGCTCGCGATCGACACCTATTTCGCGCCGCTGCTGTTGGCAGCCGATCCGTCCCACCCGGCGCTGGTGATGGAGACCATCGGCCGAGCGATCGTCGGCAACCATTTCGCGAAGTGCGCCGTCGAAACTGCCCTCCTCGACGCGATGGGCCAGCGCCTCCGCGTGCCGGTGTCCGAACTGCTCGGCGGCCGCCGCCGCGATCGCCTGTCCGTCGCGTGGACGCTGGCCAGCGGCGATACGGCCAAGGACATTGCCGAGGCCGAGCACATGCTCGCCATCCGCCGGCACAACATCTTCAAGCTGAAGATCGGCAAGCGCGCGATCGAGGAGGATGTCGCCCATGTCGCGGCGATCAAGCGCGCGCTCGGCGATCGCGCCAGCGTCCGCGTCGACCTCAACCAGGCATGGGACGAAGCGAGCGCCGCGAAGGGCATCGCCATGCTGCAGGATGCGGGCTGCGATCTCGTCGAGCAGCCGGTCGCGGCGCACGCCCGCGCCGCCATGGCGCGGCTGGCGCAGGCCCATGCCGTTCCGATCATGGCAGACGAGGCGCTGACCGGCCCGCACAGCGCCTTCGATTATGCCGCCAGCGCGGCCGCCGACGTGTTCGCGGTCAAGATCCAGCAGTCGGGCGGCCTCTGGGGCGCGTGCAAGGTGGGCGCGATCGCCGACGCCGCGGGCATCGCCCTTTATGGCGGCACGATGCTCGAGGTCGGCATCGCGACGGCCGCCTCCGCGCATGTCTTCGCGACCTTCCCGAGGCTTGCTTTCCACACCGAGCTGTTCGGGCCGCTGCTGGTCACCGAGGAGATCCTGACGGAACCGCTGCGCTATGCCGATTTCGCGCTCGAGGTCCCGAACGGTCCCGGCCTCGGCGTGGCGCTCGACATGGATCGCGTCGCCTTCTTCCGCCGCGACGCCCGTCGCAAATCCTTCCACGGCGGCATGTCCGCCCAGGCGAACCGAGGCTGATCCCCATGCTCTTTCACGTCCGGATGGATGTCCATATCCCGCATGATCTCGATCCGATCCGCGCCGAGGAGCTCAAGCGGATCGAGCGGGAGCGCGCGCAGGCGCTGCAGCGGCAAGGCAAGTGGCGCCATCTCTGGCGCATTGCCGGCCGTTATTCGAACATCTCGATCTTCGATGTCGCGGACGCGCAGGAGCTGCACGACCTGATCAGCGCCCTCCCCCTCTTCCCGTTCATGGAGATCGCGGTGATGCCGCTGTGCCGCCATCCATCATCGATCCACGAGGACGACCGCTGAGCTTCCCCCACCCCGGAGAAGACGCGGCCCGGAATCGGACATAGCGCGCGAGGAGAGAATGACATGACACCCGATTTTGCGACCACCCCCGACGTGCAGGCGCTTCTCGACAAGCTGAGCGGCCAGGATCAGCCGGCCGGAGACGCCCGGCTCAAGGCGATCACCCGCCGGATCGTGGGCGATCTCTTCGCCACGATCGACGCGTTCGATATCAGCGACGACGAGTTCTGGGCAGCCATGAACTACGCCGCCGCGGGGGCGCCCGAATTCGGGCTATGGGCGGCCGGCCTCGGCATCGAGCGCTATCTCGACATGCGCGCCGACGCCAAGGATGCCGCCGCCGGCGCGGGCGGCGGCACGCCGCGCACCATCGAAGGGCCGCTCTACGTCGCCGGGGCGCCCGAAAGCACCGGCTTCGCGCGGCTGGACGACGGCAGCGAGCCCGACGCGCACGTCCTCATCATGCACGGCCAGGTCCGCGACGTCGCGGGCAGGCCGCTGGCGGGCGCGAAGGTCGAGGTGTGGCACGCGAACACGCGCGGCAACTACAGCCATTTCGATCCGACGCAGAGCCCGTTCAACCTGCGCCGCACGATCTTCACGGACGCGGAGGGCCGCTATGCTTTCCGTTCGATCGTCCCGGTCGGCTATGCCTGCCCGCCGGGCGGCTCCACCGAGGGCATATTGAAGGCGATCGGCCGCCACGGCAATCGGCCGGCGCACATCCATTTCTTCGTCTCCGCGGACGGGCACCGCCACCTCACCACGCAGATCAACATCGACGGCGATCCCTATCTGCATGACGATTTCGCCTATGCGACACGCGAGGGGCTGATCCCGCCGATCGCCCATGTCGAGCGCAGCGCGCTGGGCGCCCGTTATGGCGTCGAAGGGGCTTTCGACGAGATCCTGTTCGATTTCGTGCTGAAGCCGGCGGCATCCGAGGCCGAAGCCGCCGCGTCGACCCGCGCACGTGCGGCGGCCTGACCGCCGCAGCATGATGGCGGTGACGGAGAAGCAGGATGGCATCGAAGATCTACGATAGTCCACGGGCGGCGCTGGAAGGGCTGCTGTTCGACGGCATGACGATCATGTCCGGCGGTTTCGGCCTATCCGGCAATCCCGAGAGCCTGATCCCGGAGATCCGCGCGAGCGGAGTGACGGGCTTGACCGTGATCTCGAACAACGCCGGGGCGGACGGCTTCGGCCTCTGGATGCTGCTCGAGAGCCGGCAGATCAGGAAGATGATCTCCTCCTATGTCGGTGAGAACAAGCTGTTCGAGCAGCAATATCTCTCGGGCGAGCTCGAGCTGGAGCTCAATCCCCAGGGCACGCTCGCCGAGCGCATCCGCGCCGGCGGCGCCGGGATCCCGGCCTTCTACACGCGGACCGGCGTCGGTACGGTGGTGGCCGAGGGCAAGCCGGTCGAGGTCTTCGAGGGCGAGGAATATGTGCGCGAGACCTGGCTGCGCGCCGACCTCGCCATCGTCAAGGCATGGAAGGCGGATCCTGCGGGCAACCTCCTGTTCCGCAAGACGGCGCGCAACTTCAACCCGAACATGGCGACGGCGGGCAGGGTGACGGTGGTCGAGGCGGAGGAGATCGTGGAGGCCGGAAGCTTCGATCCCGACTGCGTCCATACGCCCGGCATCTATGTCGACCGGATCGTCCGCAGCACGATCAACGAGAAGCGGATCGAGAAGCTGACGACGCGCCCGCGGGAGGATCGCTGATGGCCTGGACGCGCGACGAGATGGCGGCGCGCGCCGCCCGGGAGTTCCAGGACGGCTATTATGTCAACCTCGGCATCGGCATCCCGACGCTGGTGGCGAACCATGTGCCCGAGGGCATCACGGTCACGCTGCAGAGCGAGAACGGCATGCTCGGTATCGGCCCCTTCCCTTATGAGGGCGAGGCGGATCCCGATCTCATCAACGCCGGCAAGCAGACGGTGACGGCGCTCGCCACCTCCAGCTTCTTCTCCTCCGCGGACAGCTTCGCGATGATCCGCGGCGGCCATATCGACATGGCGGTGCTGGGGGCGATGGAGGTTGCGGCTAATGGCGATCTCGCCAACTGGACCATCCCGGGCAAGATGGTGAAGGGCATGGGCGGCGCGATGGACCTCGTGGCCGGCGTCAAGCGCATCGTGGTGGTCATGGAGCATGTCTCGAAGACCGGCGCGCCCAAGATCCTCGAGTGCTGCACCCTGCCGCTCACCGGCAGCAAGGTGGTGGATCTCATCATCACCGATCTTGCCGTCATCGCCGTCGACCGCAAGGCCGGGGGCCTGACCCTCGTCGAGACGGCGCCCGGCGTCACCATCGAGGAGGTGCGGGCGAAAACGGGAGCGCCGCTCGCCATCGCTGCTGCGGCAGGGGCAGCGGCATGAGCGAGCCCGGGTTCATCCTCACGGGCGACCGCTGCCGTATCGCCTATCGGCTCGACGGCCCCGAGCATGCGCCGGTCCTGCTCCTCTCCAACTCGCTCGGCACCGACATGGGGATGTGGACACCGCAGCTGCCCGCCTGGTCGCGGCGTTTCCGTGTGCTGCGCTATGACAGCCGCGGCCATGGCGCGTCCGATGCGCCGCCGGGTGCCTATTCGATGGACCGGCTCGGCCGCGATGCGATCGAGCTGCTCGACGCCCTCGGCATCGGCAAGGCGCATTTCTGCGGCCTTTCCAAGGGCGGAATGGTCGGCCAATGGCTCGCCTTCCGCGCGCCGGCGCGGATCGAGCGCCTCGTCCTCGCCAACACGGCCGCCTATATGGGGCCGCCATCCGCATGGCAGGACCGCATCGACGGGGTGCTCGCCGAGGGGCTGCCGCCGCTCGCCGAGGCCTCGCTCGCGCGCTGGTTCACGCCGGGTTTTGCCGAGCGCGAGCCCGGGGCCGTGGCCCCGATCCGGGCGATGCTGCTCGCGAACGATCCTGTCGGCTATGCCGGCTGCTGCGCCGCGATCCGCGACATGGACATGCGGCCGACGGCGGCGCTCAACCGGCTCCCGACCCTCGTCGTCGCGGGCGATCGGGATCCGGCGACGCCGCCTGCCGATGGCGCCTTCCTCGCCGACAGCGCGGCCGACGCGCGGCTCCTGACGCTGCCGGCCGCGCATCTGTCCAATGTCGAAGCGGCGCAGCCCTTCACCGACGCCGTGACCGATTTCCTCGCCGGCTGAGCCGCCCCGCCTCCGGCCTGCTCAGAAATCGCGCCGGCGCGGCTGCCGTCCGCCGGCCATCGGCAGCTTGTCCTCGTCGATCAGCTGCCCCGCCTTGATCACCGCCACGATCGCCTTGGCGTTGTTGATGTCCTTCGTCGGATCGGCGCTGAGCAGCACCGCGTCCGCGATCTTGCCGGTCTCGACCGAACCCAGGTCCTCTTCGCGGCCGAGATGGCGCGCGCTGTTCAGGGTCGCCATGCGGATGATCCGCAGCGGCGCGACGCCCGCCGCCTGCATCAGCTCCATCTCGCGGTGGACGGCCGGGCCGATCGACTGATCGGTGCCGATCGCGATGATCCCGCCTGCCGCATCGATCTTGCGCAGATTTTCCTGCGCGATCGGCGTCATCAGCTTCATCCACCAGGTCCAGCTGCGCTCCTTCCATTCCGCGCGCGTCTTGCTCTTGAGCTCGGCGATCTGCGCGGGGCTGTAGGAAGCGGCATAAAGTGGCTGATCGAGATAGTCGGGATGCTCGACGAGGCGACTATAGCCCTCGCCGATCGTGAGGGTGGTCGCCATCGGCGTCTTCTTCGCGGCCATCAGCCGGACGAAATCGTCGCTCACCGGCCCTTGGATGACGGGATGGGCGAGGCTGTCGATGCCCGCGAAGATCGCCTCGGTCGCGCGCAGCTCGCTCGATGTATGCGCCGTCGTGCGGATGCCATGCGCGTTGTAATAGTGGATGATGTTCTCCATGAGATCGAGCGGCAGCAGCGGGATCATCGGCCGCGATCCCCAGCCATGTTCCTCCAGCGTCAGCTTCACGATGTCCGGCTTCTGCTCGGCGATGTGACGATCGAGCGCGGCCTTCGCCTGGGGCCAGCTGTCCACCTCGATCGCCATGGCCGAGCCGTGGCTGCCGGGATAGGTGATGAGGTTGCCGGTCGCCAGGATCCTGGGCGCAAGGATGCGGCCCGCCCGTTCCTCGTCGCGCAGCGTGAGGATGAACCTGGGGTCGTTGCCCGCGTCATAGATGGTGGTGACGCCCGAATAGAGGAAGCTGGCCAGCGCCTGCACCCCCTGATCGTGATCCTTCTGCGGATTGTAAGGACCGCCGAGATGGATGTGGACGTCCATCAGCCCGGGGATCAGCCAGCGTCCCTTGCCGTCGATATGCCGCCCCGGAAGGCTGCGTCCGACGGCTGTCGGCGTGACTGCGGTGAAGCGGCCGCCCTCGATCGCGACGGACATGCCGGGCTGCGCCGGCCGGCCGGTGCCGTCGATCAGGGTGACATTGTCGAACACCATCGCTTCGGCCAGCACGGCCGACGGCATGAGGAAGGCGGCGGCAGCGGCGAGCGCCCCGCGAATGACTGTTCCGATCTTCACTGGATGACCCCCGTCGGCTTTCCGCCGCGCTTGAAGACGATGCCGTCACGCATCACGAAATCGACATCCAGCACGGCGTGGATGTCGGCCAGCGGATCCGCGTCGAGCGCGATGATGTCCGCGGCGAGGCCTGGCGCGATCCTGCCGCGATCGGTGACGCCGCCGGCCTGCGCGGCATTGACCGTGCCGGTCTTCAGCGCCTCCATGGGCGTCATCCCAGCCTCGACATATTCGAGCATTTCATAGGCGTTGGTCCCGTGCGGGGCGATGCCGTTGTCCGTTCCGAGCGCGATCGGCACGCCGAGCCGGATCGCGATCCGCACCATGCGCTTCGGCTGGTCGCCGAGCTTGTAGAGCTTCGCGAGCGAATTGGGCGGAAGGTTGCGGAACGGGCCCTGCCGAACCTTTTCCGGCGTATCGCCGACCCAGCTGATCGGCCATACGGTGGGAATCAGCCAGGTGCCGTGCTGCTTCATCAGCTTCAGGCTTTCCTCGTCGGCCCACATCGCGTGCTCGATCGAATCATAGCCGGCGCGCACGGCGGCATCGATGCCGCTCTTGCCATGGGCATGCGTCGTCACCTTGCGGCCCATGGCATGGCCGGCATCGACGATCGCCTTGAGCTCGTCGTCGGTGAATTGCTGGCCGGTGCCGGCATCGGATTCGTCGAGCACGCCGCCGGTGACATGGACCTTGATCACGTTCGCGCCATATTTGATCGCATCGCGCACCGCGCGGCGGCAATCGTCCGCGCCGTCGCAGACGCCGGGCCGGTGCTGCGTCTCCATGAGGTCGCGGCGCAGGCCGTGAACGTCGGCATGCCCGTTGGTGGGGCTGATCCCCTCCCCGGCCGCGATGATCTTCGGCCCCGCGACGATGCCGTCGCGGATCGCGTCGCGCAGCGCGAACAGCGAATCGCCCGGCGAACCCAGGTCGCGCACGGTCGTGAAGCCCGCGAGCAGCGTGCGATAGCCATTCGCATAGGCATTGATCGCGAAATATTCCGGCCCTTCGCGCAGCCGCGTCATCGGATCGCGCGCGCTGCCGCCCGAGCTCAGATGGACATGCATGTCCATGAAGCCGGGCAGCACGAACTTGTCCTTGAGCTCGATCACCGGCGTGTCCGCCGGCAGGCCGAGCGTGGCGGCGTCGGCATATCCCTTCTGCACCGAGCGGATCAGTCCGCTCTCGGTGACGATCGTCGCCTGCGCGATCGGGCTTTCGCCAGGCACGGCGAGCAGCCGGCCGGCATGGATGATCGCGAGCTTGGCGACCGGCGCGGACGGATGCGGCGGCGTACCCGGCACGGGCGTGGTTTCCGCCGGCGCAAGCCCGGCCATGAGGACGGCCAGCGCGACCGCGCCGGCCAGATGATGTTTCATGACACCCCCCGTTCGTTACGACGGCAAGGCCATGCTAATGACGATTCATCCGGAATGGAATATGATTTTGCATATGAATTAAAATTCAAAAATACACCTCATTCGATCCACTCGAAGAACTCGATCGTATAGCCTTCGGGATCGCGGACCTTGAACTCGATGGTCAGGCCGCCGCACCCGCTGTGCAGCCCGATCCCGGTTCCGGGAACCTGCTGACGGAACAGCCGCTCGTGCCAGGCCTCGAGCTCGCGCGTCTGGATCGAGAGAATGGCCCCCTTGTTGGTGCCGGGGATCGGCCGCTGGCTTCCCGCATTCCCGCCGACGAGCGCCAGCTGGCTGCCCTCATGGACGCGGAACAGGCTGAGCCCCTCGAGCGCGAGCAGCTTCTCGAACCCCATCACCTGCTCGTACCAGGCCGTCGCCCTCGGCAGGTCCTCATAATAGAACATGGTGAGCACGCCATCGATCGGCGGGATCGGCAGAGGGCCGGTCATCGATGGGCGGTTCGGCTGGCTTGGATAGCGGACGGGCTGCGCATGGCGCTCATTTAGGAAGGCGCTGCCCGGTTGCTGTCAATCATAGAGATTGATGTTGCGCTCGATGCGTCGCAGCGTTTCGCGAAGCGTGTCGAGGCTCGCCTGGTCGAGCCCCTCCAGAGCCAGCTTCTCGTGCCGATAGGCCGATTCGCGGATGGTGTCGAAAGCTTCGGCCCCCTTGCGGGTAAGGGTGATGTCGGTCATGCGCGAATCCTCGGCCGACACCCGGCGGCTGACCATGCCGTCCTGTTCCAGCTGCACCACGACGCGGCTGACGGTAGGCTGCTCCATCAGCGTATGTTCGACGATCCCGCTGATGCTGAGCGTGCCGTAGGATCGGAGGACGCTGAGCACCCGCCACTGCGACAGGTTGATGCCGATCGCCTTCAGCCGCCCCTGCAGCCGCAGGTTCAGCCGGTTGGTGACGCGGTAGAGCTGGTAGGGAAGATAGGCGTCCATCCAGCCGTCGCCGGTATCGAACGCGTCGCTGCGGCCTTTGGCATCCTGCGCCGATCTGCTCTCCCTAGGCATGGCCTGCCGATCCCTCATCCTCTCGCTTTCGTCAATCTAGATCGCCCGGCCATAAAATCTATATGCAAAATGATATATATTTGCATATAGAGCATGCGAGCCACGCACGGGGAACGGCATGAATCGAAAAGAGGATGGCAGCGCCGGCGAGGTCTGGACCTCGAAGCTCGCCTATCTGTTCGCCACCGCCGCCGCGGCGATCGGCCTCGGCAGCCTGTGGCGTTTTCCCTATGTCGCGGGCGCGAATGGCGGCGGCGCCTTCGTCCTCCTCTATATCCTCTTCGTGCTCGCCATCTGCGTGCCGATCATGATCGGCGAGATGGCGGCGGGGCGGCGCGGCCACGGCAGCGTGATCGGCAGCATGCGCCGACTGATCGAGGCCGAAGGCGCATGGCCAGGCTGGCGGGTCATCGGCTGGCTGAGCCTCGCCATCCCCTTCTTCGGCCTCAGCTATTACAGCGTCGTCGCCGGATGGGGCGTCGACTATGCCCGGCTCGCGATCGTACGCGGCTTCGCCGGCGTCGATGCCGCCGCGTCGCGCGGCATCTTCGAGGAGCTGATCGGCTCGCCCTGGCGCCAGGCCGCATTCCAGGGCGCGTTCATCGCGGCCGTTGCCGCCGTCGTGGCACGCGGCGTGCGGCGCGGAATCGAGGTCGTCTCCAAGATCAAGATGACCGCGCTGTTCGTCGTGCTCGTCGGACTCGTCCTCTACAATGCGACGACGGTGGGCCTCGGCCCGGCGTTGCGCTTCCTCTTCTATCCGGATTTTGGCGAGATGACTGCGGCCGGGGTGCTGACCGCGCTCGGCCAGGCGCTGTTCTCGACGGCGATCGGCGTCGGCGTGCTGATGACCTACAGCGCCTATCTGCCGAAGGGCGTGTCGCTGCCGCAGTCGGCGACGCTCGTCTCCGGATCGGTGATCGTCGTCGCGCTGATGGCAGGCCTGGCGATCTTCCCCTCGGTCCTGTTCTACGGGCTCGAGCCGACCGAGGGCCCGAACCTCATCTTCGTCACGCTGCCGGTGGCGTTCGGCGGCATGCCGGGAGGACGCCTCGTCAGCATCGCCTTCTTCGGGTTGATCGCGCTGGGTGCCTTCACCACCGCCGTCGGCATGCTGGAGCCCGTCGTCGCCTGGCTGCTGGAGCGCACCGGCTGGCGGCGGGCACCGCTCGCCTTCCTGACCGGGCTCGCCGTCTATGCGGTCGGCCTGCCGTCGCTGCTGTCGTTCAACCTGCTCAAGGACGTCCACCCGCTCGGCTTCCTCCCGCCCTTCGCGGGCAAGACCTTCTTCGACATCCTCGATTTCGGCATCGCCGACCTGCTGCTGCCGCTCAACGCGCTGCTCATCGCACTCTTCACCGGCTGGGCCATCCGGCGGACCATCACGCCGGCCGAGACCGATCTCACCCCCGACCTCTTCCGGGCCTGGCATCTCGCCGTCGCCATCCTCGCGCCGGCGGCGATCGTCGGCCTGATGATCCACATACTGGCCTGAAGCCTCCCTTTCATCGGAGTTGATTCCCGTGCCCCTGATCGCCGACCTTCCCTCGATCCGCGCCCGCTTCGCGTCGCTGCCGAGGCTCGCCTATTTCAGCAGCGGCTCCTACGGCCTGCTCGCCGACAGCGTGCGCGCCGCCTTCGAACGCTATCTCGACGACCGGCTGGCGAGCGGCGCCGATTGGGACGGCTGGGTCGGCCGCCTCGAACAGGTGCGCGGACAGGTCGCGCTGCTGTTCGGCGTGGACACGGACGAGGTGGCGATCACCGCCTCCGCATCGGCCGGGCTGAACGCGCTGGCGAGCGCCTTCGACTTCGGCGGGTCACGCGACAAGATCGTCCTCTCCAACTTCGAATTCCCGACCAGCGGCCAGATCTGGCACGCGCAGGAACGGTGCGGGGCGCGGATCGAGCATGTCGCCGAAGCGGGCGAGGCGACCATTCCGCCCGAGGCATTCGCGCGCGCCATCGACGAGCGGACGGCGATCGTCGCCCTCTCGCACGTCTGCTACCGCCACGGCGGCAAGATACCCGACGCCGACATCCGCGAGATCGCGCGCATGGCGCATGCCGCAGGCGCGATCGTGGTGCTCGATTGCTATCAGTCCGCCGGATCGGAACCGATCGATCCACGTGCGCTCGGCGTCGACGTGTGCGTCGGCGGCATGCTCAAATATCTGCTCGGCACCGCCGGCATCGGCTATCTCTACGTGCGCCGCGAGCTGGCCGGCCAGCTGATCCCCCGCACGACCGGCTGGTTCGCGCAGGCCGATCCGACCGCCATGGACATCTTCGCCAACCAGCCCAGCCCGACCGCCCGGCGGTTCGAGGCGGGGACCCCGCCGGTTCCCAGCCTCTACGGGGCGGGCGCCGGGCTGGACCTGATCCTCGAGATCGGTCTCGATGCGATCGGCGACCATGTCCGCACGATCACCCGACGCGCGCTCGACCGGCTCGCCGGGGAAGGCATCGCGGTAACGACACCCAATGACGACGCGCGGCGCGGCCCGCTCATCGCCCTGCCCTCATCGGACGAGACGACACTCGTCGCGCGGCTCGCCGAGGCTGACGTGATGACCTCCAGCCGCGATGGCAAGATCAGGGCCGGCTTCCATTTCTATAATGACGAGGAGGATGTCGAGCGGCTGATCGCCGCCCTCGTCAGGCACCGCAACCTGCTCTCCTGATCGGCGACGCCGGCGGGAAGCGCGCCCCAGCGCCTTCCCGCCGGCGCCCCTCGACGTCTCAGTAATTCACGCCCGGATTGTCGCCGGGGTGGATCAGGCCGACAACGTCCATGCCTTGTGACACGGTGCATTCCAGCGAATGGAGATGCTTGCGGGGGAAGAAGATCACGTCTCCCGCGGCCACGCGTGCGGCGCTGGCCTCGTTCCAGATGATCCCCTCGCCGGAGACGATGATCAGCGCCTCCTCATAGAGGTGCCGATGCATCTCGGCACGCGACTGGGGAATATGGCCGATAAACTGCGCGGCCGTCGTCGATCCGATACGCTTGTCGACCAGCATCTGGAACCAGCGCGGCCCCATCGCGGTCCGCTCCTCCTCGTCGATCGCGACGATCCGGTCCGGCCATGCGGCATCGAAGCGCGGGGGCATCTCGGCACATTCGGCCAGCAGTTCGACGGCTGGGCAGGCGGAGACATAGGCCTCCAGCGGCTCGGCAGCGTTCAGGCGGAACGCCTCGCCGGCGCGGACATAGCCGCCGCACGGCGCCGTGATCGCAAAGCGGCGATCGCCGATCTCCATCGTTCCGCTGCCGCTCATCACCCACAGGATGACATCGGCGTCGGCCGCCGTGAGCACCGGCGTCCCGCCATGGGCCAGGCACAGGTGGAATTGGGACTGGTGCTCGGCGCCCAGCGAGGGCGCGACGAGCGTCCTCAGTCGATAGCGTGCCGAGCGATCCGCGCCCACGCGCGGCGACACCACGAAGCAACGGCCATCGACACGGGAGACGCCCGCCTCGTCCGCCTCCACGATCGCCGGACGAGGCGCCTGCGCCTCGCCCTCGTCCCGATAGCCTCCTGCCAGGTTGCTGTGCGCCCCGTCGCAAAAGGGCGGCGTGGCGCTGTGCTTGCAGCCGCAGAACAGCACCTCCTCGCCATCCCGCAACGCCGTGTAGCGGATCGGCTCGAAGCCCGTTCCTTCATGAGAGCGGCCGTCGCAGAAGGGTTGGCGCGTCGATCGGCCGCACGCGCACCAGAGATAAGATCGCCCGGCGGCCAGCTCACGATAATAGGGTTTGCGGCTGGCAATGGCGGGGCAGCGATCGGAACATCCATGTTCGGTCATGTCACTCTCCCCCGGCGGCCGGGGCGCCGCACCGCCGCGCCCCGAACCGCAAGGATCGCGCTTCAGAAGCGCTTCGTCACCTCGATGCCGACCGTGCGCGGACGATTGGTGATCTTGGTGGTCGGCACATTGGCGGCGGCGGACAGGAACACATCGCCCTGCACGTCGAACACATTGTCCATGTAGAGCGCCACGCCGAGGCCGAGATCGTCATTGTCCGCCCCGACCCGGGCATTTACGATGCTGAACGCGCGCTGCATCCGATAGGTGCTCGCGGTCGGGCGCAGCTCGGTGCCCGACTTGCCCTTGAAGCTGTAGTCACCGCGGATCCAGCCCTCCCAGCCATCGGCCGGAAGCGCCATATTATACTGGGCGGAAAAGGTCGCGGTGAAGGCCGGGATGCGCGGGATCTTGTCGCCCTTGCGGCCGGGAGCGGCGATATCGGCGCTGACCTGATCCTCGGTCAGTTCCCGCTTCGGCAGCCAGTTAAGGCCGCCGCTCAGCTGCACGGCATCGACCGGGCGCGCCTGGAACTCGACCTCGAGCCCCTCGATCCGCGCGGCTCCCGCGTTGCCGATGAAGCCGAACGAATTGGTGGGATCGCGGCCCGTGACCTGGATGTTGCTCCAATCGACCCTGTAAACGGCCGCGTTGAAGATCAGCCGGCGATCGAACCACGCCGATTTGAGGCCGAGCTCATAGTTCCACAGCGAATCCGAATCATAGCCGTCCGGAACCTGCACCGCGGCCGACTGGTTGGTGCCGCCCAGCCGATACCCCTTCGCGGCGAGGATATAGAGGGTCACGTCCTTCGAGGGCTTGAACGAAAGCTGCGCCTTGGGGATGAAGCGGTCCTCGTTGACCCGCCGATTATAGGGGGCGGGCAAGGTGCTGCCGAAGGTCGGGAACTGGAAGAGCGTCGCGCCGTGATCGCGCTGCTTCGCCTCGAACCAGCGCAGACCGCCCATCAGCTCCACGCCCTCGAAGATCTTGAGGGTTCCTTCGCCGAACACCGCCTTCTCCTTGATCCGGCGGGTATTGACGCGCGCGAAGGCGCAGGGGTTGCAGCCCTCGATGCCCGCCCCCGGCTCGGTGGAGAAGCCTGTCGGCGGTGTCGACGCGACGATGACGTCGCCATTCTCGTCGACCATCGGCGAATAGCTGCGGAACCCGGAATCGCGATCCCGGTAGAATATGCCCGCTACCCATTGGAAGGGGCCGGAACCGGATGAGTTCAGCCGCGCCTCGAAGGTTTTCTGATTGAGATCCTGAGTCTGGTCGGTGAGCTCGGGAACCAGATCCGGGCGGACGCAGGGTTTGCCGTTTGGACAGATTTCGCCCGCGGGGCCGACGCCCAGCGACCAGACGAAATTGTCCCGATAGAATTGCAGCTTGCGCTTGTAGATCGATCCGGTGACGGTGAGCTGCGCAAAGCCGAGATCGCCGTTGACGGTCAGCGCATAGATTTGCTGGCGATCCGGACGCGGCGTCTTGACGTACCCGCCGGAATTGAACGCGCCGGTGGGAAAATAGGCGAAGCTCGGCACCGCGTCGTTCCAGCCCGGATCGCTGCTGTCGCCGCGTTCGCGGAAGCTGTCGAACGGACTGTATTCGCTCGCGCCATGGGTGTTGCGGCGCTGATACCAGGCCATCGCGTCGACCGACCAGCCGGGTGCGGGCTGCCAGCGGAGGATGGCGCGTATCCCCGACGTATCATCCGAGTTGATGTTCTTCGTACCGAGCCGGATATTGTCCACATAGCCGGGCGTGCGGTCATAATAGCCGACAACGCGCAGTCCCAGCGCATCCTCCACGATCGGCACGTTGAGCATGCCATAGATGTTCGCGCCTGCATTGCCATGGGCGACCGCATTGGCGCCGACCTTCACCGAGCCCTCGATCTTGCCGAGATTCGGCTTGTTGGTGATGAAGCGGACCGCCCCGGTCTGCGAGTTCGCGCCGAACGTCGTGCTCTGCGGACCCTTCAGCACTTCGACGCGCGCCATGTCGTAGAGCTGGAGATCGCCGATCTGCGAGCCGGAATCGCCGGTGGAACTCTGAATGCCGGGCACCGGAACCTCGTCATAATAGACGGCGACCTGCTCCTGCCCCGCCGACTGTATGCCGCGCAACGTATAGCGCTTCAGGCCCGGCCCCTGATCGGTGAAGGTCAGGCCGGGAACGCGATAGGCAAAGTCCTGGAAGCTCGTCGCCCCGGTGCGGGCCAGTGTATCGCCGCTGATCGCGCTGATCGACGCCGGGATATCCTGAAGCCGCTCCTCGCCGCGCTTGCGGGCCGTGACGATGATGTCGCCTTCCACCTCGCGGGCGCCTTCCGTCCGCTCCTGGGCGATGGACGAACGCGGCGCGGCCGCAGCCGCGACGGCAGCGAGCGAAACGAAGGCCAACAGCTTCAAACCACCTCTATCCATTGCGAATCCCCTTGACTGGTCCCGTTCCCCATCGCCTTGTGAATAGCATTCATATGCTTTTTCATATGTTGTATGGTTCATTTAAGCTTGAAGCAAGTGCTTATTGGGATTCCGTGTCCGGAGGCCGGACATAGGAGGAGAGCGCGCCGGCATCCGGCAGCCGCGATCACCATCGCCTGGGGGCCTTGGCGGGTGAAGCGTCCGGCCCCTCAGGCGCAAAGCGCGCGCCCTGCACGCCTGCCGTCGCTGATCCGCTCCGGATCTGCGGCCCTGCCGGAGGCCTGGAGGAAGCGATGGCGCCGAGAGGCCTCGCCCGCTCCGCCCGGTCTCACGGATGGCGCGGTTCTCGCTGCGTGATTGCGGATGACGGAAAAGAGGAGGGGCGGCGTTTCGGTATCTGTCCGCCGCGCGCCCGAAGACCTTCGCTCAGGGGATGTGCCGCGTCGGCCCTGCGTCCCGCTTGTCGCGGACGGATCGGGCCGCTTTGGACGCCCGGTCCGTTTCCCACACCCGATGCACATTCTGCACCATGGCCGTGCCGCAATAGACGCAGATGGTGTGCAGCCGCCGATCCCGCTCGACGACGTGCCGCCGCGAACGACGATGAAAGCCGAAGAAGCAGAGAAGCCTGCGCAACATTTCCTCCTCGCCCCATAAGAAGGCCCCAGCGCCGGCAGGGCCGGAATGTGGGTCGCTTTCCTGTCGCCAGTCTCGAGCCGGCCGGATCCGCGGAGCGCCCCTCGGGGCCCCCGCGAAGCAGCCACCGCTCCTTTCTCGGCCGCTCATTGAAAGGGGCCGCTCCGCGAGCAAAGCAAGTAAAGGATGGTAAAATAGCTATGGGATTCTGTTCTTTCCGTTTGACCCGTGAATCCGTCACCCTTTTCTCCCGCTTACTTCGAGAGCATGTGGCAGGTGCCGTCTCATCTCGATTTAACCGTGATTTACCTTCGAATCGGCCCGCTCGTGCTATCAGCCCATCCGCGGTTCCATCGCCCCCACCGATGACCGTAAAAGAGTGCCCGTCGGCGTGCCCTATTCGCCGACGGGCACTCGCCATCCACCCAGATGCGGACGGCGGCCGCCAAGCCCTGCCGCCCCGCCTCAACGAGAGGCGGCTCCCGGCGGAAGGCGCGCCAGCGAGATTGATGCACCGGACCGATTGAGCCTTGGCCAAACACCGTCTAGCAGCAGATTGCTGCCATCACGGGAACGGGAATCCAATGCACGTTCAGCCTCGCCGCGCCGCGATCGTGACCCTCCTGATCCTGGGCGCTTGCGCTCACGCGCCGCGCATCGAGACGCTGCACAGCGGCCAATGGCCGGCGGGCACCTCCTTCGGCATCGCTTCATTCGACGCGGGAGAGGATGCAGCGCTGCGTTCGCGCATTTCCGCCTGCCTTGCGGCCAAGGGGATCGCGCCGGCGGACAAGCCCGCGCTCCTCGCGCAGATCGGCGTCGCCGATCACCCGCCGGGATCGGCCGTCCTCCTCGACAGCGACAATGCTGGCGAGCCCAAGAAGCGGCGATCCACGCGATGGCGAGACCAATCGCTGACCGTGAGCCTCAGCGAGCTGAGCAGCGGACGGGAAGTCTATCGCGTGCGCGCCGCGAAGGCCTATCGCCGTTCATCGCCCCAGCCGCCGCTTTCGGATCTCGCCGAGGCCGCCTGCCAGGCGATGGGCGACAACCCGGCGGCGCCGGCTTCATGAGAGAGAGGCGACCGCGGGCAATTCGACCGTAAAGCAGGTGCCGCGGCCCGGCGCGCTTTCGCACCGGATCCGGCCCTGATGGCGCGTGACGACGGTCTGCACGAAGGCCAGGCCAAGGCCGACGCCGTCGATCCGCCGCCCCTCCCCCGCCGCACCGCGGCGAAACGGCTCGAATAGATGCGCGATCTGCTCCGGGGCGATCCCCGGCCCCTGATCGCGGATGAGACAGGCGACAAAGCCGGCCCGCGCCTCCAGGCTGCAGCGGACGGACTTGCCGTCGCCGCCATATTTGATCGCGTTGCCGATCAAATTGATCAACGCGCGCGTCAGCAGCGATCGTTCGCCCATCACCAGCAGCGGCTCATCGGGCGCATCCACCTCGACGACGACGCCGCGTGCGGAGGATTGCGGCCAGAGATCGTCGGCCGCATCGATCAGGAGATCGGCGAGCGCCACCTCCTCGAACACATAATCGAGCGCCTCGGCCCGCGCGAGCTGAACGAAATCGTCGGCCAGCCCCAGCGTGCGCTGCGCATAGCCCTCGATGCGGCGCGCCATTGCCGCGTCGAGGCCGCCGGGCCCCGCCGTGTCAAGGATCGCGAGGATCGACGCCTGCGGCGAGCGCATGTCGTGCGTCAGCAGCTGCAGGACGCGCTCGCGCTGCCGCTGCAGCGCCTTCGCCTCGCTGATATCGACGACGCGCACGATCCAGCCGACCAGGACGCCCTCCGCCGAGCGTTGCGGCGCCAATCGGAGATCGAAGCTGCGGCCGTCCTCCGCAACGACTTCGCCGCCCGCGTCAGCCTCGGCAGCGCCCGCACCGGGAAGCACCGGATGAGGACCGGCCGGATGGGCTCCGGCATAGCGCAGCCGCCCGAGCAACGAGCCGAGCTCGCCGCGTTCACCAGCCGGAACGCCGAGCGATTCGAACAGCTCCTCCGCCCGCGCATTGGCGAGCAGCACATGGCCGCCGCGATCCGCGACAAGCGTGGCATCCGGCAGCTGGCGGAGCCGATCGAACACGAACCGGCGCATGTCGCGCATCCGCCCGATGGCCTCGTGCAGCAGCATCGCCTGGCGCGCCACCAGATCGCCCCCGTCGCTGTCCGCGGGCTCGCGCGGCAGCACGTCCGGCTCCGCCCGAAACCGCTCCAGCTCGTCGGTCATGTAGCCGCTGACCGCCTCGAGCCGACGCCAACCCCACAAGGGATAGACCAGCGCGAGCGTGAGGAGCGCCGCAGCGGGCGGGAACCATAGCCCCACCCTCAGCAAAGCGGCCGAGCCAATCGGGATGAGGGCGAGCAAGGCGACCAGCAGGAGGATGTTCTGCCGCGGCCGAAGCCGCCGGAAGGCGAGCAGCAGCGCCCAGAGCGGCAGCAGCGAGACGGCGAGGACGGCAGCCGGCGGAATCACCCGGATCAAATGTCCGGTCATCATCGCATCCAGCAGGTTGGCGTGGATCTCGACCCCCGACATCACGCCGCTGTTGCGGCTGCCGAGCGGCACCGGATACTGGTCCCCCAGCCCATCGGCCGTCGCGCCGACGAGGATCAGCCGGTTATGCAGGAATTCGGGCGGAACCTCGCCACGCAGCACCGCGGCCGCCGACACGGTGGGGAAATGGCCCGGCGGCCCGGCATAGGCGAACATCACCGGATGGCGGGCGACGAGCGTCCCGTCCGACGAAGGCGGCGCCGGCTCCATTGCCGGCAATCCGCTGCCCCGGCCCGCCTGGCGCCGCATCAGCTCGGCAAGCTGCGGCCATTGGCGACGGCCTTCGCCCTGCACCAGATAGATACGCCGCACGAGCCCGTCGCGGTCGAAGCTCAGATTGACATGGCCGATGCCCGCGGCGGCCCGGCGCACGGGATCGATCGGCTCGATGGCGTCAAAGGACGCGCCGTTCCGCCCGGGAACCTCGAGCAGAAGGGGAACGAAGACCGGCCGCGCCGCGGCCATCGCCCGGCCGAGCGACGCATCCGCAGCGGCGGGGCCCGGCTCCACGAACAGCACGTCATATCCGATCGCCGTCGGACGCGCCTGGCCCAGCATCTCGATCAGCCGTGCGTGGCGATCGCGCGGCCAGGGCCAGGGCCCCACCTCCCGCAGACTGCGATTGTCGATCGCGACGATCATGACGTCCGGCGCAGGCGCATGCTCGGCGAGCCGCAGGAAGCTGTCATAGATCAGATTGTCCAGCCGGCTGGCGGTACGATCCACCACCATCAGCGCGAGCAGCCCCGAGGAAATCAGCGCAACAAGCCACCATTCGAACCGGAGGCGGCCGCTGCCGGGGCGTTCGGCCATCAGCGCGTCTGGATGTGGAACTGGTGGAGCGGCATCCATGCCCCCTGCGCCTTGCCGTCGACGAACTGGACCGACATGACGCGCCAGTAATAATCACCGCTGGGCAGATTGGTCACCGCAATCTGATTGCCGGAGAGGCCGATCTCATCGATGATCGGCGCGCTTCCGTCCGGATGCGTCGAAAGCTGGAAACGGAACTGCCTCGTACCTTCGCCTTCGCTGTACCAACGGAACAGGTAACGGCGATCGCGCCTGCCGCCGCCGCTTTCCATCGAACCTTCGACGCGATTGAGGCGCCGCTCGAAACCGTAGACGGCCGGCAACCCTTCCAGGCCCTGGGCATCGATCGCCGCGATCCGGACGAAGTAGGTGCCGGTCGGCACGCTCGGCAACGTCACCACGGGTGTCGCGGACTGCGCTTCCTCGATCCGGTCGAGAAGGTCGCCGTCGCGCGCGACCTCGACATGATAGGCGCTGGCCCCGCCGAGCGGCCGGATCGCGAAGGCGAGTTCCCGCTCGTTCTGGATGCGGCCCGGATCGTCGAGCGCCGGCGCCGGCAGCAGCTTGACGAGCGATCCAGCACGCCCCGCAGCGGTGACCGTGCCGAAGCCGGCGGGCACCAGCAGGGCGACGGCGGATCGCGTTTCGGCGGCGCTGACACCGACCGTTCCCTCCAGCACCTCCGTCGCGTCGGTGCCGCGGGCGGGATCATAGCCGACCTGGAACTGCGTGCCGCGAACCGCCGCAACGGCCACGGGCGTCGTCACGCGAAAGCTGCTCGTCGGGTTCGTCATCGGCGTCACCACGGCGCGGAGCCGGCCGGAGTCGATATCGAACTGCCGCTCCACCGCTCCGGTGAGCAGAAGCTTGCGCATCCGCCGGATCGTCACCCGGCTCTGCGACGGGATCGATACCGTCGAGCCGTCCGCCAGCCGGACGCTCACGAAGGCGTTGGCGCCCGTCTCGATCCGGCTGGCTTCGTCGGCCGTCATGCCGACGGCGGGCACGCTGCTGCCGCCGGCGGTCACGATCCTCACCGGGCCGCTGAACGCCTCGATGCGGGCCGGAACGGGCTCCTCGCGGAGCAGGCGGCGCGGAATGCGCAGAATCCGGCCGACCGGCAGCCGATAGGGATCGGCGACCCGGTTCAGCCGACGGACGATGGCATAATCGCCGATCCTGCGGAAATAGCGCTCGGCGAGCGTGTAGAGATTGTCCCCCTTGCGCACGGCATAATCGATCATCTCCGGCCGCGCCGGCGGCTTGGCGGCCACGGGGCCGGCCGACGCCAGGAGGAGCGAGACAAGGATGAGGCGCTTCATGACGTCGTCCGCAGCAGTTTTTCGAGCCGATAGCCATAGGCATAGACCGGCACCAGCTTGTAGCCATTCTCGGGACGCAGATTCAGCTTGGAGCGGACCTTGGACATGTGCGCATCGAGCGTGCGGGTCGGCAGGTCCGGATTGCGGCCCCATATCGCCTCGAAGATGTAGGTCCGGGACAGCGCGCGATGCTGGTTGCGGAACAGCATGAGCGCCAGCTGGAATTCCTTCGCCGTGACCGGGATCGGCACGCCCGCCCGCTCGATCCGTTCCTCAAGCGTATCGAACCGATAATCGCCATATTCCTCGATGCTGCCGGTGCGCGGGCTCGGATAGGCGCGGCGCAATATGGCTTCGACGCGCGCGAGCAGTACGGCCGGCTGAACCGGCTTCACCACATAATCATCCGCGCCGATGCGCAAGCCTTCGACGATGTCCTCCTCCGCGGTGCGGCTGGTGAGCAACAGCACCGGAGGCGGCGTATCGAGGTGCTCGCGCATCCATCCGAGCACGGCGATGCCGGTCAGATCGGGGACGTTCCAATCGAGCACGAGCAGATCGAACGTCTCGTGATGCAACACGTTCACCAGCCGGCGCCCGCTATGAAACAGTTGGCAAATATGGCCGGCCGAACCGAGGATCGTCTCCACGTGGCTGGCGAGAGCCGCATCGTCGTCGAGAATGCCGATCTTCATCAACCCACCCCGTTGCACCCATGCCATATCGGCCGCGATGCATGACGCGCCAGGGCTAATTCGCCCGATAGCCGCCTCTACGACGCCGGCCTTACACGACGGCGCGGCTTTCAGGGAATATCTTCCTATCCGGAATCGGCACGATGCGGCGGCGCGGACGAACCCGACAGGATTGCAGAGGCACCGCTACAGCTCGTCCGGTACCCCGTAATGGCGCTGATACCGCGCCAGCGCGGGCCGCTTCTGTGCGCGTTCCTCCACGGAGAGCGTGGCATAGCGGTGCACGCCATGCTTGTGCTTGGGCTTGAACGCGAGATACTCGCCTATGCGCCGTGCGGCGGCGTCGTCGAAAGCCATATCGAACGCCGCATAGATCTTGGCCAGCGCGGCCACGGGATCGTCCATCAGATCCTGATAGAGGCTGTCGACGATCTGGTTTTCCGGCACGCGGCCGGACTGGCGCAGGTCGATCACGCCTTCGAGCAGCCGCGCGGTTTCGCTGCCATCGAGCAGCGCCTTGAACCCGGGGGCGTCGAACGGCTTGTCGCTTCGCTGGAAGTAGAAGGTCCGCAGCAGATTGCCGACGGATGCGTTGATGCGCAGCGGATCGCGGTGGGTGTGGATGATGCGCGCGTCGGGATAGTGGCGGAACAGCGTTTCCAGATTCACGAGGTGCCAGGTTGCGGACTTGGTGAACCAGCGCCGCCCCGGCCTTCGCCACTGCAGCAGCTGGAGCGCGAGCTTGTGGTTCCGATAGAAGAGATCGGGATCGGCGCGATACAGATAGCGATGATAGGTCGGGATGTTGAAGAAGGATGGAATGACGTCGGTCAGCAGGCCGAACGTGACCAGGCTTGCATCCTCGGCCGGCAAATGCCCCGCCGTCTCGTGGATCGCCTGCATCTCCGGCGTGATCCGGATCCATTGCGTCACCATCTCGTCGCCGAGACGCTGCGCCCGCGCGTCCGAGCCGCGCGACAGCGCGGATTCCACGGGATAGTAGGTCTCCCAGAACAAGGGCGTGCGAAGCGCGGGATCCTGATGCAGCAGCTCCTGCAGGATCGAGGTGCCGCTGCGCCCCAGCCCGGCAATGAAGATCGGGCGATCGATCACCTCCTCGCGGATTTCGGGGTGGCGGCGCACCAGATCGGTGATCTTGAGCCGGTTGGCGAGCCAGACGATCAATTCGCTGCGCGTGATGAGCCGCCCCATCAGGTTGAGCTCCGCTTCCGTCTCGAGCGAGCCGATCAGCACCTCCAGCGGCTCGACCCAATCCGCCTCGCCGAAATCCGAGAGACCGGTCTGCCGCCGGGCCGCCGCCACGAGGCCGTCGAAATCCAGCGGCACCATATCCGCCAGCATATCGGCGGCGGCCCACATCCGCCCTTCCCGGTTGATCCTCTCCACCCATTCGGGACGGTTCAGCGCCATGCCTTACGTTTCCTTTTCCTCAATGTCCGTATCGGCTCAGCACGGCATCCCGCCGTGCCGACAGCGCCTGCGCGCGCTCGGCCGCCGTCACCCGCGGCGCACCCGGCGGCAGCGCCCGGGCGAGATCGCCCAGGCCGACCCGCCGCGTCTGCGGCACCAGCGCCCGATCACTGTGATACCAGCGCAGGATCGCCACCCCCTTGTTGCGGCCGACCGGATCGAGCCAGTTCGCGAAGCCGGGATCCCGGTGCGAAAGGATGAGCCGGGCGCGGCCGTCTGCATCGAGCCGCACCTGGCGCCCGTTGAGGCTGCTCTGATGATGCGTGAAATCGGCCGCCTGCAGCCACGGATCGCCGAGGTGGACGCTCCAATAACGGGCACGCGGTATCTCCAGCTCGATGATGAGCGCCTCATCCTCGCGGAGGTCATAGACGAGGGGAAGATAGCTGGCGGAGGGGTTGGCCGCGTCGGAATCGCGGCTGGTGTCGAGGAGCTGGAACCGGTTCGTGCCCACCGCATCGAGCACGGCTTCGGTCAGCCCGCCGCCGAACACATCGTGACAGAAACGCACGAGCCGAAGCGCGGCCTCGAGCCGCACTGCCATCGCTTGCTCGTCGAGATCGGAGGACGAAGGCGCGCCGTCCTCCGGCCTGATGCGCAGCCGCGCCGGCTTCTCGCAGGTCCAATCGTTGAAGCATTCGCGCAGGACGAGGATGTTCGGCGCGCCTGCCGGATCCAGCGCGATCCAGTTAGCGCCGTCCGCCGGAGCGATGGGGCCCACCGAAACGGCGATGCCGCCGTCGGCTTCCGCGGCGAAGGCGGCGAAATCGTAATTGTCGAGAAGCCGGATCGCCGGATCACCCCAGAAGCCGCGGATCACCTGCGCCTCCAGGAAGTGGGCGGTGCCAAGCCGGCCTTCGACGCGGTAACTGCGCGTCCCGTCCAGGAAAGCGTAGCGATAATAGAAATCCGGATTGGGCATGAGCCAATCATAGGTGTTCGGCTCGAACAGCGTGTTGGTGAGGAAGGTCGGACAGGCCCAATCGGGCGCCACGACGAAGTTGTGCACCATTGCCCGCGCCTGGAGCAGCCAGCGGTGGAGGCGCACCCGATCCCCGGTGCCGGCAGCAAGCGGCGAGGCGAGCAGCCGCGCACGCAACGCCCCGAAGCCTGCCTCCAGCGCTGCCCAGGCGACGTCGAGCCGCGCCTGCCCCTCCTCACCCGTTCCGCCCATCTCACCCTCTCCCGCCGCGGCGCGCCCGTTCCGATCGGGACCGGCCGCGGTTCCGCGCGATGATCTGCCATGCTCGTGCCATGCGGCCCGGAAGCCAATCGCCGTGAGGAGGCAGATTTGGCCGTTTCGCGATTTCCAGCCACGTTCGCGCCTGGCTCGCGAGCCCGTTCCGCCTCCTCCCACGCCGGCCGGCTTGGCGGCCCGTGCGCGGCGATGCACAAGAAGGGGGCGCCATCGGACGGCAGCGACGGAAGCTTGGACGTACGGGCGAGCGGGAGAGCGACAGATGGACTATTCGACGATCCGCTACGAAGTTGACGACGGCATATTGCGGCTGACCCTCGATCGTCCCGAGCGGATGAACGCCTTCACCGTCCAGATGTGCGACGAGCTGGTCGATGCCTACGGCCGGGCAAGCCGCGACGATGCCGTCGGCGCGATCGTCGTCACCGGTGCGGGCAAGGCGTTCTGCGCGGGCATGGACCTGTCGGTCGACGGCAATGTCTTCGGGCTCGACGAGACGCTGCGTCCGACGCTGGAGGACATGCAGCTGCGTCTCGACGATCCCGCCATCCATGCCGGCGTGCGGGACACGGGCGGGCGCGTGACGCTCGCCATGTATGATTGCCTCAAGCCGATCATCGGCGCGGTAAACGGCGTCGCCGTCGGCATCGGATCGACCATGCTACTACCGATGGATTTCCGTCTCGCGGCCGATACGGCGCGCTTCGGCTTCGTGTTCGGCAAGCTCGGCATCACGCTGGAGGCCTGCTCCTCCTGGTTCCTGCCGCGCATCGTCGGCCTCGAGCAGGCGCTCGAATGGTGCTACCGCGCCGAGATCTTCGGCGCCGAGGAAGCGCTGGAGAAGAAGCTGGTCCGATCGCTCCATCGCCCCGAAGCGCTCGTCGAGGAGGCCTGCGCCTTCGCCCGTTCGCTCGTCCGCGGCCGATCGCCGCGCAGCATCGCCCTCATCCGGCAGATGCTGTGGCGCAACGGCGCCGAGCCGCGCCCGATCGAGGCCCACCGCATCGAATCGCTCGCGGTGTTCTACACCAGCCTCGAGGACGGCAAGGAGGGCGTCCGCGCCTTTCGCGAGAAACGGGAGCCCCGCTTTTCCGCCAAGGCATCGCAAATGCCGCCCTTCTTCCCCTGGGATCCGCCGGCGGACACGCGCTGACCCGGCCGCCGCGCGCCCTCAGACCTGGATGTCGGGATTTTCCAGGCCGAGCAGCACCGCGCCATAGTTGCGCCCGATGACCTGGCTCTGATTGGAGATGTGCTGCCGGGCAGCGATCAGATCATTGTAGATGCGGCCGAGCGGCATCGTATCATAGAGGCCGTGCCCGCCGGTCGATCGGAAAAGCTTGCCGGCGAGATCGAGGCACCGCTCGGCGACCATCGAACATTGATATTTGTAGAAGAGGCGAAGCGCGACCGGCGCCATCTCGCCCCGCTCGGCATAGCCCTTGAGATCGGCGAAATTGCGATGGAGCACGAGTTTCATCTCATCGATCGCAAGCGCCGCTTCCGCGCAGGCGCGCTGCGCATCCGGATCGCGCGCCGTGGGGCTGCCCGTCGTGCCGATGCGCTTCGAGGCATAGCCGATGAACGCATCGAGCATGGCCTGCAGAGCGCCGATGCAGCCGTTCGTCACCACGCGGCTGAACACCTGGACGAAGGGAATCCGGTACAGCGGCGCGGTGTTGACCGCGTGGCCGGGACTGACGCCGGTGACATAGGCATCGCGCAGGTCATGCACTCGATAGGCCGGAACGAAGGCGTCCTCGACCACGATGTCCTGGCTGCCCGTCGCCTTGAGACCCATCACGTGCCAGGTGTCCTCGATCCGGTAATCGGATCGCGGCAGCAGGAAGGTGCGATAATCGCCGTCGGCCGGATCGCCGACCAGTCCGCCAAGAAGCACCCAGCTGCAATGCTCGGTGCCGCTCGAGAATTTCCATCGGCCGGAAAAGCGGAAGCCGCCCTCGACAGGCGTAGCCCTGCCTGTCGGCATGTAGGTGGAGGCGACGATCGTCGAATCGTCCTCGCTCCACACGTCCTGCGCGGCGCGATCGTCGAACAGTGCCAGCTGGAAGGCGTGGACGCCGACAACGCCGAACACCCAGGCGGTGGACATGTCGCCCTGAGCCAACGCGATCTGCACCTCGGCGAAGGTACCTGGATCGCATTCATAGCCGCCCCAGCGCCGCGGCTGCAGGATGCGGAAGAAACCCGCCTCCCTCAGCTCCTCGATCGTCTCAGTCGCTATGCGCCGATCACCGGCCTGCTGCGCCGCGCGGGCGGCGAGGACCGGGATCATCGCCTTGGCGCGGCCGATCAGCTGATGAGTGTCGACACAGGTCATGCGATCCTCTCCTGCAACGCGGCCATGCCGGCCTGGGGCGGCTCGCCCTTCGCCGCCCCTCTCTTGCCGCCGCGCCGGATGATCAAGGCGTCGACGGCGACGATGGCCTGGCCGGAGCAGATCAGCGGATTGACATCGAGTTCCGCCAGCTCGGCCGCCTGATCGGCGATCAGCTCCGATATGCGGCAGACGATCTCCGCCAGCCGAGCCTTGTCCACGGGCGCCGAGCCGCGATAGCCCTCCAGCAGCCGGCGAACGGCGAGCCGGTCGATCAGGCGCAGCGCCTCGCGCGGCCGCAGCGGCGCTGGCGAAATGATCCGATCCTTGAGAAGCTCGACCAGCACGCCACCCGCACCGACCACGATCAGCGGCCCGAACTGCGGATCGAAGCGCGCACCGACGATCAGCTCCACGCCCTTAGGCGCCATCGCCTGGACGAGCACACCGTGAATGCGCGGCGCCGGCTGGAGGCGCGAGGCCGCCGCCATAATCGCGGCATGCGCGTCCGCGACGCCCGGCGCGTCACGGATATCGAGACGGATCACGCCCGCTTCGGTCTTGTGCAGAATGTCCGGAGACTCGAGCTTCAGCGCGACCGGATAGCCGAGCGCCTCGGCATGGCGCACCGCCTCTGCGGCATCCGCAGCGATACGCTCGCCGATAACGGGTACACCATAGCGGGCGAGCAGCGCCTTGGCCTCGCGTTCGGTGAGCACGGCCCCCGATCGGGTGAGCCCCGCCGCCACCTCCTGCGCCGCCGACGCCGGCGCCAGGCGCTCGGCAGGTGCGGCGGCCGCGGCCAGCAGCGCATCGCGCCGCGCACGCCATTCGCGCCAGGCGCCGATCGTTGCGAAACAGCGCTCCATCGATCGGAACACCGCCGCGCGCGGATCGGATTCCGCCTCGGCGAGGCCGGGGCCGGCGAGATATTCGGTGATCCACACATGGCAGACCAGCTTGTCGTAGCGCTCCGCCAACTCCTGGAAGCGACGCACGCGATTGGCGGTGTGCACCGAATAGGGATGCGCGGTCACCATCATCCCGTAGCGCGGTTCGGCGATCAGCAGATCGACGCAGTCGAAGAAGGTGTCGAGATCATTGGCGACGCCGCCGGTGACATCGCACGGATTGCGCGCCGTGCCGAAATCGGGAAGTCGCGCCTGGATCGCGACACGCGTCTCCTCGCCCGGCTGGGGCAGTGGCACGCCATGCGCCTCCGCCTTGTCCGCCGCCATCACCGAGGCGCCGCCGGACGAGGCGAGCACGACCACGCCCTCCTCGGCCGCCGGATCCGCCTTGGCGAAGAAGGCAGCGGTTTCGATCAGCGTCGAGAAATCCTCGACCATGACCATGCCAGCCTGCTCGAACACCGCGGCATAGACGTCGTGGGCGCCCGCCAGCATGCCCGAATGGCTGAGCGCCGCGGCGGCGCCGGCATCGCCGGTACCGAGCTTATTGATGATCAGCGGCTTGCCCGCCGCGAGCGCGAGGCGCGCCGCCTCCATCAGCCGGCCGGGCTCAGGCATCGCCTCGAACACGCAGGCGATCGCACGGCAGCCTTCCTCCCCGGCGAGGAAGGCGATCAGATCGGCGACGTCGACATCTGAGCTGTTGCCCGAGGTGAGAAGATGGCTGAACACCACGCCGCGCTGCACCGCCTGCGCGCAGGCGAAGCCCAGCCCGCCCGACTGGCTGACCAGCCCGATCGCGCGGTCATGCGCACGCACCGCGGCGACGCCGCCCTCCGGCAACGGCACGTTGGTGTAGGTGAGCGCGGCGCCGGTCCGATAGTTGACAGCGCCGAGGCAGTTCGGGCCGATGATGCGCATCCCGGTCTCGCGTGCGATCGCGGTGAGGCGGTCCTGCTCTGCGCGCCGCTCCGTTCCCGCCACCTCGCCATAGCCGGCCGCGAAGATGATCGCGCTGCGCGCGCCGGCTTTCGCGGCGTCGAGCACCACCTCCTCCACGGCGCCACGCGGCACCGTGATGATCACCGAATCCGGGGCGATGGGCAGCGCCGAGACCGAAGGATGGCAGGGCCGTCCGCCGATCTCCTCGTAGCGCGCGTTGACCAGATCGATCCGCCCGCCGAACCCCAGCTTTTCGAGCTGCCCGATCGCCCGCGCGCCAGCCGCGCTCGCATTGGGCGTGGCGCCGACCACCGCCACGCTGCGCGGATCGAACACCCGCGCGAGCTCGGCATGGCTGTAAAGGGCGCGCGTCGATGGCTTCATTCCAAGCGATCCTGCTCCATAAGGGTCCTTGCCTTACCTGTCCGATCCGCGCGGGCAGGAGCCAGCATTTTTCCATCGCCTTCGCCCCCACAATTTGTGGGCTGCGCCGCGTGACCGAAAGCGGCGAGACGACGGCCGAATTGCGGGACGCAGATCGAAGCGCCCCCCGATCATCCGGTGCTTCCCGGTGCGGGCCTCATCGCAGCGATCCGCGGCCGGACCGCAGAGCCATGGGCACCAGCAGCATCGGGAGGACCGGATTGATGATCTGGATGAAAATCATCATTCGTTCCCCGATCAGGCCGCCGAGCCATGCCTTGAGCGACAGCATCAACACCAGATGCAGGACGATCCCGGCAAAGAGCGTCGCCGTCACGGCGCGCCGGCCAAGCTGCGGGTTGGCCAGCGCGACGTGGAACGCCCAAGCACAGAGCGGCACGAACAGCAGAAGAGCGGTGAGCAGGCCAGGATCATAGCCGCCATTCGCGACCGCCGGGCCAATATGGGCGAACGCGTTCACCGCCGGCACGCTGAAATAGCTCAGCGCGATCTCCGGTCGGCGGCGTCCGAGCAGCGCCGATGCCGGGCCCGCGAGCCACACGACGGGAACATTGACGGCGGTGATGAAGGCAGCAGGGATCGGGCAGGTACTTGGCGCACCCAGGCCCAGCATGGCGCACAGAAAGCCGCGGAATGCATAGGGCACGCCGTGCGCATCGATGCCATGCTCCTCGAACTGGTGAAGCAGATAGGCCGTGGTCGCCGCCCATGCGAGCCAGCTGATGTCATGGAAACGCGGCAAGACCCTGTTCGTGCGCAAAACCCCGGTCCATAATGCCGGCAGGAGCAGGGCGGCCAAGCCGAGCCCGATCCAGGGCCAGAAGGTCGCGAAGGGCCGCATCACCGATGTTTAGCCGCCGCGCCGCCGCCGAGCCAGGCCGACCCGATTCAATGAAAGCTCCGCCCTCCGTCCACGGCGAGCGCCGCCCCCGTTACGTACGAGGATTCCGCGCTCGTCAGGAACAGCACCGCGCGAGCGATCTCGGCAGGTTGGGCCATGCGGCCGAGCGGATAATCCGCAGTGGTCGGCACGCCGGCCGCGGCTCCGCCCTGGGCGCGGGCGCCGGCCACCATGGGCGTATCGACGATGCCGGGGCAGACGACATTGGCGCGAATCGCAGGCGCCAGCTCGCCAGCCAAGGCCTTGGTGAAGTTCATCACGCCCGCCTTGGACGCGGCATAGGCGGCGCTCGCGCCCAGAGGACGGAAGGCCTGGGCGGAGGCGATATTGACGATCGTGGAACCCTCCACCTCCCTCAGCCAGCGCAGCGCCGCGCGGCAGACGAGATAGGGACCGGTCATGTTCACGCCGATCACGCGGTTCCATGCCAAGATATCGAGATCGGCGAGAGGACTGACGCTGACGATGCCGGCGGCATTCACCACCGCGTCGATGCCGCCCATCGCATCCGCGGCCTCCGCGACCGCGGCCGCGACGGCCTCGGGGTCGGTGACATCGACGGTGTAGCCGTGGCCGTTCAGCGTGCGGGCCTCCTCGACGACGCCGGGGTTGGCATCGAGCAGGGCGATGCCCGCACCCTCCGCGGCGAAGAGGCGTGCGATCGCACGGCCGATGCCGGAGGCGCCCCCGGTGACAAGCGCCCGGCGGCCGGCGAGCCTGTTTCCGCCGATCGATTCAGACATGTGGCCTCTCCCTCGGTTCAACTTCGTCGCGGCATTCAACGGGGTGCCGGCCAATCACAGCGTCTCCTCGCCGCCCAGGATCACGGTGGCCTGGCTCGCCAGCACGCCGCCATTGCCGTGCGCCAGAGCGAGGCTCGCGCCTTCGATCTGACGGGATCCGGCGCGACGCATCACCTGCGTGGCAGCCTCGGCAATGGTGAAGAGGCCGTACATGCCGGGGTGGCAATAGGAGAGGCCACCACCGTTGGTGTTGACCGGGAGCGCTCCGCCCGGCCCGATGCGGCCTCCCGAGACGAAGGCTCCGCCCTCGCCCTTGGCGCAGAAGCCGAGATCCTCCAGGAACAGGATGACGTTGATCGTGAAGGCGTCGTAGAGCTGCACCACATCGATGTCCGCCGGGCCGACGCCCGCCTGGGCGAAGGCGCGGGCGCCCGATTCGGCCGCCGCCGTCATGGTGAGATCGGGCATAGACGAGATGTCGCGATGGCTAACCGCCGCCGCGGCGCCGAGCAGATAGGCGGGCCGCACGGCGTGATCGCGGGCGCGATCGGCACGCGTCATCACCACGGCGGCGGCGCCGTCCGTCACCAGGCAGCAATCACGGACGCCGAGCGGATCGGAGACCATCCGTGCCTTCAGCACATCCTCGACCGTGAGCGGATCACGCAGGAAGGCAGCCGGGTTGAGCGCCGCCCATCGCCGCGCCGCGACCGCGACCTCGGCCAGATCGCGCCGGCTAGTGCCGTAGAGATGCATATGACGCGAGGCGGCGAGCGCATAGGCGGACGCCGGCATCACCGGACGGTAGGGGGCCTCGTAGGTGGGCGGCTTGCTCGAGCGGATGAGCTTGCCGGCGCCGCTGCGCTGGTTGCTGCCATAGGCGATCAGCGCGACGTCGCACTCGCCCGCGTCGAGCGCCAGCGCGGCCCAAAGCAGATGCGTCTGGAAGGCTGAGCCGCCGGTACGATTATTGTCCGTGAGGCGCGGACGGACACCGAGATATTCGGCGAAGGTCATGCCCGAGAGGAAATCGTCGGGCAGGCCGATGAAGAGGCCATCGACATCGCGCGGCTTCATCCCCGCATCGGCGAGCGCGCGCACGCTCGCCGCGACGGCCAGGTCGATCGAGCTGTAGCCGGGGGATTCCCCCTCGCCATAGGTGGCGACGCCGACGATCGCGGTGCGGCCGCGCGGGAAGGCCATCGCTCAGCTCTCCGCCGGCACGAAGACGATCAGCGGCGCATCGCCGTCGCGCAGGATGGTGGCGCGCACCCTCATGCCGATCCGCACCTCGTCCACGGGCAATCCATCGACGCGGCTCATCATCCGGGGGCCCTCGTCGAGATCGACGAGCACGACGTTGTGATCGGCCTCCGGCGGCTTGCAGCGAACGACGGTGGTGGCGTGGACGGTGCCGAGGCCCGACGCCTCGACCCATTCGAGATCAGTGCAGCCGGTGCCCGGCTCGGCGACCCGCGGATAGAAGATATAGGCGCCGGTCTCGCGGCTGCGCTGGAGCATGAAGCGGCCGGCCTCCAGGTGGCGGCGGAAGACGATGTCGGGCGCCTCGCTCACACGCCGGCCTCGAGCAGCGCCTTTACGCGGGCGCGATCGACCTTCATCGATTGGGTGCGCGGCAGCGTCTCCAGAATGGCGAAGCGGACCGGAACCATCTGCGGCGCCATCCGCTCGCGCGCGAAGGCCGCGAGAGCGGCCTCGTCCGGCCTCTCCTCGGCGATGACGGGTTCGACCGCCGCCACCGGCACCTCGCCGAGGCGCGCATCCGGCATGCCGATCACCGAGGCATCGCGCACCTGCGGATGCTCGCGCAGCACGGCGGCCACGGCTTCGGGCGCCACCTTGAAGCCGCCGCGGATGATGATGCTGTCCGCGCGGCCCTTGAGGAACAGGAAGCCATCCGCGTCGATCACGCCGAGATCGGTGGTGCGGACCCAGCCGCCGCCGAGGCGATCGCTCAGCACTTCCAGTAGGCCCGTTTCGCCGCTTGGCAGCGGATCGCCGGTCATCGGATCGACGACGCGCAGCTGTGTGCCGGGCCGGGCGCGACCGACGCTGCCGCGTTTGGCGGCGGCGAAGGCGCGATGATCGTCGATCGTCCAGCCCGCGATCACGCCGCAAAACTCGGTGGCACCATAGTTGACCAGGATCGGGATGTCATAGCGTTCCTCGAACGCGACCTGCAGCGCGGCATCGAGCGGCGCCGAACCGCAGCGCATCGCCGGGATCGAAGCGAGCGCCTCGCGCGGCACGCCTGCGTCCATCACCATGCGGATGGCCGCCGGCGGCAGCGAGACGAAGGTGGTGGGGCGATAGGTTTCGACCGCGCGCACCCATTCGGCCACGCTGAACTTTTCGATCAACACGACGCGCTGACCGTTGCTGACGCAGGTGATCAGGCCGTAGAGGCCGCTGATGTTGCCGAGCGGATAGAGCTGGATGAAGGGCGCGGCGGTGAAGGCGGTGCCGGCCTGCAGCGTCGCCAGCCCCGCATCGGCAACCGCCGCTTCCAGCATCGCATAGCCGATCGGGACGCGCTTGGGCGTGCCGGTGGTGCCGCTGGTGAGCATGTGGATGGCGACGCCCGGCTGCAGGGGATGGTGCGGCCCTTCTCCCGGCCGCGCCGCTGCCGGAACCGGCCTCACCGGCGCCGCGCCCTCGACCGCCAGGGCCAGCGTGCCGACCTCTGCGGCAGCGGCGGCGAGCCGTTCGTCCACCCAGTCCTCGGCGTCGCCGACCACGGCGGCGAGCCGCAGGCGGCGCAGATCGTCCGCGAGCACCTGCGGCGCCTGATAGGCGTGGAGCATCATGATCGTCCGCCGCCGCGCAAGCAGCCCGAACAGGACGGCCAGGTGCGGCAGCCGGTTACGGGCGAGCAGCCCGATCGGCGCGTCTGAGCTGCCCCCTTCTGAGTGGTCCATCGACTGTTTTAGTCTGGACCATGAAGGAGAAGCAGAATGCCATCGAAGAAGCACAAGCCGGAGGAGATCATCGGCAAACTGCGTGAGGCGGAGATCGTGC
>Ga0180222_1000907_pt1 | contig 36861 bp, 43 predicted proteins | sample eDN5th37CKraftOP_FD_151336 | JGI IMG/M metagenome (GOLD analysis project Ga0180222, IMG submission 151336) | Enriched Organic Plus compost microbial communities from Emeryville, California, USA - eDNA 5th pass 37_C Kraft OP (version 2) (version 2) ...
CCAGCGTCGCGCCCTGATCCAGAATGCTTTTCGCGCCGATGATGGTCTCGCCTTCATCGGTCTTCTGGCGCAGCCACGGATCGCGCAGCGCGGAAACCTCGGTAACCTTGCCGGTCTTCCATGTCGATGCGATTTCATCGGCCTTGGCGAAGCCATAGGCGGCGAAGGGATTGAGAATGAAGATCGTGGCGACGCCGAACAGGAACGCGCCGAAACAGGCAGGCAGGAGGAACTGCCAGGCCGACACGCCAACAGAGCGTGCGACGACCAGCTCATATTTTCTGTTGAGCGAAATGAGCGTCGCCATTGCCGAGAACAGGGCGACGAAGGGGATCATCTGCTGCATGATGAAGGGCACGCGCATGGCGGAAAGGCCGAGCGCTGCCCATACGGAATAGTCCGGCAGGTTTGAAAGCTTGCTTGCGTTCTCGGTGAAATCGAGAAGCAGCGACAAGGCGAAAATGCCGAGCAGAAAGTAGAAGGTGATCTGCACATAGCGGATGAAGAAATAGCGCCCAAGCGTCCAGCCGATCATGCCTTTCCTCCGGCATTATTGCGCGAACGTCCGGTGAGGCGGGCATAGAGCGCCGAGCCCCGGCGCCTCAAACTGTCGAAACTGTCGAGAATGCGGTCGTTCCATTTGTCCGGCAGGCCGATCCGGCGCCCGGTGGCGAGCGCGAAGCCTGTCACGAGAATGACGGCAGCCGGGACCAGATACATGAGGACGATGTAGCCTGCATCCTTATCGGCGCGGTCAGAGGCGAAATAGCCTGCCCAATAGACGAGGAGAGCGGTGCTGATCGCCGAGAAGGACGCCGACACGCGGGCTTCGCGATGCGAGCGGGAATCGCCTGCGAACGCCAGCGCAATCATCGCAAACACAACCGGATAGAGCCATTGCGTCAGCCGCCGGTGCAATTCGGCCTTGTAGCGCAGCGGGCGCGTCTGGAGGATCGGGTCGTTCGGGTCCGGGTTCAGCAGATAGGAAAGCGGACGGTCCTTGGCATAGATGACGAAATCATCGCCAGCCGAGGCAAACTGGCTGAGGTCGAACGCATAGGAATTGAACTTGATGATCGAAACCGTGCCATCCGACACGTCACGGCGCTGCACCTCACCGTTTTGCATCAGCAGCATGTCGCCGGTCGGCGTCGAAGCAATCGCGCCGTCAGCGGCATAATAGATGAGATCGAGCGCCGGATCGCGGGAATCGGCAATGAAAAGCCCGCCAATGCTGCCATCGGCGCGTCGTTCCGCCACCTGGATATAGAGATTGTCGGCAAGTTTGCGGAAATTGCCTTCCTGAACGATGACATTCATGAGGTCGGCGCTGGCATTGGCGATCATGGCGCGCATGTTCATGCGCGCATAGGGATCGACATAGTTTGCGACCAGAAACGACACGACGGAAATGACGGCGGCAAGAATCAGGATCGGGCGCATGACCGCGCTGCGCGGTGCGCCGGACGCATTGATGACGACAAGCTCGGAATCCTGATTCATGGTGGACAGCGTCTGCGTGATCGCAATGATCAGCGCAAACGGCATCACGAGCGGAATAGCCGATGGAATCAACAGCGAACTGAACTGAACGATCGTCTGGAATGTCTGGCCGCTTGTGGTCAGGAAGTCGATGCGCTGGAGCACCTGCACGGTCCAGGTGATCCCGACCGCAGCGCCAAGCACTGCGAGGAACATGATCGCCACCCGGCGCAGGATGTACAACTCGATCAATCGCATAGGTGGAGTCTACATCCCGGTTCCGTTGAAGGAGCGCGCATCCGAAAAAGGCTGCGGCACTCGTGACAATGACTAAACTTAATGACGCTTGGCTAAGATTGACCCAATAAACGCGGTTAACAGATTACTAAAACCATCACGAAGATGCCAGCTCTCGTGTTCCTGTTAACGGGTCCCGTTAATGAGCGATGAGTCGGCTCAAGGCAACCAGTTTTTGCATGGAGCGGGTAAGACAGGCTCGCAATTGTGTCTTGCACGGTTTTCCTCGGCCTAAAACTGGAACAATCTTGGTTCCACTCTTGCTGTTTCGCCATATTCGTCTCACATGAGTGGGGAAAAGTCGCGACACAATCGTGTCATTCTTAAATCGACATCAGGTTTGGAGTTGTCATGTCTAAACGTCCTTCGATCTCTTTCAGCGATTTTGCAGTACCGGAAAGAGGCGTGTCCATCGTGCTCGTCGCCAAGGGCGGCGGCTTTGCGGACGAGGCGGCCGCGGCTGCTGGCGGTGCGGAAAAGATCAAGCGTATTGCTGAAATTTCCGGGTTCACCGGTGCTTTGGGCAAGACGGCGGAAGCGATCGAGACGACTTCCAGCGGTGTCGACAAGATCGTTCTGGTCGGCGTCGGCGAGCCGGGCAAGCTTGGCAATGACGACTGGCTGAAGATCGGCGGCGCGGCATTTTCACGAATCGGCAAGGCGGAGCGCGCAACCGTGACGCTGGCACTGCCTGAAACCACCATCGCCGGTGATGAAGCCGCCGATCTGGCGCTGGGCATGATGCTGCGCTCCTACAAGTTCGAACGCTACAAGACGCGTAAGAACGATGAGGAAAACGGCGATCCGAAACACGCCGCGAAGATCAACATCTGCGTTGCGGATGCCCACACTGCGAAGCGGGCCCTCGAAGTCGCCGAAGCGGTGGCGGACGGCGTTATCCAGGCGCGCAATCTCGTCAACGAGCCTGCCAATATTCTGGGACCTGTGGAGTTCGCGCAGGAAGCCGAAAAGCTCGAAAAGCTTGGCGTTAAGGTCGAAGTCCTCGACGAAAAGGAAATGAAGAAGCTCGGCATGGGCGCGCTTCTCGGCGTGGCGCAGGGCTCTGTCCGCCCGCCGCGTCTGGTCGTCATGGAATGGCAGGGCGCAAAGAGCAAGGAAAAGCCGGTCGCATTCGTCGGCAAGGGCGTGGTGTTCGATACGGGCGGCATTTCCATCAAGCCTGCCGCTGGCATGGAAGACATGAAGGGCGACATGGGAGGCGCGGCAGCCGTCACCGGATTGATGCGCGCCCTGGCTGGCCGCAAGGCGAAGATCAATGCCATTGGCGTTATCGGCCTTGTGGAAAACATGCCTGACGGCAACGCCCAGCGTCCGGGCGACATCGTTACCTCGATGTCCGGACAGACGATTGAAGTCATCAATACGGATGCGGAGGGCCGTCTCGTCCTCGCCGACGCACTGCACTATACGAACGACCGTTTCAAGCCGCGCTTCATCATCAATCTGGCCACCCTCACGGGTGCGGTCATGGTCGCGCTCGGCCAGTATCATGCCGGTCTCTTCTCCAACGACGACGAGCTTGCGGACCAGCTTTACGATGCGGGTCAGTCGACGGGTGAAAAGCTGTGGCGCCTGCCGCTGGGCACCGAATACGACAAGATGATCGATTCGAAATTCGCCGATATGAAGAACAGCGCTGGCCGTTACGGCGGATCGATCACGGCGGCACAGTTCCTCAAGCGCTTTGTCGGCGAGACCCCTTGGGCGCATCTCGACGTTGCCGGAACGGCCATGGGTTCGCCTGCAAACGAATACAGCCAGACATGGGCTTCCGGCTATGGCGTCCGCCTGCTGGACCGCCTTGTCCGGGATCATTTCGAAAGCTAAAATCTGTTCTGAACAAAGGGATGGGTGGAGAAGCGGAATCAGTTTCTCCACCCGTTCGCGAAACGGATAGTGCATGGCGGAAATCCTCTTCTATCACCTGACGGAATCGACACTTGATGAAGCCTTGCCCGGCTTGGTCGAGCGGTCGCTCGGGCGCGGCTGGCGCGTCACGATCCAGACCGTCAGCGAGGAAAGACGCGATGCGCTTGACGGCTTGCTCTGGACCTTTTCCGATACGTCCTTCGTGGCGCATGGCACCGACAAGGAGCCTCATCCCGAACACCAGCCGGTATTGCTGACCACCAGTGAAGCCAATCTGAATGGCGCGACGGTGCGCTTTCTCGTCGAAGGCGCCGGGCTGGAACAGGCGGACGCCTATGAACGCCTGGTCGTCATGTTCGACGGGCATGATCAGGAGCAACTCGATATTGCCCGGGGGCAATGGAAAAGTTTCAAGGCGGAGAACCACGATTTGACTTACTGGCAGCAGACGCCGGACCGCCGCTGGGAGCGCAAAGCGTAATGAGGACGCTATTCATCTTGATGGCCGTCGCCGGCTTTGGTCTTGCCATTGGCTATCCGTGGTATGTGCGCCATTTCACCGGCAGCGAAATTGGCCGCTGGACCATGCTGGAAAACCGGCAGAGCGGTTTCAAGATACAGGAAGTCAGGCTGTCGGCGGCTGATGGGCCGGTGCGCGTGTTCATCGACGCCACGCCTCTGCCGGGTTATGTGCCTGCGGAACGGCGCTCGGCGGTGACGCTTGCCGTCAGCCGCGACGGGCAGCCGGTTCTCTCGCAGGGGCTCGACTTTGCCTCGACCACCGGTTCCATCAACACGGACCGCCCGCAGGATGGCAGTGTTCTGCGCCAGAGTGCCGGGGACATCGATCCCGTCATTCCGGGGCTTTATGCATTTCGTCTGGTGCAGGGCAATACGGACGGGCTTCAGATTTCAAAGGCCGATCTGGTGTTGCGGCGAGGAGCGGAAACGCCCAACGAGGTCTATACGACCATCGGTCTGATCCTCGGCGCATTCGGGCTTTATGCATTGATGCGCACGCGCCTGCGTCCTCAAGGCTGAGGAAGCGCAGATGGGCGCCGCGATTTTCGACCGCATTCTGCTGTTGCTGCTGTCCGCACTTGCCGCCTTTATCGCGCTCGTTCCGATGGCGGAACTGGGCTGGTTCGGTTCGTCCTTTGAGGGATCGAGCGGCTATCTGGCCATGTTCGTGGCTTTTCCGATCCTGAGCGCCATTCTCGCAGTTCTTGCGGTGCGGTACGCACCGCGCCCGTTGCCGAAGGCACTGCGGATCGCTGGCGCGTCGATCATCGGTTTGGTCTATATAGTTTTCTTCGTGCTGTGATTGTCCCTGCAGCGCAATGACTTGCCAGCGGTGGCGGATCAGTCCGCCATCGCTTCTTCATATTCGGTGGAGAGTTCCAGCCATTTGTCCTCTGCATCCGCAAGGGCAGAGCGTGCATCGCTCATCTCCTTGTTGATCCGGATCGCCTTTTGAGGCTCCTTCTCGTAAAGAGCCGGGTCTTCGAGCTGTGACGAGAAGACTTGAATCTGTTTCTGCAGCTTCTGGATCAAGGCTTCGGTTTCCTTGATCTTTTTTTGCAGCGGCGCCATGGCTTCGCGTTTCTGGGCGGCGAGTTTTCGCTGCTCGGCCTTGTTGACCCTGGCGTTGTCGTCGCGGTCGGAAACCGGTTCTCCCTTGGCGTCGGCCAGAACGATCTGCCGGTATTCGTCGAGGTCGCCTTCAAACGTCTTCACGCCGCCCTCGCGGACCAGCCACAGCCGTTCCATCGTCGCTTCGATCAAATGGCGGTCGTGGGCGATCAGGATCACCGCGCCGTTGAAAGCGTTGAGCGCATGCACAAGCTCTTCGCGGCTGTCAATGTCGAGATGGTTGGTCGGTTCGTCGAGGATCAGCAGGTTCGGGCCGTGAAAGGTCGCAAGCCCCATCAGGAGGCGCGCTTTCTCACCACCGGAAAGATCCCTGGCTGGTGTCAGCATCTTTTCGGTCGAAAGGCCCATCTGCGCAACGCGCGCGCGGACCTTGGCCTCGGGTTCCGTCGGCATCAGCTTGCGCACATGCTCGATGGCGTTGTCCTCGGGAACCAGATCGTCAAGCTGGTGCTGGGCGAAGAAGGCAACCTTCAAATTGGGCGAAACCGTGAGCGTGCCCTTTTCGGGCGTCAGGCGACCGGCAATCAGCTTGGCCAGCGTCGACTTGCCGTTGCCGTTGGAACCGAGGAGCGCGATGCGGTCGTCATTGTCGATGCGCAGCGTCACATTGCGCAACACCGGCTTGCCGGGCAGGTAGCCCACATCGGCGTTGTCCAGAGCGATGATCGGGGAGGCGGCCTTCTTTTCCGCATCCGGGAAGCGGAACGGCTGCACATTGCTTTCGACATAAAGCTCGATTGGCTTGAGCTTTTCCAGCGCCTTCATGCGCGATTGCGCCTGACGGGCCTTGCTGGCCTTGGCGCGGAAACGCTCAACAAAGGATTCCATGTGCTTGCGGTGGGCTTCCTGCTTGGCATGGGCCTTCTGCTGCAATTCCAGCATCTCGTGCCGCTGCCGCTCGAACTGGTCGTAATTGCCGCGCCAGAAGCTGATCTTCTTCTGGTCAAGATGCATGATCGACGACGTGGCCGAGTTCAGGAGATCGCGGTCATGGCTGATGATGATGACCGTGTGCGGATAGCGCTTCACATAGTCGACTAGCCACAGCACGCCTTCAAGGTCGAGATAGTTGGTCGGTTCGTCGAGCAGCAGCAGGTCCGGTTCGGCAAAGAGAACGGCGGCGAGCGCGACGCGCATGCGCCAGCCGCCGGAGAAAGCTGACGCTGGCCGGCGTTGCGCTTCCGCGCTGAAACCGAGGCCGGAGAGGATGGCGCCAGCGCGCGCTTCCGCGGAATGGGCGTCGATATCGGCAAGGCGCGTGTGAATTTCGGCGATGCGGTGCGGGTCGGTCGCTGTCGCCGCTTCTTCCAGAAGAGCCGCACGTTCCTTGTCCGCCTTCATGACGATTTCGATCAGCGCTTCGTCGGTGCCGGGTGCTTCTTGTGCGACCTGACCGATACGCGTGTTTTTCGGCAATGAGATGCTGCCCGTTTCCGGCGCAAGATCGCCCGTAATCACGCGAAACAGCGTTGATTTGCCGGTGCCGTTGCGTCCGACGAAACCCGTCTTCGATCCCGCTGGCAGCGTTATGCTGGCATGGTCGATCAGGAGGCGTCCGGCGATGCGTACGGAAATGTCGTCAAGGATAAGCATGATGAAAGCGCTTTTGCACGGCTTGAAGCGTTTCCGCAAGTATCAACATCAGTCAGGCGAAGCGCCGTCCGCCTTCCGTTCGCAGGAAAAGCATGAGATCAAGCGAGGGCGCTTCCGCTCCCAGTCTTGTGAAAGCGGTATGGATCTGTCCGCGATGATGCGTCTGGTGGTTGAACATATGGGCAAGCGACGGGGCAAGCCGCTGGCTTATCGTGCGCATTTCATTAAGCGCAGTATAGCTGTAGCGGCCGCTCAGTTTCTGGCTGTCGAGCCCATCCGCAAAGCGGCATATGCGCTCGTCTTCCGCCTGCCGCAAATCGCGCAGCATGATGAAATTGTCGGAAATGATTGCATCGAGCGTCTTCGGGTGATCGCCTTCGTTGGTGAAGCGTTTCATCCAGATGCGATCAGCAACCAGTATGTGATTGAGCGTGCGGTGGATGGAACCGAAGAACAGGCCGAGGTCGAGCCTGTATTCCTCGTCGCTCAACTGGGCGGCAGCGGCATAGACCAGTTCATTTGCCCATCGGTTGTAATAGGCGAACATTTGAAAATGCTGTTCCACGAGCCCCCCTGACACCCATCTGCGCCGCTTCCACGAAGCTGAATCGGCAGGGCATCATCTATGCAATCAATTTTCTGTCGTCTCAAGGTGCTAATCGGTTCGCCTCTTGGCAATCGGGCCTATCGACGGTATAGAGCCTCACTTTTCTGAAAATTCCAGCGAACAAGGTGTCATAATGGCAATCGAACGTACCTTCTCCATGATCAAGCCCGATGCGACCCGCCGCAACCTGACCGGCGCAATCACCGCCAAGCTCGAAGCAGCTGGCCTGCGCGTCGTCGCTTCGAAGCGCGTCTGGATGAGCCTGCGTGAAGCTGAAGGCTTCTATGCTGTTCACAAGGATCGCCCGTTCTTCGGCGAACTGACCGAATTCATGTCGTCGGGCCCGACGGTCGTTCAGGTCCTGGAAGGCGAAAACGCCATCGCCAAGAACCGCGAAATCATGGGCGCAACCAACCCGGCCAACGCTGAGGAAGGCACCATCCGCAAGGAATTCGCCCTGTCGATCGGCGAAAATTCCGTACACGGTTCGGACGCTCCGGAAACCGCTGCGGAAGAAATCGCATACTGGTTCTCGGGCACCGAAATCGTCGGCTGATCCCAACGAAAAATAAAGAAAAAGCCCGGTCCGACCGGGCTTTTTTGTTAGGTGGAAACAGATTTCAAAGGCTTTGCGCGAGCCTCGCCACTTCCTTCCCTTCGTCGTCGAAGAGAACGAGTTTGCCCATGTCGATCTTGTATGATCTGGTCTTGCCGAGCACGTCGAGGAACTTGCGTTCCTGATTCATGAGGGCGGGCGGGCACTGGACATAGGTCGAGCCGATCTCGGCAAAGGAGATGTTTTCGCCGGTGACGGTAGCCTTGCTGAAATAGCGGTTGCAGCCGCCGGAGCCGCTGACGGCGCCATCGGTCGAGACGGTGAGGGTCGTCTGGGCATTGTCGATCACGCCGCCGCCCTGAATGTCTTCTGCGAGCCAGTCCTTGCCTTCGATGCCGATGGCGGCACCCACATCGCCGCTCTTGCGGACCATGACAACCTTGATTTCTGCCGGTTCGCCGGGGTTCTTCGGATCAATGGCATAGTGTTCGTCATTGACGAACCACAGCGTGTCGCCCGCTGAAATGCGCGCCTGCAGGGCATAGTTATGGCCGGGCTGAATCTGGTCCGTATCGAAATTGATGGCGAACGGGATCGGCGAACCCTGAACGGATTCGATCCGCGTTTCACCAATGACCTTGGAGGGCGCATCGGCCAGCGAGACGTCGGAAAGCTGAACCGTCAGGCTCGCTTCCGGCGGCAGCGCGATGCGCTCGCGATACATGACCTTGCCGCTGATGGTTTTTTCCGCCGCCAGGCTGCTTGTCGGCATCGAGGTGGTCAGGAACAAGGCAGCGCCGCCGAGCGCGCCAATGCCGACCGCGAGTGCCGCAGCAATTGAAAGGGTTTTCGCCAATCCATTTCGCATCGTTAAAGCCCGAAACTTCCGTTCCCGCATGCGCTGCTTGTTAAGACAGATGGCGCTGATGCGGATCCCAACCTGTCTGTCGTCATCGCCTGTCGGTGTCTGATTCATACCGCCGACATTAGCGAAATCTTCATGTGAAAATTATGGCGGCGCAAGAACACGTCGCCCAAATTACCCAATATTCTAGGGGGTTAAATAGTTAATTCGCGATTAAAATGAAAAATCGGGATTAATTGTGAAACCTGTAATCGAAAGATCAGTCCAGTTTCCAGCGTTCGCGTATCTGCTCATCTTCCTCCTTGGACGACACCCATCCGCCGACCGAACCGTCCGCCAGATGCTCCCGTTTCCAGAACGGAGCGTCGGTTTTCATGTAATCCATCAGGAATGAGGCGGCCTCAAAAGCCGCGTGACGATGCGACGACGCCGCAGCCACTAGAACGATGTTTTCGCCCGGTTTTATAAGCCCGTAACGGTGAATGATCGTCAGCGCGGTTATCGGCCAGCGCACGATGGCCTGTTGGGCGATGCGGGTGATTTCCGCCTCGGCCATGCCCGGATAATGCTCCAGTTCCAGTGCAGAAAGCGTGCCGCTTTCATCACGGCAAAGCCCGGTGAAGGTGACGATGGCGCCGATATCCGTGCGCCCCTGTTGAAGCTTGCCCAGTTCCGCCGCCGTGTCGAAATCTTCGCTTCTTATGCCGACGAAAAGTGGGCACGGAGTTTGCCCGCTCATCTCATCCTCCCGTCATGGGCGGAAAGAGCGCAACCTCGTCGCCGTCTTTCATCAGTTCCGTGTGTTCGGCATGTTCCTGATTGATCGCAGCGCGAATGACATGCTCATGCTCGAAGGCGGCTTCATATTCGTCACCGCGCGACTTCAGATGGCCGATCAGGTCACCGACAGTCGTTTGGGGTGAGGGGAGTTCGATAATCTCCTCACCCTTGCCGATTTTCTCGCGCACCCAGGCGAAATAGACGAGTTTTACCGTCACTGGATCAATCCATCACGTGTTTAAGGCCCGCCTTGAAATAATCCCAGCCCGTATAAAGCGTCAGAAGGGCCGATACCCAAAGCAGGACAATGCCTGTTTCCGTTACATAGGGCATGATTTTGTCACCCGCAGGGCCTGCGAGCAGGAATGCAAGCGCGATCATCTGCGCGGTTGTCTTCCATTTGGCGAGACGCGAAACGGGAACGCTGACCTTGAGCTCGGCAAGATATTCGCGCAGGCCGGAAACCAGGATTTCGCGGCAAAGGATGATGATCGCCGCCCACAGCGTCCATCCGGCGATCGTGCCGTCAGCGGCAAGCAGCAGCAGGATTGCAGACACGAGAAGCTTGTCGGCAATCGGATCAAGCATACGGCCAATGGTCGAGGTCTGCTTCCAGATGCGGGCGAGATAGCCGTCGAAAAAGTCGGTTATGCTGGCGACTGCAAACAATCCGAGGGCTGTCCAGCGGGCGAAATCGCTCGATTCCAGCCGTCCCTCTATAAAGAAACACAACACCACAAGAGGCACGGCGATGATGCGGCCATAAGTGAGGATATTGGGAAGGGAGAGGGTATGATTCTTCTGCATTCGTTCCGCCGCATGTTTGTCAGCCGCACATCAACAGGGATATGACATAAAATCAACTCCCGCTAACATGTTCGGCCGGGACTTAGAGCGCGTTTCGATCTGATTGGATCAGATCGACGCTCTAATTCTTTGTTTTGACGCGCATCTTATCTGAAAACCGTTTCGCACTTTTCAGGATGCGCTCTAATGACGCTTGTAGATGATTCCCGGACAAGTTTGTGTCATCGATCCCGGAAATGGTCATGAATCGTCCGCGCCATGGCTTCCGAAATGCCGTCAATCTGCATAAGGTCCTCGACGGCGGCGCGTGAAACGGCCTTCGCGGTCCCGAAATGGTGCAGAAGCGCACGCTTGCGCGATGGTCCGATTCCCGCGATTTCATCGAGCGGATTCTTGACCATTTCCTTCTTGCGCCGGGCGCGATGCGTGCCGATGGCGAAGCGGTGCGCCTCATCGCGCAGACGCTGGATGAAATAGAGCACGGGATCGCGCGGCGGCAGCGTGAAGGGCTGCTTGCCTTCCACGAAGAAGCGCTCGCGTCCCGCCTCGCGGTCGACGCCCTTCGCAATGCCGATGGCATTGACAAGATGGCTGATGCCAAGCTCGCCAAGAATCTGCCGCACAGCGCCCACCTGACCTTGCCCGCCGTCGATCAAGATGACATCGGGCCATGCGGGAAACGCATCGGTCGCCTCAGCGTTGGTCTGTTCTTCCGGCGCGCCATGTTCTTTCACCAGCCGCGAGAAGCGCCGCTCAATCACCTCGCGCATCATGCCGAAATCGTCGCCCGGCGTAATGTCCGTCGAGCGGATGTTGAACTTGCGGTACTGGTTTTTGACAAAACCTTCCGGCCCGGCGACGATCATGCCGCCGACAGCATTCGTGCCCATGATATGCGAGTTATCATAGACCTCGATCCGGCGCGGCGGCTGCGACAGGCCGAAGGTCTCGGCCATGCCTTGCAACAGGCGTGCCTGCGACGATGTTTCGGCAAGCCGTCGTCCAAGCGCCTCGCGCGCGTTGGTGAGGGCGTGATCGACAAGATCCTTCTTCTCGCCGCGTTGCGGCACGTTGACCTGCACTTTATGTCCTGCGCGCGTCGACAGCGCTTCGGCGATCAGCGATTGTTCCTCCACAGTCTCGGACAAGAGAACAAGACGCGGGCACGGCTTGTCGTCGTAGAACTGGGACAGGAAGGCCCCGAGAACCTCCGCGGGTCCGAGCGAACTGTCGGCTTTCGGGAAATAGGCACGGTTGCCCCAGTTCTGGCCGGTACGGAAGAAGAAGACCTGAATGCAGGTCATGCCGCCTTCCTGATGGATGGCGAAAACGTCTGCTTCTTCAACTGTCTGCGGATTGATGCCCTGATGCGACTGAACATGAGAAAGTGCGGCCAGACGGTCGCGGTAGACCGCCGCATGTTCAAAGTCGAGATCGGCGGATGCGGCCTGCATTGCGGCTGCCAGATGGTCTTTCACTGACTGGCTTTTGCCTGAAAGGAAGGCTTTGGCCTCGCTGACAAGTTCGGCATAGTCCGCGTCGCTGATCTCATGCGTGCACGGGCCGGAACAGCGCTTGATCTGATAGAGAAGACAGGGGCGGGTGCGTGTTTCAAAAACCGAATCCGTGCAGGTTCGCAGCAGGAACGCGCGCTGAAGCGCATTGATCGTGCGGCCCACGGCGCCAGCCGAGGCGAAGGGGCCGAAATAGTCGCCCTTGCGGGACCGGGCGCCGCGATGCTTGAAGATGCCGGGCGCCCGATGGTCGCCGGTCAAAAGAATATAGGGAAACGACTTGTCGTCGCGCATCAGCACGTTGAAGCGCGGGCGCAATCGCTTGATGAGATTGGCTTCCAGCAGCAGGGCTTCGGTTTCCGTACGGGTGACGACGAATTCCATCGTCACCGTTTCGCGGATCATCCGCGTTATGCGATTGGAATGGCCGATCCCGCGCGCATAGTTGGACACGCGCTTCTTGAGATTGCGCGCCTTGCCGACATAGAGCACGTCACCATCGCTGTTGAACATGCGATAGACGCCCGGATTGTTGGGCAGGCGCTTCACGAAAGCATTGATGATGTCCTGCCCGCTGAGGCCCTCGATATCCGGCAGGCCATCGGAGGAATCCCACTGGATCGAATCGGCAGCGGAGGGCGGTGCGGAGGCTTCGACTATGTCGTCGCTCTCGTCTTCCTCTTCGGTTTCCGCATCGCCAATGATGAAACCTGCCACATCCTGCTCGTCATCCGGCGGCAGGTTGGCAACGGCATCCTCATTGTTCTTGCGGTTTCCGGTCATTCGGTGATTCCTGCAATATCCGGGGTTTCCCAGGCCAGATGCTGGCCGCCATCAAGCGCGATCATCTGGCCGGTGACGGAGCGGCTTTCCCAGAAATAGCGAACAGTACGCCCAAATTCCGACAATTCCGGCGCGCGCTGCAAAAGAAGTTTCTCCACCTGCTGTTCGAAATCACCCGGCTTCTGCCTTTCGCTCGGCAATGTGGGGCCGGGGGCGATTGCATTGACCCGGATTCGCGGCGCAAGCGCCTGCGCCATGGTGCGGGTGGCATTCCAAAGCGCCGTTTTCGAGAGCGTATAGGAAAAGAAGTTCGGATTGAGCTTCCACACGCGCTGGTCGATCACATTGACCACAAGCCCATCCTCGCCCTCGGGCAAGGCATTCGCCATTTCTTCGGCCAGCAGGACGGGAGCTTTCAGGTGAATGGCAAAATGCTTGTCCCACAGCGCCATGTCCAGTTGCCCGATCTGGTCATCTTCAAAAAGCGAGGCATTGTTGATCAAAAGCCGGATCGGCCCGATCTGGCTCGAGGCATCTTTGACGAGATTGCGCACATCGGCTTCGGACGAAAGATCGGCACGTACCACGCGGGCGATGCCGCCTCGCTCGTTTATGGCGCTCTCAAGGGCTGCGCCCTCATCGACGGAGTGATTGCAGTGTATGGCGACCGGGAAGCCATGGGCGGCAAGGTCTTCGACGATTGCCTTTCCAATGCGCCGCGCGCCGCCGGTTACCAGAACCGGACATTTGGCAAGCAGGCGGGGCTCGTGATCATTCAACACGGTAAACACTTCCTTATCGAGATTCTTCAATCGATTTCATGCCACTTCGGTCGGAAAATTACAGCTAAAAACAGCGTCGGCAACCTCCATAGCTGACAAATTTGTAGAGATTTCAGCGACTTCGTTTCATCTGACCGGTAAAGAGCAGCAACGCAGCCATCATCCTTCTCCCATATAGTTTCCCGTAGTCGGCGTTGCGATAATGCAACATCGCAATTTTGCCACGTTCTCGACAGGTTCTCTCCACAGAAGCGGGCATTTCGTGCCGCAATTACCGCCGATATGTCGGTCCTGTCAGCGCGGCATGGACGATTACTCCCAATGTCGCCCGCCCGATAAGGGACCGCGCAAAAGGTAATTTGTGTAAGGAGAATGCTATGCGCACTCTTAAGTCTCTCGTAATCGCCTCGGCTGCGCTGCTGCCGTTCTCTGCGACTGCTTTCGCTGCTGACGCCATCCAGGAACAGCCTCCTGTTCCGGCTCCGGTTGAAATGGCTCCGCAGTACAGCTGGGCTGGCGGTTACACTGGTCTGTACCTCGGCTACGGCTGGAACAAGGCCAAGACCAACACCGATGGCAGCATCAAGCCTGACGATATGAAGGCTGGCGCCTACGCTGGCTGGAACTTCCAGCAGGACCAGTTCGTATACGGTCTCGAAGGTGACGCCGGTTACTCCTGGGCCAAGAAGTCCAAGAACGGCCTGGAAGTCAAGGAAGGCTTCGAAGGCTCGCTGCGTGGCCGTCTCGGCTACGACCTGAACCCGGTCATGCCGTACATCACCGCTGGTGTTGCTGGTAAGCAGGTCAAGCTCGACAACGGCTTCGACGACGAAAGCAAGTTCCGCGTTGGTTGGACTGCTGGTGCCGGTCTGGAAGCCAAGCTCACGGACAACATCCTGGGCCGCGTTGAATATCGTTACACCCAGTTCGGCAACAAGACTTATGATCTTGGCACCGAGTCGGTCCGTAACAAGCTCGACACCCACGACATCCGCGTCGGCGTTGGCTACAAGTTCTAATTATCTGATAATTGAACACGGAAAACCGGGCAGGCGACTGCCCGGTTTTTTGTTGCGTTATTTTTGGATTCCGCTGTTTGCTGTCTCCATCAGCCAGCCGCGAAAGGCCGACATCGCCTCGGTTTCCGTCCGCGATTGCAGCCTCGTCAGCCAATAGCCGCCCATCGTCACCGTCGTTTCGAATGGCTGGATGATGGTTTCCGACAACAATTGCCGGGAAAACATCAGTGGCGGCGCAAGCGCAATGCCTGCTCCCTGCATGGCGGCTTCCATCATGGCAAGCGACGAATCGAACATGATGCTTCGGGGCAGGGGCATGTCTCCCGTAACGCTCGCCGCCAGAAACCATTGCGCCCATTCATCGGCACGATAGGAGCGTAGCAGCGTATGGCGCGCAAGATCGGCCGGTGTTCGCAATTCACGCGCGAGCTCCGGAATGCATAGTGGCGACAAGGGCGCTTCCAGCAACCGGGTTGCGTCGATGCCGTGCCATGCACCGCTGCCGAATCGGATGGCGTAATCCAGCCCCTCCGCCGCAATATCCACCCGGTTATTGTTAGTCGAAAGCCGCAGGTCGATGAACGGATAGCGATTCTGAAAATCGCGCAGACGCGGCAGAAGCCAGCCGACCGCAAGCGTTCCCACCGCGCCCACCCGCAATATTTCCCGGTAATGCCCTGCCTCGAAAAGCTCAAGCGTACCCGCGATGCGGTCGAATGCATCTTTCAACGTGGGAAGCAGCGCTTCTCCTTCTTTGGTCAGCATCAACCCGCGCGGCAGGCGCTCGAACAACGTCACATTGAGGCGGGTCTCAAGGCTTTTGACCTGATGGCTGACAGCGGCCTGCGTGACGCAAAGCTCAATCGCGGCCTTGGTGAAACTGAGGTGACGCGCCGACGCTTCAAAGGCGCGCAGCGAATTGAGCGGGAGATGCGGACGAACCATGAAGACCCAAATTTTTCTAATGCCAAATGCTAGATAACGTCGTTTGTCGTTGCTGCGCAAGCAGCGTACATCAGCAGGGCCTGAAAGGCTTGCATCCCCTGGAAAACGGGTTTCAGTATAATGGGTCGCGCAGTGCGGCTAATGTCTTGGTTAAGACGCAGCCGAACGCATAATCATGAGGTTTATTCATCTATCATGAGAAAATCTACGACACTTTTGCTCGGTCTCCTCGCTACGGCTGCGATTGTCCCGAACAGTCGCGCGCTTGCCGCAGGCGATAGCGACCTGCGCCGCATTGTCGATGAAACCGTACGCCCGCTCATGGCCGAGCAAAAAATCCCCGGCATGGGCGTTGCCATCACCATCGACGGCAAAAGTCATTTCTTCGGTTATGGAGTGGCATCGAAGGACAGCGGGCAGAAAGTCGATGAGAATACGCTTTTCGAGATAGGCTCGATCAGCAAGACCTTCACTGCAACGCTTGGCGCCTATGGATTGGCGACCGGCGCCTTCTCCCTGTCCGATCCCGCGACCAGATGGGCTCCCGAACTCAAAGACAGCAGTTTCGACAGGGTCACCATGCTGGATCTTGGAACCTATACGCCGGGAGGATTGCCATTGCAGTTTCCCGATGCAGTCACCGACGACAGTTCCATGCTGGCCTATTTTAAGAAGTGGAAGCCGGATTATCCGGCGGGCACGCAGCGCCGTTATTCGAACCCCAGCATCGGGCTGTTTGGCTATCTCGCGGCGCGCAGCATGGGCCAGCCGTTCGACGTGTTGATGGAGCAGAAGCTTCTGCCCGCATTCGGCCTGAAAAACACGTTCGTCCATGTGCCGGAAAGCCGGATGAAGAACTATGCCTACGGCTATACCAAGGCCGATAAGCCGACCCGGGTGTCGGCAGGCACGCTGGATGCGGAGGCTTACGGCATCAAGACCACGGCGCCCGATCTCCTTCGTTTCGTCGCGCTGAATATCGACAGCTCGCCGCTTGCGCCCGATTTTCAGAAAGCCGTCGCCGCAACCCATACGGGTTACTACCGTGTCGGCGCGAACAATCAGGGGCTCGGCTGGGAAATCTATGCCTATCCGGTCTCGCTCAAGACGCTTCTGACGGGCAATTCGTCCGACATGGCGCGGAAATCCCATAAGGTCGAGAAATTCGATCACCCGCACGCGCCGTCGCCGAACATGCTTGTCAACAAGACCGGCTCCACCAATGGTTTCGGTGCCTATGCGGCCTTCATTCCCGCGACGAAGACCGGAATCGTTCTGCTCGCCAACCGGAACTATCCGAACGATGAGCGCATAAAAGCCGCTTACCGGATTTTGCAGGCGATCGACGGGAAACAGTAACCCGCAATGAAAACCCCGGAAAATCCGGGGTTTTCATTCGTTTCGGCCATCAGCTGTGCGGCAAAAGTTCCGTCAGTTCCGGATGCAGTTCCTGAAAACGCTTCATCCAGCGCTTGAGCTTGGAGCGGTTGCGCTCCCATTTGCCCTCAAAACGCAGCGCCAGATAGCCGAGCGCGGCTGCAACGGCGATATGCCCCACATGCAGCTTGCCTGCCAGACGCGGCGGCGCTTCATTCAGAAGGTCGAGCGCGCGTTCGGCCTTGCGCCATTGCAGGTCGAGCCAAGGCTGGTGGACCTTCTCTTCCGGGCGCATACGCCGTTCATAGACATGCGCCAGAAGCACGTCGCAAAGACCGTCGGCAATGGCTTCATAACGTTCCGCATCGGTGCGTTTTTCGGCATTGCGCGGAAAAAGCTTTTTGCCCGAAACCCGGTCCAGATACTGGGTGATTGCCCGGCTGTCGAAAATGCCTTTGCCGTCATCCGTCACCAGCGTTGGGATCTTTCCAAGCGGATTGGCATGGATGAGATTTTCCGGTTCCGCCGAGGTGTTGACGATGACGCTTTCAAACGGAATGCCTGCGTGATGGGCAGCCATGCGAACCTTCGCGCTATAGGGTGAAGCGGGTGAATAGAGTATCTGTGTCATCGTAACTTCCTGAACAGGGTAGGTAGGGTCTATCGCGTAGGGGGCACCATCACGGAGCGGCTTCGGCAGGCATTGGCGTCCACCTCGCTGCAGGAACGGAATTGCAGGTCCTTTGTCATGCAGATGCGGACTTCCTGCAGGTAATTCCGCTTGCAGCTGATCGAAATACCGTCCGGCTTCATGCCGGGATTGGCAGCGACGAAGGCTTTTTCAACAAGCATGGGATCGACGCGCCGCCCGCTGGCAAGACTGCGCAGGCTTGGCGGAATCTTGACCTGATCGAAAGCGTTGCGCAGCGTGTCGAAATAATCATTCTGGGAAAGGCCGGAACAACTGCCGTGCTTGCGCCATTGATAGGCGACGAGACCGGCAGCGGCCATGATGTCCGAGAGGCTGGAAATAATCCGTCGCGGCACATAGCTGCCGCCGCTTCGGTTATTGTCGACCCGGCAGTTCGCCGGATAACCCCGTTCGTTCTGTGGCCACAGACCATGCACCACGAAACCGAAAGGCCGGTTGGTGCCGCATTGCTGCTTGTTGGCGCGCGGGCCTTCCGATGCGCAATAGCTTGGCGACCAGGTGAGGGCGAGGACATAAAAGTCGAACTCGCCCGGAATGTCATCGGCGCGTACAGGCAGGACATTCGCCATCGCCGCTGCAAGCAACGTGATGGCAGCAGCGCCAAACTTCCGCAGCATATGCCCTCCACTCATTGGTTGCCTGAGGCTTCAGTGTCTGAATCAAAAAGCGGCAGGCCGGCAGGGCGACTTTGAGTAGTCACTAGCGAAGAACGCGGCACCGGGCGTCATACACATACCAGCGGTCGAAACCGTCTACGCAGAACTCGACGTTGCGGCCCATGGAGGCAAAGCCCTGACCTTCCTCAACCATATACCAGACCGAACGATACTGGCCATCGCTCAGAACGGCGGTTGCCTTGCAATAAGTGCGCTCGATCTGGGCCGGATTGGTCTTTGGTTCATAGCGCGTCAGTTGAACGTCGCTCATGGCCGTGATGCCGACCTGCGGCAGGTTCGGGACGTGGCGCACCTGATAGCCGAAATCGGAAACCACCGAGCGGAGCACGCTCTGCTGGCTGCACGCGCCCGCATCGGCAACGCCTGCGGGAGCCGGAGCAAGATAATCTGCGGCGCTCGCGGGCAGGGAAGCCAGCGTCAGGGGAAGAACGGCTGCGGCGAAAGCGGCTGCGCGTGAAAACTGTCCGATGCGATCCAGGGTTCGTTGCATATCTCTATCCTGTCCGAAATTGCGAGCCAGCTCGCTGAATTCTGTGATGGCCGAAGCCTCGTCGGGTTGCAGTTTCTGTCACCGTTTCACGCGGGTCAAGTGCGATCCGTCTCGCTACGCACCCACTTGATGCTGAAATTGCTCCCCTTTTCCTCGGCCAGAAGCTTGGTAAGGCAGGGAAGCAGGGTTTGCATCTCACTTTCGAGTGTGAAAGGCGGATTGACGACAATCATGCCAGTGCCGTCGAGACGCGGTTCGGCGGAAGGCGCGCGAATCGCAAGCTCGATCTGCATGATCTTGGGAATGCCGGTTTCACGCAGGCGTCGGGTGAACCGTTCCGTCTCCCTGCGGTCCTTTATCGGATACCAAAGCGCGTAGATCCCGCCGCCGAAACGCTTGTGCGCCTTGACAAGACCGTCGACCAGACGGTCGAATTCGCCTTCCTTTTCAAAAGGCGGATCAACCAGCACCATGCCGCGTTTTTCCTTCGGGGGCAGGTGAGCGCCAAGCGCAAGCCAGCCGTCGAGCTCGGTCACGCGCACCTGATAGTCACCCTCGAAGAGTTTCGCCAGCCTGGCCGAATCCTGCGGGTGCAGTTCCAGCGCGGACAAGCGGTCCTGCTTGCGCAGCAAATGCCGCACGAGAAGCGGAGAACCCGGATAATGGCGGAGCGTTTCGCCCTCGTTGACGGCGCTGACGGCGGCAAGATAAGGCTCCAGCAATTCCAGCGTGGGCTGCTCGATCTGGCCTTTCTGGACGGCTTCCACGATGCGGTCGATGCCACCCGTCCATTCGCCGGTCTTGCCGGCTTCCACGCCTTTCAGATCGTAAAGCCCGATGCCGGCATGGGTGTCGATGACGCGAAAGGCCTGATCCTTGCGCTTCAGATATTCAACGAGACGGGCGAGGATGACGTGCTTGACGACATCCGCAAAATTTCCGGCGTGATAGGCGTGACGATAATTCATGGCTGCGCTTGTTTCATGTCGGCATGTTTTCGGCAAGAGGCGGGAAACGGCAAAAACGCCCCGCGCTGCGTCGTTGCTGCAATATCTCTCCTGTCACAAATGTGACATACAAGTTTCAGCATCCGCTCCTTATCCTTTGAGTCGAGTCCCGAAATGTCTGGTGGCGTCCTTCTGATCGTCCTCTTTGGCGCGTTCCTTCATGCGAGCTGGAACGCAATCGTCAAGGGAAGCGGAGACAAGTTTTTCGGCGCCGCCAGTGTTACCGGCGCTGCCGGGCTGATCGCTCTTCTCATCCTGCCTTTTCTGCCGCTGCCGAACCCGGCTAGCTGGGTTTACATGCTTCTGTCGACGGTCACGCAGACCTTCTACATGTCGCTGGTGGCCGCGGCCTATAAATCCGGCGATATGAGCGAAGCCTATCCGATCATGCGCGGCACGCCGCCCTTGCTGGTGGCGCTGGTGAGCGCGCCTCTGGTGGGCGAGGTCATGGGCTGGCAAAGCTGGCTTGGCATCGTCCTGATCTGTTCCGGCGTTCTGGCGATGGCGCTTGACGCCCGTCGCAGAAATCGCGGTGCTTCCAGCCGCACCGCCTTGCTGGCCCTTACCAATGCCGGTTTCATTGCCAGCTATACGATCATCGATGGCCTTGGCGTCCGCGTTTCGGGAGAGCCATTGTCCTATACGCTTTGGCTGTTCCTGATGAACGCGATACCGCTTGCCGGTTGGGCATTCTATCGCGAGCCCGACCGGTTCATCCATTATCTGCGCAATCACTGGCGACCGGCCATGATCGGCGGGCTGGGCACATTGGGGTCGTATGGTCTGGCGCTCTGGGCGATGACCATGGCTCCAATTGCCGTCGTCGCGGCACTGCGGGAGACGGCGATCCTCTTCGGCGTGCTCATTTCCTTCGTGGTGCTGAAAGAAAAAGTCGGCTTATCGCGATTTGTAGCTGCGGGGCTCATTGTCTTCGGTGCGATTTCATTGCGTCTGTCGTGAAAAATTATTTCGTCACAGTGATAATCTCCCGGCAGAATTTCGTTTCTGCGGGAAGCGGCTTGATATATTAAGGTAACATGAACCAGCACGCCCCCATTTCCAATATCAAGATCGGTCATTCGGCCTGTCCGCATGACTGCCCGTCAACCTGCGCACTCGACGTGGAAATCCTCGACGAGCGCACCATCGGGCGCGTGCGCGGCGCGAAGGACAACAGCTACACGGCTGGCGTCATCTGCGCCAAGGTCGCGCGCTATGCAGAGCGTGTGCATCATCCAGACCGCCTGAAGCATCCGCTGGTTCGCGCTGGCGCGAAAGGCGAGGGGCAGTGGAAACAGGCCTCATGGGAGGCAGCTCTTGATCTTGTTGCCGAGCGCTTTCTGAAAGCCGAGCAGGATCATGGCAGCGAGAGCGTCTGGCCATATTACTATGCAGGCACGATGGGGCTGGTGCAGCGCGACTCGATCAATCGTCTGCGCTTTGCCAAGCGCTATTCCAATCAGTTCGACAGCTTCTGCACCAACATGGCATGGACCGGCTATTTTGCCGGAACCGGAAGCCTGACCGGTCCCGATCCGCGTGAAATGGCCAAAGCCGATGTGGTGGTCATCTGGGGCACCAATGCTGCCGCCACGCAGGTCAATGTCATGACCCATGCGGTCCGCGCGCGCAAGGAACGCGGCGCGAAAATCGTCGTCATCGATGTTTACGCCAATGCGACCGTCCGGCAGGCGGATATGGGCATTGTGCTGAAGCCCGGAACCGATGGTGCCTTTGCCTGTGCGGTCATGAATGTGCTGTTCCGCGACGGTCTGGCCGACTGGGACTATCTGGAGCGCTATACCGACGATCCCAGGGGGCTTGAAAAGCATCTTCAGACCCGTACGCCGGAATGGGCAGCGGCGATCACCGGCCTCTCCGTTGAAGAGATCGAGGCATTTGCCCATCTCGTCGGCAAGACCAAGCGCACTTATTTCCGGTTGGGCTATGGTTTCACCCGCCAGCGCAATGGCGCGGTGAACATGCATGCCGCTGCTTCGATCGCCTGCGTCACGGGTGCGTTCCTCCATGAAGGCGGCGGGGCGTTTCATTCGAATTCCGGCATCTTCAAGATGGACAAGCGCGAGATCGAAGGTCGCGCCATGCAGGATGTCGGCATTCGCTTTCTCGACCAGTCGAAGATCGGTCGCATTCTCACCGGCGACCGGCAGGCGCTTTATGATGGCCCGCCCGTCATGGCAATGCTGATCCAGAACACCAATCCGATGAATGTGACGCCGGAGCAGCGGCTGGTGCGCAAGGGTTTTGCGCGCGAGGATTTGTTCGTTGCCGTGCACGAGCAGTTCATGACCGATACGGCGAAGATAGCCAATGTCGTCCTGCCTGCGACGACCTTCCTTGAGCATGACGATATCTATCGCGGCGGCGGGCAGCAGCATGTGGTTCTGGGGCCGAAGCTGATCGAGCCTCTTGCCGATGCGCGTCCGAACATCTTCGTTATCAACGAACTGGCCAAACGGCTTGGCGTCGAGCATCTGCCCGGCTTCGATCTGGATGAGCGCGCGCTGATCGACAACATGAATGCCAATAGCGATCTCCCGCATTTCGACGAATTGAAGGAAAAGCGGTTTGTGGATCTGCAGCCGCCTTTCGAGGAAGCGCATTACATCAATGGTTTCAAGTGGCCGGACGGCAAGTTCCGCTTCCGCCCCGACTGGACTGGAAGCCCTTCGCCGAACAAGCCACCGGAGGTCATGGGGCTTCAGGGGCCTCATCAGTCGATACCGGAATTTCCGGACCATTGGGAAGTGATCGAAACGGCGGATGCCCAGCATCCGTTCCGCATGACGACCTCACCGGCCCATAATTTCCTGAACTCGACCTTTGCTGAAACGCCGACCTCGCTTGCCAAGGAAATTCGGCCCGAACTTCTCATCCATCCCGACGACGCGGCAGAGCTTGGCATCGAGGATGGCGAGCGGATCGAGATCGGCAATCATCGCGGCGAGCTGGTGCTTCATGCCGCGCTGCGCGCCGGACAAAAACGCGGGGTCGTCGTGTCTGAGGGCATTTTCCCGAACTCGGCATTCGAGCGCGGCGAGGGGATCAACATCCTGGTTGGCGCTGAACCTGCCGCCCCTTATGGCGGGCTGGCGGTGCATGACACCAAAATCTGGATACGCAAAATAAATGCATAAATATTAATCCAACAACGCCCGGCGCATATATAAACTATATATGCGCCGGGCGTTGTTGATTTTGGGCTCGTTAGCCAGCGTAACGCAGCTTCAGCTTGGAAACACCAACAGCCGCATTGAGGCCGCGCTGGCCCTGAAGCGAAATCGGCTGAAGTGAAATCGTCTTCCACGAACCGCCGGTCAGGATATTGGTGCCGAAGCCGACGCCGATGGCTGCATTGGCGGAAGCGCCAACGTAACGGCCCTGAAGTGCGCCTTCCGGACGAACGCTTGGGGCCCATACAGCCCAGGCGACACGGCCGCCATTGATGAAGCCGACATCGACGCCGAGCTTGGTTATGGTGCCGGTGTAATGTTCAATCGGGCCGCGACCGCGGGCAGGTCGGAATACGCAATCCACATCCTGCTGGCTGCCGATGATCACGCCGATCGCCGGGGAGATGTCGCAGGACAGCATACCGACTTCCGAACGCGGCTGGGTGCGACCCGAAGCGGGAGGAGCTACGAAGTCGGCTGCGATTGCTGGAGCCGTAACCGCAATGCCGGAAACCACGGCCATTGCGGAAAGGAAGGAAGTCGAAAAACGGAGAGACATGTCCTTGTCCTCTTCTAAAAACATATTGAAAGAGACGTTTATCACGACTCTTAACGGGGTTTGCCGAAGCAAGTTCCGTTACGAGGGGGAATTAGAGCTTTTTGCGGGAGATTAAAGTTTTATTAACAAAAAACTTCGTGTGTGATGAATTTGCCGCGGTCAGGCGCTAACAATCACGCAGCCTGCCGGTTCATCTGACTGAACCCCAGCCTGTCCGGTGGCAAATTTGCGCAGGGCGGCAGCATAGAGCTGGTGTTCGGCTTTCAGGACACGCGCTGCAAGTGTTTCCGCAGTATCTCCGGCGCGCACCGGCACCGCCGCCTGCGCCAGAATTGGACCTTCATCCATGCCTTCGGTCACCAGATGAACGGTGCAGCCAGCGACCTTCATCCCTGCATCGAGTGCCCGCTGATGGGTGTGCAGCCCGGGGAACAGCGGCAGCAGGGAAGGGTGAATATTGAGAATGCGGCCTTCATAGGGAGCAATGAAGCGGCCCGACAGCAGGCGCATGTAACCGGCAAGGCAGATGATATCCGGCTTCAAGGCGGCAAGGGCCTCCAGAATGGCATCTTCATGCGCATCCTTCGAGGCGTAATCCTTGCGCTTGAAAACCTGCGTGGCAATGCCTGCGCCTTGCGCCTTGGCAAGGCCGCCGGCTTCCGCCTTGTCGGAGAATACAGCCACTATTTCGGCTGGAAAATCCGCAGCTTCAGCGGCGCGGATCAGCGCCTCCATATTGGAGCCGCCGCCCGAAATGAAGATGACGACCCGCTTGCGGCTCATAGCGCGAGCTGGCCCTTGTAAACGACGCCATCCTTCTCGCGCTTGACCATCCGGCCAAGCGTGACGACCTTTTCGCCTTCGGCGGCAAGAGCGGCTACGACTTCCTCGGCCTTTTCAGGCTTCACGACGGCAATCATGCCGATGCCGCAATTGAAGGTGCGCAGCATTTCGTTAGGCTCGACGCCGCCCGTTTTGGCAAGCCAGGAGAACACCGGCGGAACGGCAATGGAGGCAAGGTCGATTTCGGCGGCAAGACCTTCCGGCAGGACGCGCGGAATATTGTCCGGAAAACCGCCGCCAGTGATGTGCGCCAGCGCCTTGATGCCATCCGAAGCGCGGATCGCGGCGAGGAGGGGCTTCACATAAATACGTGTGGGAGTAAGCAGCGCTTCACCGAGCGTTACGCCCGGCTGGAACGGTGCATCGGACTTCCAGCCGAGGCCGGAAAGCTCGACGATGCGGCGTACCAGCGAAAATCCGTTGGAATGAACACCGGACGAGGCAAGTCCCAGAATGACGTCACCTTCGGCAATGTCGCCGCGCGGCAGCAGGCGGTCGCGCTCAGCCGCGCCAACCGCGAAACCGGCAAGATCATAATCGCCGTCGCGGTACATGCCCGGCATTTCAGCGGTTTCGCCGCCGATCAGCGCGCAACCGGCCTGACGGCATCCTTCGGCAATGCCCGCAACGATATCGACACCCTGATCCGGCGAAAGCTTGCCGGTGGCAAAATAGTCGAGGAAAAAGAGCGGTTCGGCACCCTGCACGACCAGATCGTTGACGCACATGGCAACCAGATCGATGCCCACCGTGTCGTGCTTGTCGGCGTCGATGGCGATCTTCAGCTTGGTGCCAACGCCATCGTTGGCGGCAACGAGCACCGGGTCCTTGAAGCCAGCAGCCTTGAGGTCGAACAGGCCGCCAAAGCCGCCAATCTCTCCGTCCGCACCGGGGCGGCGCGTGGAGCGCACGAGGGGCTTGATCTTCTCGACCATCAGGTTACCGGCATCGATGTCGACACCAGCCTGCGCGTAGGTCAGGCCATTATGGCCGGCGGGCTTGTTTTCCATGGTCATGGCCTGCTCCTGAAAGGGGGTGCTTATCCACGCAGTTGTCTAATGCATTTTCGGCAAAAGCGTATAACGGTTTTGCTTGAGAAAATGCGATAAACAGAGAATGTGCGCGCAATGCCATGAGACGGCGCTGCTCGCAAGGCCACAAAGCCGGAAAAGAGCGAAATAGCGCAGGATTCTGCCTGGAATCGTGATGGATCATTCCTCTTGCGGTAGAGGGTTGTGCCTCGAGCGGTCTTTCGATCAGCCATTGCAATTCACGCAGGCCGTTCTAACTTGTCGCCGTTCGCACTAAGATATCCGTAACGCCATCCTGCTATCAGGGCAGGCTTATCGAGCTCATTTCCTGGAAAACAGACGGCTATGGTCAAGAAACCGACACCCACGCGCACCACCGCCAGCCGAACGATCCGTCAATCGGATGCAAAGGTTCGCGATGGCGACATTCACGTCAATGTGGAAGTCGGTGCGCTGACCGGCTCTTCGGTGCGCCGTCAGGCGATGTTCTGGGTGGGCGCCGTCGCGGTCTTCGTCCTGTTCCTTGTCGTGTTCAGTTCCGTCCTGCTGCCTTTCGTGGCTGGGATGGCGCTGGCCTACTTCCTCGATCCCGTGGCCGACCGGCTGGAGCGTCTCGGCCTTTCGCGGCTTGCCGCTACCGTCGTCATCCTGCTCATCTTCCTGATGGCGCTGATCCTCGGCCTGATGATCGTCGTGCCGATCCTCGCAACGCAGCTTGCGGATTTCATTTCCAAAATCCCCGAATATATCACCCAGCTGCAATCGCTTCTGGCGAATGAGGATTCGCAGTGGCTGAAGAAATATATCGGCATTGACAGTTCCGTCATTCAGCAGAATCTGAGTTCGCTGCTCCAGCAGGGCGCGGGTTTCCTCTCGACCTTGCTTCAGTCCCTGTGGAATTCGGGGAAATCGCTGATCGATATTGCGGGGCTTTTCGTCGTTACGCCGGTGGTCGCGTTCTACATGCTTCTGGACTGGGACCGCATGGTCTCAAGCATCGATTCATGGGTGCCGCGCCACCAGCTTCACACCGTGCGCCGCATTGCCGCTGAGATGAATGCCGCCGTAGCCGGTTTCATTCGCGGGCAGGGAACGCTCTGCCTTATTCTCGGAACCTATTACGCCATCGGGCTTACGCTGACGGGGCTCAATTTCGGCCTGCTGATCGGCTTTTTCGCCGGTCTCATCAGCTTTATTCCCTATATCGGCTCCTTTGTCGGGCTGGCGCTCGCCATCGGCGTGGCGCTGGTCCAGTTCTGGCCCGACTGGATCATGATCTGTGCCGTTGCGGGCGTGTTTTTCCTTGGCCAGTTCGTGGAAGGCAATATCCTCCAGCCGAAGCTCGTCGGCTCGTCCGTGGGGCTGCATCCGGTCTGGCTCATGTTCGCGCTTTTCGCCTTTGGTTCGCTGTTCGGCTTCACCGGAATGCTGGTCGCGGTGCCTGCCGCGGCTGCGGTCGGGGTGCTTGTGCGCTTCGCATTGAATAGCTATCTCCAGTCACCGATGTATGATCCTGCCTATCATCAGCCGGACCCGGATGCCGGACCGCTGATCGAGGCAGGCGAGAATGCGGGCAGAGAGAAATGAGATTGGGTCGTAACCGGCCAGGCGTTACAACAGGATGTGCAGGAGGCTGCGATGCGTGAGGCACCGCGCCAGATTCCGTTGAACCTTGAGCATCAGCCCGGTTATCACCGGGAGGACCTGATCGTCACGGGCTCCAACCGCGCTGCCGTTGATCTTATTGACCGCTGGCCGAACTGGCTGTCGCCGATCACGATCCTCGCCGGGCCGACTGGCTCGGGCAAGACGCATCTTGCGGAAATCTGGCGCGCGGGAACGGGCGCGCTTCTGGTCGATCCATCCAACATCACCGAAGAAGCCGTGAATGGCGCTGCCGAATATCCGGTGCTGATCGACGATATCGGCGGTACGCCTTTCGACGAAACCGGGCTTTTCCATCTCATCAACAGCGTCCGGCAGAATGCGGCGCAGGGGCTTGGGCCTTCACTGCTGATGACGTCCCGCCTGTGGCCCGCGAACTGGAACGTCAAGCTTCCCGATCTTGCCTCGCGCCTCAAGGCCGCGACCGTTGTGGAAATTGCCGAACCGGACGACCTCTTGCTTTCCGGCGTCATTCACAAGCTTTTCGCGGACCGGCAGGTGAGCGTGGAGCCGCATGTCGTCGCCTATCTGGTCAGCCGGATCGAGCGTTCGCTTCTGTCTGCAATCCGCATTGTCGACAAGCTGGACCGCGCGGCGCTGGAGCAGAAAAGCCGCATCACGCGCACGCTTGCCGCACAGGTTCTGGCCGACAGCGAACAGCCGGAACGCTGAGGATGAGGATAGCGGTCACCGGGGCAGGCGGTTTTATCGGAAGCGCATTGACGCAAATGCTGGCCGGGGAGGGGCACGAAGTGCTGCCTTTGTCCCGCAATGACCTGTCTGATCCAGACTTTTCAGGCGTGGAAACACTCGTCCATTGTGCAGCGCTCGCGCATCGCACCGGCGCGGAACGCCCGGATGCCGCCACGTTCAATGCGGTCAATCATCGGCTGGCGGTGGAGCTTGCCGCCAAGGCAAAAGCTGCCGGTGTCAGGCGCTTCGTCTTTGTCTCGACGATTTATACGATTGCCGGAAACCCGTCGCCGCTGACGCCGGACATGCCGTTGAACCCTCGCGATGATTATGGTTGCGCCAAGGCCAAGGCGGAAGCTGATCTGCTGGCATTAAGCGGGATCGAGATTGTCATTGCACGCCCTGTGCTCGTTTACGGTCCCGGAGCGCGGGCGAACCTGAAAGCGTTGATAGAGCTTTGCAATAGCGGGTTGCCGTTGCCTTTCGGTCTGGCAAACAACAGGCGGAGTTTCGTGTCGCTGGAGAATGTCGCGCGTGCGCTGACATTTTTAAGCCTTGCGCCTGCGGACAAGGTCGCCGGACGCGTGTTCCATCTTGCCGAGCCGCAACCGCGCTCCACAAAGGAACTCGTGACGAAGCTTCGGGCTGCCTTGGGAAAACCTTCGCGGCTTTTGCCCCTTCCGCCGGTTTTCATGCAGCTCCTGCTTACGGCTGCGGGCAAAAGCGGCCTTTACGACCAGCTTTATGGCGATCTGGTCGCGGACACTTCATCGCTGATCGAAACCGGGTTCGACTATCTGCCGGGCGACCGTCAGTTGGAAGCAATGGCACGTCGTCCGGATTAGTTCTTCTGGCCGACAGCCTTGGGCGGTTCCATGCGCGAATGTGCTGGATGGGGAGCCTGTTTGGGCGGTGCAACAGTCGCGGTTTGCGGCTTTTTGGCAACTGAGCCGGTGATCAGGCTGGCGCTGTCCGGCTTGTTGTGTCCGCCGATAAGCTGGTCCTCATGCACCCAGCCGATCATGTTCGTCTTCGGGACGATCACGCGATGCCAGCGCCCGGTCTTTCCATAGGAACGCATCTCGCGGCCTTTTTCCACGACGCCGATGGAGGGGGATTTGTCCCAGGCGTTCTTGTGGATGGTGAGGCGCGCCTTGGCATAGATCACCGATGGCGAGCTTGCTGGCGTATTGATGCCGCGCGGCGGCATTGAGCGCAGCGCAGCCGCTGGCGGCGGGGGTGGGGGCGCAACGACCTGACTTGCGGGGCGCGGCGGGGTGGCGGTCTGGATTGCAGCCTGCTGGACAGGCTTTTGCGGCGCGGGGGCCGCAACGGGCGCGGACGGGCGCGGCACAGGGCCGACGGCAGCGCCATAATCCTTCGCCGGTGCCTTGCTTTCAGGCGTGTTGCTGGTGACGGTCGCCTTCGGTTCCGTTCTCGCGGCGGGCTGCGCAACCGGCTTGGAGGCAGGGCGCTGGAACAGCGCTGTTAACGCGGCTTGCGGGCTCTTGTGCTGGGTGGTTGCCCACAGGCTGAAAGCACCGAGGCCCAGAATGGCGGCTAGCGCGAGCAGGGGGGCAGACGAGCCGGAAGACTGGCCCGACTTGCTTGAACGCTTGGGGGAGCGCTTGGGCGAGCGGGTGGTGCGTTTGCGTGCAGCCATCGTCTGTCTCCTGTTCGAATCGCGATGGGGAGACGCTACCAATTGTTCCTTCGCATTTGGTTACCGAAGCTTCTGGCGGGTTGCGGCCCGACCGATGCAACGCAAACAAAAAACGCCGCTTTCGCGGCGTTTCGAGGCAGGTTGGTAAGACTTACTGGTGGCAAGACGTCTTGTGATCGCAGGAAGTCTGGCCTGATGCCTTTTCCTGCTGCCGTTGGTTGGCTTCGCTTGCTTCAACCGCGTTGCGCAGCTCTGCCCATTCGCGTTCATGACGACGATAAAGCTCATCGGAAACAGTCTGGATACCCATTTGGTCCTCCGTTTTATCTGGTGCCCCAAATAACATGGCGAGGGCGAAAACGTTGCATCACAAAGCGTAAGCGCTTGAAATCTTAATCGGTTTATATGTTTATAACTTCGTTTCGATCCTAATTTTCCTGAATGGACACGCCATCTTCTCCGATTTTCATCTCGATCCCGGCGGGTTTTGTCTCTTCGCGATAGACATAAACCGCCAAGCCAGCGGCGACGACGATCAGCGCGCCAATAATCAGATAAAGCCCGTTTCTATTCACACTCAGTCTCCAGATGGTTGCTCGTGAAGTGAGAACGCCAACCCGCGCGATTTGGTTCCGCAGGGCAAATCGTCGAAAAAGACAGATGTCCATCAATGAACTGCGCGTGGTGCGGGGAAAAAGCACAATCTGATAATTTTGCCTCTTGCTTTATCCCGTTCGATTATCTAGTGAAGCCGCACCCGCTTGAAAGCGACGGAGCGTAGCGCAGTCTGGTAGCGCACCTGATTTGGGATCAGGGGGTCGCAGGTTCGAATCCTGCCGCTCCGACCATCTTCCCCAAGATTAAATGGCCGACATATGGACGCTTGCCGCGGTTTGTGGCGTGCGTCTTTATCGCGTTGACATGCATTGCCGTGTAAACTATTGCCTTGGTGGATTTTCAGCTCCCCGGCGGGGCAAGAGAGTGGTTCAGGGTTCTTCAAATGGTTGCACGTATTTACCGTCCAGCTAAGACTGCAATGCAGTCCGGTCAGGCCAAAACAGACCAGTGGCTTCTGGAATATGAGCCGGAAAGCCCGCGCGTGGTCGAGCCTTTGATGGGCTACACTTCTTCCGGCGATATGAAGAGCCAGATTCGTCTGTTCTTCGCCACCCAGGAAGAAGCCGTCGATTATGCAAAGCGCAACGGCATTGCATATCGCGTTTTCGAGCCGAACGAGCCGAAGCGCCGCAAGGTTTCCTATTCGGACAATTTCCGTTTCGATCGGACAATGCCCTGGACGCACTGATTGCCTGTTTGGCCTGACACTTGTTTCAGGCCAAACAATGCGATAATTCGGCAAGGCTTTGCCTTCAAAGCCTTGCATTCATTGAAATATCTTCGATTTTTTCGAGGTCCCGTAGCTCAGCTGGATAGAGCACCGGCCTTCTAAGCCGATGGTCACAGGTTCGAATCCTGTCGGGATCGCCACCTCACTTTTAGCCTCTTATAACCCTCTGAAAAACCTTATCCTTTTTTTAGGTGTGGGGCTTTGGTTTCTAGGTGAGGGGATGGCATGTTCCCTTTTAGTTTCTCCGCGCCGGATTGGGCGAGCTTTTTAGCGTTCGCATTCTTTATGTAATGCGCAGCCATGGCGTCAGTCGTCCAGCCGAATAGCGCTTTCAGTTCTGCATTGCTGCCGCCGCTTTCCGCCACGATCTGGGCGAGCAGTTTGCGCAGGCCGTGGGCGCGCGCTGATACGCCCGCTTCGTCGCAAACCTCTGCGAACCAGTTTCCAAATGAGGCTTCACTTTTGAATGGCTTCCCCTGTTTGGGCGTAGTCAGGAACGCCAGATGGCTCATCGAGCAAGCATCGATCGATTTCTGAAGGCTGGGGTGTACCGGGATAAATAGCGGTTCATCGTTTTTCTTCGCCCGAAATTCGATCACATCGTCCCGGATATGTTGGGGGCCGAGACGATAAACATCCGACCGACGCAGACCAGTGAACAGAAGCAAATCCATTGCAAGGCGGGCCATTGAGCCGAGCTTAAGCGAGTTGTCCGCTCATCTGTTCGTCGTCACGTCCCGGCGTCCAGCCTTCTGCCTCGATCTGGCGGCGGCGCTCGGCAAGCACGTCACGGGCGGCAGCACTCCCATCCCCCTCGACCTTACCGACGCCGGCATGGTCCGGGGAGGATAGGGCGGCGCGAGTTGTCAAGTATTCCTTGACTGCTGCAAGGGGCGTTCAGCGTCACCGCGCCACGCTAGTTTGCGGTCGTCGCTCAAGCTTTCCCACGCGCCATCACACAAATCACTTCCATCTGCGCGGATCGCAGAAGCCATCATGTCGATCAACTCTCCGGTATTTCCGGATAGTTCGTTGATCAGGTTATGCGCCGCTTCCTCCAACGCCTGCGAACGCGCTGCGGTTGGCTCAAGCGCGGAGAGGATGCGAGCGGAATAGTCGGCTTGGGCTGCGAATATCGCTGATTCCTCGTCATCATGCGTTCCACACCTAGCGGCGGCCTTGCCGTTAAACATTACAAACCAAGACGGCTCGTCGTCGTTGGTCTCCTCGATCACATGATACGGGCCAAATGGCGTTTCCGCGCGCCCCTTGCGCCACTCCAGCTTCTTCACAGCCCCTTGCACGGGGAGGAAGGGGACACGCTCTGCATCCACGCGCCGGATATGCCGATCCTGAAACCACTTGCTGACGGCATCAAAATAAGCCTGCCGGTCGGCATCGCTGTTTGTTTCAAAAGCCCTCAAGCGAAGCGCATCAATCGCGGCTTCTTTCTGCCGTTCAATTTCTGAAGTACTGTTCATTCGGGTTCTCCCGACTTCAAGTTTGGATCGGCGCTACTGATTTTCGCATCAATCGCGGCATCAAGATCATGTCCAGTGGGGAACTCAGGCCCGCATCCATGATCGTCGTAGGGGAGGTCGGAGATTGAGCCGTTTCGCAGATATCGATACCTCGCAGCGTCCTTCGACAATTCGACAACCTGGGATTTCAAGGCGAGATAGTCATCCGACATACGGTCAACGACATCAGTTAGCTGCCGTTCAGCAAGATCGCGTTCCCGTTTAATCAGGAAGGGGAGAGCGGCGGTGAGGGCGGCGCGGTGTGCGTATGCCGGTAATTCGTTGTCCAGCCCTTGGTTGTTGTTCCATGCTTCGTGAAACGCTTCTTGCGCCGCCTTCACGGCTTCTTCCGGTAGGGTGGTCATGTGATGATCTCCCTCGTGACAAGGTGCCGACGCGGCATAATTTTCGATGATGTGTGCTGGCGAGCCATATCGACCGGGACCATCAAGAGGCCCTTCGACTGCCAATAGGCTTGTGTCCGCTGAATGCCGCGAAGCCAGAAGAAATATTCTTCCCACTTTTCAAGGTGATGCTGGTCTAGCGCCACGTGGCAGGCCGAGCATCCGAAGGCAGCATGGAAATCATGGCCCTTGTTTCCCATGCCTTTGACCTCAGAAGGCGCATGACAAAGGACTGTGGTATCAGCATCGTGGTTGCAGATACCTGGTATTTGGAAGCTGCACGGCTGACCTTTGGCGCTTTTGCGGAGCTTGGTGGATACGATACCCATCACTGCCCCCAATCCAAAGAGCCGTTTCGGTAGGAAATGCCGCGCTCAACTGCGATGATTGTAGCCATGACGTGGCGAAGTTCTGCTTCGAGATGGCTAAAGTCTGACCGAACACCACGGCGTCACGTCTCTTCGCGTCTGCAATTTCATTTTTTCGGGCTACCGCGGCTTTGCGAGCGTTTTGCAGAACCCTCCAAGCCGCGTGTCCGATGTGTTCCATGTCCGTCCTTCTGTTCGCTTTGTGACTGATCGTCTGCGTCGTCGTCGTCTGATCAGCAACTTAGCGAAGGGCTTTGTGCATGACGGACTCAAAAATTCAGTCACTCGAACATCAATTGGTTTCGGAGCGCGAGCGTATGAGTAGCTGCGATCTGGCGGGCCGTTATGTCCGCGAAATGACAGACAGAGAGGCGAAAGGGTGGGGCGATCACAGCAACGCTCTCAAGCGCCTGAGCCGTCGATATGGCCTGTCTTACTGGACCTTGAACAATCTGCGCATCGGTCGCTCCAAGACCGTTGAAGCATCGATCTTCAAGCGCGTCCAGACGGCTTACTTCGATTACTGCGAGCGCCAGATTGCGCAACTCCAACATGAACTTGAACTCGAAAAAGCGGTGAGCGGCGATGCTGATATGGAAAATCTGGTCGGCGAGGCTTCGCAGCTTCTGGCGAAGGTTCGTGAAGCGAAAAAAGCATCGAAAGCAAATGTTCGAGCGCATGGAGGCTGACAAGAAATGATCGAACCCCGCTCTGTTCTCCTTGCTCTTGCCTGCGCTTTCGCGCCGCTGGCTGTCGTCTTTCTCTATGCAATGTGGGGTGTGTGAAGATCACTCTCCAAGACAAGCTTGCTCGCGTCGAAAAGATCAAAAATGAAAAAGTCTGGTGGCTGGCTGACTTCTGCGAAGGCAAGAACAAGCGCCCAGATCATGAGCTTGAGAACCGGCGCATTGACGTTGAAATCCTTGAAGCTGTCGCTCAGGACTACCGCAACGCCATCGCCCGTAAAGCAGAAGGCGAGGCGGCATGAGAATGACCGCGGCAGAATTCCGACAGACAAACAAGCGCAACAAGTACGGCGCAAGGAAAACCACGCTCGACGGCATCACCTTCGATAGCAAGGCGGAAGCTCGCTTCTACGCTGAGCTTAAACAGCGTGAGAAGGACGGAGAAGTCGGTGGGCTCGAGCTTCAGCGGCCATTCGTGGTCTATGGTCCGAAGGGTGAAACGATCACAACATACAAGGCTGATTTTGCCTTCTGGGATTTCAAGGAAGACCGCTTCCGCGTGATCGACGTGAAGGGTGTGCAAACGCCAGTATTCCGCCTCAAGCGCAAACTGGTGCGCTCCTTCCTCGGTATAGAGGTGGAGGTGGTCAAGTGAGCCATGAAGCGACCAATTGGGCGATCAAACAGCGCGGTCTTAAGCCTGCTGCGAAGATTGTTCTTTGGCACCTGTGCGACCGATACCATCCTGATCACGGCTGTTTCCCAAGTCAGGAAACGCTAGCCGCTGACTGCGAAATGTCGCGTGCATCCCTGAATAACCAGCTTGCCGACTTAGAACAGGCTGGATTGATTTATCGCGAGCAGCGCAAGACCCGTTCAAATCGCCAGCAATCCACCCGTTATCGCTTTGCTTTTGAGCCTGATTTTCCGTGTCTAAATTCTGGACACGGTGAGCAAAAAGCCGTGTCCAAATCTGACGAAAAGCCGTGTCCAAAAAACGAGGATTTCCGTGTCCAAAATTTAGACACTAACCCTGTAATAGAACCAGTAAATAATAACCCTGAGAGAGATGCGCACGAGTGCGCGGATAATTCCGATTTGGATTTTCAAAAGGGGTTCTCTCGTTGGCCTTCCTACGTCAGCGACAGTGAAGGCGAAGCACTGACGGCATGGGAATGCCTTTCCGAAGCCGACAGGTCCGAAGCTATCCGTTGGCTCGACACCTATGTGGCTCAGAGCCGAAAGGGCGGACGCAAGACAATCTGCCGTTTCAGCCGGTATCTCTCGGAAAAGCGGTGGGCACGGGTTGTCACGATTTCCTCTCCTGAGCCGAAAGACCCGTTCAAAGCCAAGCCCGGTGTGGCGAAGTATGACCCGATGTGGTTCGCCAAGCGGATGGCAATCCTTGCCGAAGGCCCGATTGCGAACATGCCGAAGCCCACGGCATTTCTCGCAAGTGTCATCGCCAAAGGCGGCGAGGAGGGGCGCAAGTTCCATCTGGATCACATCAGCAAGTACGGGTTCCCGCGGCTCAAGGCCATGGATGAAACTCATGATCCGGTGGTCGTTGAGGATAGATACCGCTCGCTTGTGCAGCTTTTGGAGCCGGTAAATCCAGGCACCGCCATTCATCAACGGTGGCGTGAATATTTCCAATCACAGGGATGGCCATGGGAAGCTCCGTGGAAGGGGGCGGCATATCTGCCGAAGGGAGGGCCGTCTGAAATCGAGACATTCATCAAGTTAGTCAAAGAAGGGGTCGCAGCATGAACACGCTTACTCCAAAACAGAAAGAGGCCTTGGATTTCATCAAGGGCTACATCGCAACAAATGGCTATGGGCCGTGCTACGATGAAATTCGTATCGGCCTTGGCTTTTCATCCAGAACAAGCGGGCATCGCCTTGTGAACAACCTCGTCAAGCGCGGAGCCATCGAAAAGCCTGCTGGCCTAGCCCGTTGCTACTCATTTCCAAAAGGGAGGGCCGCATAATGTACGCCGCAGCTTACTAACGAAACACTGACAGAGCGGTCAAGGCGCTGATTGCCAAACGCAATGCTGATCGCATCGAAGCGGATAGGGAGCGCAAGGAGCAATTGCGCCTTGAAGCCAAGCGCCGGGAACAAGAGCGAAAGGAAGCTGAGCGCAAACGGCAGGAAATCTATCACAACATCATCGCATCGTATCGCGAAGTCGGGATTCGAAATGCTGAAACGCGTCTATCCATCAGGGATATTATTTCCGATGCGGTGGCAGGCACAGCATTCACATACGATGATGTTGTCGGAGGGCGCAGAACGCGCTCCATGAGCAATAACCGTCATTTCGCTGTCCTGTCAGCATGGGCCTTCCGCCCTGATATGAGCTTGCCAGCCATCGGACGGCATTTTGGTGGGCGCGATCACACGACCATCCTTCATTCGGTGAACCTGTTCGGTTTTGAGAGCAGAGAGCAAGCAGCGGCCTTCATTTCACTTCATGGCAGAGAGGCGACCATGGCGCGCCTTTCCAAACAAGCTGCATAGGAGAGGGCGATGAACACGCTTAGCTGGTTACTTTATCTCGCGGATGTAGCAGAGAAGGCGAATACAGCTTTCACGCTCGCATCTATCGGCCTCATAATATTTGGAACAATGGGTGTCATATTCTGCTGGCTTTTAGTCTCTGGTCGGGACATGAGAAAAGGAGCCGCATCTTTCCTGATCGCGGTATGGTTAATCGCTTCCCTGTTTGCGACAACTGGCGCCGTCCTAATCCCCTCAAAAGACACGATCTATCTCATAGCTGCTTCAGAAGCGGGCGAAGTAGTCGTGAAATCCGATGAGGCCAAGGAAATCATGACCGGCCTTCGCGACATTATCAAAGACCAGATCAGCAAAAATCTCCCAAAGACGGCGAAAGACTAACCCCAGTCAGCGAGGAACAGACATGGCAGAGAAAGCAGACTATCGCACGATGCATCCGGCCAAGATTTGGACAAGCAAACTGTTTTGGCACGATAGGAGCGATCAGCCTGCATCGATCCAAATAATCGATTTGCTCCATGACATTC